>JABAOG010001409.1_pt1 | contig 41431 bp, 38 predicted proteins | sample 7062131 | NCBI WGS metagenome assembly JABAOG01 (sample SAMN14538629, study PRJNA623070) | marine sediment metagenome | biome: marine biome [ENVO:00000428]; feature: marine pelagic biome [ENVO:01000023]; material: deep marine sediment [ENVO:00002113] | place: India: Arabian Sea | collected... | reverse complement strand
CCATGGCCCCGGAGCATAGACGGGCCCGGCGCGACTGTCAGATGTCGGCCGAGCGCTCAGCCGCGCTTCAGCCCCCGCTCCTCGACGATGCGATCGTTGATCGCCTTCGCCCGCTCCGCGGCCGGTCGCGCGCTCGAGCGCTCCACGTAGGCCATGTACTCGGGGCGCTTTTCGAGCATGCCGAAGAGGACCATCCAGCGCACCGTGCCCCCGAAGACGACGTCGGCCATCGAGAACTGGTCACCGAGGAGCCAGGGGCCGTCACCGATCGCCGCGCTGATGGTGTCGAGCATCTCCTCGTAGGTACCCCACCCGGCGCTGCCGGGTTTGAGCTCCCAGCCGGCGGCCTGCGCCAAGGCGCCGGGCTCGATCACCGAGGGGGCGTAGAAGGACCAGCGCAGGTAGGTGCCGCGCTCTGGAGCATCCGGCTGGGGCGCGAGGCGTCCGAGGGCGTAGCGGTCGGCCAGATACAGAGCGATGGCGGCCGCCTCGGTGACCACGGTCTCGCCGTCGACGAGCGTGGGCAGCTTGCCCATCGGGTTGAGCAGGCGGAAGTCGTCCTTCTTCTGGGCGCCGGCCATGAGGTCCACGAACGCGAGCTCGTAGTCACAGCCGACCTCCTCGAGCATCCAGACCACGTTGGCCGCGCGCGTGAAGGGGTGATGGTACAGGGTGAGCGTCATGAGGGAACGCTAGCCCGCCGGAGTGACAATTCGTGCGCGGGACTCGTTTTGGTCGGTGACGGACGACTTCACGACCTCCGCTACTGCACGGCCAGCGGGTGAGCTTCCGCGCTGGAACGGCGGGGGACCTGCGGCTAGGTTCCGCGGGATGACGAAGAAGAACCTCCTCTGGGCCTGTCTGCCCTGGATCGCTCTCGCCTGCGGCGGCTCGACCACCACCGTGCGTGATGGCCGCGACGTGGACGGCGCGCCTCAGCCGACCTTCGACGCCGCCATCGGCAAGTGGGGCTTCGAGCTGGACGACATGAACCGGAGCGTCGACCCCGGCGACGACTTCTTCACCTACGCCAACGGCCGGTGGCTCGACACCTTCGAGATCCCGTCGGACCACTCGAATTACGGCGCTTTCACGGTGCTCTTCGAGGAGGCGGAGCAGCAGCTGAAGACGATCGCCGAAGAGGTCGCCGCCGCCGAGGCGGAAGAGGACACCGACGCGCAGCGCATCGGCGACTTCTACGAGACCTACCTCGATACGGACCGCATCGAGGAGCTGGGCCTCGAGGTGATCGCCGACGACCTGGCCCTCTACGAAGGGCTCGAGGACCACGAGGCGGTGGCCCGCACGATGGCCGATCCGGCGCTGGGCACCTCACCGATCGGCTTCTACGTCGACCTCGACCCGAAGAACACAGACCGCTACGTGGTGCACCTGACCCAGTCGGGCCTCGGTCTCCCGGACCGGGACTTCTACTTCGAGGAGAGCTTCGCGGAGGTCCGCGAGACCTACCAGGGGTTCATCCAGCAGATGCTCGAGCTCGGCGGCGTCGAGGACGCGGAGTCCAAGGCCGCGGCGATCTACGCGCTCGAGGAGAAAATCGCCGAGGCCCACTGGCCTCGGGCGAAGCGCCGCGATCGGGATCTGACCTACAACCTCACCGAGCGCTCCGAGCTGCCCACCCTCGCGCCCGGCTTCCCCTGGGAGGTCTACGCCGAGGCGGCGGGCTTCGCCGGCGAGGCGGACCTGAACGTTCGCGAGAAGGACGCGATCCAGAAGCTCGCCGCCCTCTTCGGCGAAACCGATGTCGACACGTGGAAGGCCTACCTGACCTTCCACTACATCCACAGCTTCGCCAGCGTGCTCCCGCGGGCCATCGACGAGGCGAACTTCGCCTTCTACGGCAAGGTGCTCAGCGGCCAGCCGGAGCAGCGCGACCGCTGGAAGCGCGCCATCGACGCCATCAACCACTCGGTGGGCGAGGCGATGGGCCGGCTCTACGTGGAGCGCCACTTCCCGGCCGAAGCGAAGGCGCAGATGTTGGCCCTCGTCGAGAACGTGAAGCGCGCCTTCCTCGAGCGCCTCGAGGGTCTCGCGTGGATGAGCGAGGAGACGAAAGCCGAGGCCCGCACGAAGCTCGAGTCCTTCCGCGCGAAGATCGCCTACCCGGACGAGTGGGAGGACTACGGCGACCTCTCCATCGTCGCCGGTGACGCCCTCGGCAACGCCAAGCGCTCCATCGTTTGGCAGCATCGAGATCAGATCGACAAGCTCGGTGGCCCGGTGGACCGCGGCGAGTGGTTCATGACCCCGCAGACGGTCAACGCCTACTACTCCGGCACGCGCAACGAGATCGTCTTCCCGGCCGCGATCCTGCAGCCGCCCTTCTTCGATCCGGAGGCGGACATGGCGGTGAACTACGGCGGCATCGGCGCGGTCATCGGCCACGAGATCGGNNACAAGGCGCGCTTCCAGGAGCGCGCCGAGAAGCTCGGCGCCCAGTACGCGACCTACGAGCCGATCGAGGGGATGCCTCTCGACCCGGAGCTGACCATGGGCGAGAACATCGGGGACCTCGGCGGGCTGACGCTCGCCTACCATGCCTATCAGCTGGCGCTCTCGGGCGACGAGGCGCCGGTGCTCGACGGCTTCACCGGCGACCAGCGCTTCTTCCTCGCGTGGGCTCAGGTGTGGAAGCGAAAGTACCGCGAGGCCGAGCTGCGCCGCCGCATCGTCACCGACCCGCACAGCCCCTCCGAGTTCCGGACCAACGGCATCGTGCGCAACATGGGCGCCTGGTACGAGGCCTTCGGCATCGAGGAGGGTGACGCGCTCTACCTGCCGCCCGGCGACCGTGTCTCGATCTGGTAGGCGCCCTTTGAGATCCGTCGAGCGCGGTGGGACTCTCGGTCGCATGGAAACGCTGACTGGGAGCCGCCGCCGGCGCTCGAGCTGGCTCGCCCTCTGTGCCGCCCTGGTGTCCTGCGGTGGAGGCAGCGCTCCCGAGCATGGCGGCGCCGTCGATCCGATCGCCCCCGGCGCCGAGGCCCCGGCCAGGGACGATCTCGCCGAGGTGTCCGGCGATTGGGCGGTCGCCACGGTCTACCTGCAGCTCGAGCGTTGGCCGGAGGTGCGCGACGCCATCCGCCAGTCGCTCGCCGGCGAGCCTCCGGGGATGGTCCGTGAGATGCTGGAGGCCTCGCTCGTCGACGCGCTCGCCATGAGCGGCGCCCGACACCTGGCGGCGGCCGTCCGAGAGCTTCGCGGCGTGGACCCGGAGCGGCCGATGGTCCTCCGCCTCGCCGAGACGGAGGACGATGAGCTCGGGTCGGTCGCCGAGGTCGCCGAGCGGGGCCTGGAGGTCGCCCCCGAGGAGGCGCAGCGGGTCCGGCACGTGCTCGCGGTGCCGGCGACCGACCCCGACGTCCTCGAGCCGGCGCTCCGGCGAGCGATGGAGGCGCTCTGCCGCCGCTACGGTCAGCCCGAGAGCGACGAGCTCCGATGCGGGGGCTGGAGCGTGCGCTTCGAAGCGGAGGCCCGCTGGGTCTTCGTGGTCTTCGGCTCCCTCGACATGCCCCTGCGCGGCACGGGTGACGCCTCGGGAACCCAGCGCTGGGCGATGGACCGGCGCTGGCCCGCGTCGGTCTACTTCCGCCAGTCGGCGCTGCGGGGGGCCGCCGTTCATCTCGGGATCCGCAGCATGCTCCCCGCCGTGGCTCATGCCTCCGACTACGTCGAGCAGATGATGGCCGCCGGGTTGAGCGAGGTCGTCGCCGCCCACGCGCGTACCGCGCCCCATCGCGCGGAGCTGGACGAGGCGGCCCTGGCCGTTCGCAGCTCGCCGGCGGCGCTCCTCTTCGTCGGACACCTGACGCCCCACGCCACCACGGCCCTCGCTCGGCCGAGCGGAGACCAGCCGCCGGCGCCACCACGCACCGAGCGCCAGTTCCTGGAGATCCGCTCGGCCCTTCCGCTGCGTGCCGCCCGTGACGCGGTCTCGCCCCCCTTCGCCGTGGCCCGAGACACCCCGCAATCGGCGATGCGCAGCGTCTTTCGTTGCGGGCCCTTCTGCTTCTTCGGCGCCCTCGCTCAGCCGCTCGGCGCGGCTCGCCTGCTCGACGACCTGAGCGCCACCGAGGCGGTCGCCGAGCACGTCCTCTACGTGCCCTTCGGATCGCTCGGTGCGGGGGGGCTGCGGGCCCACCTCGACATCGCTCAGGTCGCCCGCGTGGAGGGCGGCAGCGACCTGCGGATGATCGCCGACCTCGTCCCCGCGCTCCACCTCGACGCGCGCGTCGAGGGCTCGGCCGTGGCGGGAGCGATCGCCATGGAGGCCCAGCCGTTCTTCGAGGTTCCGCCCCTCCGAGCGGGCGAGACCGAGCCCTTTCCACCGGACCAGCTGGACTGCCTCGAACGCCTGGAGGTCGCCACCATCGCCACCCTCCAGGCGCTCCGGGGGGTGGATCCGGGCAGCTTCCCGGGCCTCGCCCGCGAAGGCAGGCAGGAAGCCGAGGCGCCGCTCGAGTGCATCACCGAGCCGGCGCTGCGATCCGAGGCGGAGAGCTACCTGGCGGCGCTGGACGCCATCACCGCGATGATGGCGCCGGAGGACCCGCCGACGACGCAGGACCTGAACCCGTAGATCCTTTCGCCCGGTGGCGCGTCGAGCCTCCCCATGGCCCGACGCACCGCCCTCGCTCTCGCCCTCGCTCTCGCCACGTTGTCCGCTCCCGCGGCAGCGCAGCCGACCCCCGCACAGGTCCGCGGCCCGCGCATCGACGTCGTCTTCGCCATCGACGCCACCGGCTCGATGGCCGACGAGATCCAGCAGGTGAAGCAGCACCTCTGGTCGACCGCCAACGGCATCCTGCAGGGCGATCCCCAGCCGGACGTCCGCTTCGGGCTGGTCGTCTACCGGGATCGGCAGGACGCCGAGCATACCCGGGTGGTGCCGCTGACCCGCGACGTGGACGCCATCCACCGGGAGCTGATGAACCTGCAGGCGACCGGCGGCGGCGACTACCCGGAGGACGTGGACGCCGCGCTCCAGCTGGCGGTCGACGAGATGAACTGGAGCGAGAGCGGCGCCCGGCTGGTCTTCCTGATCGGTGACGCGCCGCCCAAGAGCTACGGCGTCGACCGCGAGGCGCTCCTCGAGCGAGCCCGGCGCGCGGAGATCACCTTCCACACCGTCCAAGCCAGCGGCATGAGCACGCAGGGTGGCGCCCTCTTCACGCAGATCGCCCAGCTCACCGGCGGCGCGGCGGAGGTCCTCACCTACCGGCAGATGGTCGCGCACAACGGTCGGCAGCGGCTGCTGCTGCGACGCGGCGAGGAGGTCTTCATGGGGCGACGCCCGCTCCGCGAGGCCGAGCGCGCCCTCTCCTTCCGTGAGCTCCGCTCCCGCAACCTGATCCGCCCGGCCCCGGCCGCGGTCGCGCGGCGCGCAGCGCCCCGCCGGGCACGCCACCGACGGCACCGACGGCCAGCCCGTGGGGACGCCTACCGCAGCAGCGGCGGCGGTGGCTCGGCCCCGGCCGCGGCGCCGGTCGAGTTCTCGGACAGCGACATCGGCGGCATCGTGAACCGGGAGGCGCGCCGAGCCGCCGAGGCGGAGGGCGTCAGCTACTGAGCTTCGCCGCCGTGGCACAGTGCGACGGTGGCAACGCGACTCGGATGGGCGCTCGGGCTCTGCCTCGGGCTGATCGCCTGCGGCGACGAGACCGAGACCGAGTCCGAGTCCGAGTCCGAGTCCGAGTCCGAGTCCGAGTCCGAGTCCGAGTCCGAGTCCGAGTTGGACTCGGCCCCCCACCGGACGCGGGTCGTGGTCATCGGCTCGGGCACGCCGGTTCCCGATCCGGAGCGTTCCGGACCCAGCGTGGCGGTGGTCGTCGACGGCCAGCCGCTGCTCTTCGACGCCGGCCCGGGGGTCGCACGAGCGGCGGTGGAGGCGGGCCTCGATCCGGTCACCCTCGACCACGCCTTCCTGACCCACCTGCACTCCGACCACACCCTCGGCCTGCCCGATCTGATGCTCTCCCCCTGGGTCGTCGGTCGGGACGCGCCACTGGTCGTCCGGGGGCCCCCGGGAACCGAGGCGATGGTGCAGCACCTCACGGAGGCATGGCGCGAGGACCGGCACGTCCGGACCGCGGGCCTCGAGGGCAAGGGACCGCTCCGCGTCGACGCCCGGGACGTGGCGCCGGGCGTCGTGCACCAGACCGAAACCGTGACCGTCGAGGCCTTCGCCGTCGCCCATGGCAGCTGGGAGCACGCCTACGGCTACGTGGTCACGGGGCCGGACCGGCGGGTGGTGATCTCCGGTGACACCGGGCCGACCGACGCCATCGCGACGGCCTGCGACGGCTGCGACGTGCTGGTCCACGAGGTCTACTCCGCGGCCCGCTACGAGCGGCTCGCGCCGGCGAGTCAGGCCTACCACGGGAGCTTCCACACCTCGGCGCGCGACGTCGGCCGGCAGGCGACCGCGGGGCGGGCGAAGGCGGTCGTGCTGGTGCACCACCTGCTCTGGGGCGCGACCCCCGAGTCGGTCGTGGCCGAGGTGCGCGAGCACTACGAGGGTCCGGTCGTCTTCGGCACCGACGGGATGGTTTACTGAGCCTCGTTCGTTGAGGTCGGGTGATGGCCGACGAACCCTACATCGATGAGCACCCGGACCACGCCCGCGCCCGCCGGCTGACCAGCCGCGGCCTCTTCCTGGTGCTCTTTCCGCTCCTGACCTTCGGGGGGTGCACCGTCGCGCTCAGCCAAGGGGACGAGGAGCTCTTCATGGCCGCCTTCGGCCTGTGGGGCCTCAGCTGCGTGGGCGCGATCGTCGGTGGCTTCATGGCCCTGAAGGCCAACCGCCTCCAGCATTCGAAGCGTCGCAAGGCCATCGCGGTCTTCGGTTTCGTGATGCCCGTCGTGACGGCGGTCCTGGGCTTCCTCCTCGGGCTCGCGGTCATCCCCTTCCAGCGGGGCCGGGCCTTTCGCCGTCGAGGTCGGGCGCGGCTCCCGAAGGACGCCCCGAACGACCACTGGCGGGGAACCGCGGTCGCCGCCATCGACGCAGGCGAGGAAGAGGAAGCCATCGCCGCCGGCTGGCGCGCGATGGCCGCCACCGAGACGGCGTCGATCGCCTCCTTCGCCTCGCTCTCGAGCCAGCTGCTGGCCGTCGGTGCCCCTTCCGAGCTCATCGAGCTCGCCCATCGCGACGCGATCGACGAGATCGTCCACGCCCGGCTCTGCCATGACATCGGCCGGGCTCTCGACGGTCGGTCGCTCGGTGCCAGCGCCTTCCCGGCCGCGACGCTCCCCCTCGATCGACAGCCGACACCGCGGTCGCTGGCGCTCGAGTGCCTGCGGGAGTCCTGCGTCCTCGAGAGCGCTTCGGCCAAGGCGGCGGCAGCGCTCGCGGAGCGAGCCGAGGACCCACGGATCGCGGAAGCGCTCCGAACGGTCGCCGACGCCGAGCAGCCCCTCGCGCCGATCGCGCAGGCGGCCTAGCCCGCCTCGGCGGCCTCTTCGTCCTCGGGCGCCGCAGGGATGGTCGAGACCGTGGGCACGACGTCGGCGTAGTCGAGCAGACGCTCGAGAAGGCGTTCGGTGAACGCCGCCATCGCGGCGATCTCCGGAACGGTCGCCCGCCGCATGAAGGTCTCGAAGATGACCAGCTCTCGGCCGGAACACTCGATGTGATAGACGTCTTCGTTCTCGAAGAACTCGAGCAGCTCGGGGGTCATCAGCTCCCGGATCGCCTTCTCGTCCGGTCCCTTGAGCACGAAGCGGCGGCTGAACTTCGTGAAGTGCTTGAAGTTGATGTCCTGGAAGCCGGCGAGCGCAAAGGCCCGGTCGAGGATCCCCTCCTTCTCGAGGATGAACTCCGGCACCTCGAAGGGCAGGTGAAGCATGAGGGTGGTCGTGTGGTAGACCTCGCCCACGATCATGCCTTCGTCGAAGGTCACGTCGCAGAGCGTGAAGTCGACCTCCGCATCGCCCGCGGTGAGGGCGCCGTGGACGAAGGTGTCGCTGAATTCGATCGGGTGCGCCCGGAAGAAGTGGAAGTCGAGCAGGTGGCCCGGGTCCCAGTCGCGACGGGCGTCGAAGTCCCAGCCATCGGCCTCCGCCTTGTCCGCGAGCCGACGCTGCCGTGGGGTGAGGCGTAGCGCGTGTAGCTTCCGCTCCTGCGCGTGGAGGGCGTCCGGATGGTCGGAGACCGCGCGGTGCGCCTCGAGGCCGATCACCTCGAATTCGGCTTCGTCGCTCTCCTTCTCGTAGCGGCGCCCGAAGTCGTGCACCTGCTCGAGGACCGTGTTGTCGACCAGCATCGCCGGCCCGAAGTCGATGATGACGCGCTCCTCCTCCGGTAGGTCGTTCAGCGAGCGGCGAACGCGGAGCACGTTGAGGAAGTTGGCGATGCCTCGCACCCGCAAGACGATCCCGCCGTCCGGGTCCTCGAGCGGCTCGATGCTGGTGCCCCGCAGCCGCCGGAAGGCGTCCCGGGGCTTCAGTCCGAGGATGAGCAGGTGACCGAGGAGCTCGGCGGCCAGACCGACGGCGATCCCCCAGAGCAACCCCCAGACGAGCGTGGCCACCAGCGTGATGCCGAAGACGATGAAGTGGTCCGGCCCCTTGCGCACGGTGTCCGAGACGACGCTGGGCGAGGTCAGCTTGTAGCCGGTGTAGACCAGGATGGCGGCCAGGGCGGCCAGGGCGATCTCCTTGATCGCCGCCGGCAGGAGCAGGACGAAGGCGAGCAAGATGACGCCCTGGAAGAAGTTGGACCAGCCCGTCTTGGCGCCGTGGTTCGTGTTGACCGAGCTGCGCGCGATCACCGTCAGCACCGGCAGTCCCCCGACGAACCCGGAGGCGACGGTGGCGATCCCCATCGCGACGAGATCACGGTTCATGTTCGACCGGCGGCCGTAGGAGTCGAGCTTGTCGACCGCCTTCACGCTCACGATGTTCTCGATCGAGGTGACCAGGCAGAGGGTCATCACGACCATCCAGAAGCCGGGCTCGGCGATCTTGTCGAAGCTGGGGTGGGAGAGGCTGCCGAGGAGGTCGTTCGGGATCGAGACGAAGAGGTCCGTGCCCATCTCCACCGACGTGCCGATGGCGGATCCGATCTCCGCCGCACGCGCTTCGAAGAGCATCCCGAGCGGGATCGCCACCGCGACCACCCAGAGCGGCGCCGGGATGAAGTGCACCACCTTCGCCTTGATGCGCGGATGGACGATGAGGATGAGCAGGCTGAGCAGGCCGAGCACGGTCGCGCTCGGATGGGCGTGGAACATGCTCTCCGGTACCCGCTGCAGCACCTCGATGGCCCCGTCGCCGACCGGCTCACGGCCGAAGAGGACGTGCGCCTGCTTGCCGATGATGATCAGTCCGATGGCGGCGAGCAGCCCCTGGATCACCGCGGGCGGGACCATGTCGCCGAGCTTGCCGAGGCGCAGCAGCCCCAGCAGCACCTGCACGCCACCAGCCACGACCACCGCTCCGAGGACGTGGGGGAAGACGTCCTCGCCGCCGCCGAACGCAGCGTAGGCGCTGGCGATGATCACGATCAGGCTGTTGCCCGGACCGTTGATGGCGACGTGGCTGCCGCGGAGGAAGGTCGCGAGCAGACCGGCGACGATCACCGAGACCAGCCCGGAGATCGGCGGCGCGCCGGCCGCCGTGGCGATACCGAGCGCGAGCGGAAGAGCGACCAGGGCCACGCTGAACCCGGCGATGAGGTCGTTGCGCCAGTGGTCGCGCAGCCCAGCCAGGTTGGTGCTGGGCGGTGTCTTGTTCGGGGTGGTCACGAGTCGTGTCGGTCGGGCCCGAGGCCCGCAGGCCGGTGGCGGGCTCGCGGCGCGGAGCGCTCACGCGTGCTCGCCTGCTCGGCCGATGTCTGAACGAGACGTGAAGACACGACGAGAGTTACCTGTCATGCGGCTCGAACCGCACGTCTCCCCGCCTCGACCCCAAGGTCGACACGAATCGGGCCGGCGCGCAAGGCGCCGGCTCACCACGGCAGGTGTCAGCGGCGGCGGCGGCGACTACGGCGGCGGCGGTTCGTCCGGACGGTGGGCCCCTCGACCGCGACGGCCGCGCTGCCTCCCTCGGCTCGTGCGCACCGTCGTCCCCCGACGGCCCCGACGGCGACCGCGACGAACGCGCGTCCTGCGGCGGGTGCGAGGGTGGGGGTGGTGAACGATGCAGCCGATTCCGAAGAGGGCGAAGAACCCGAGGATCATCACCTGGAAAAAACCGCGACGCGACGAATCCGGTCGGTTGTCGATGGCGTCCATGAGTCGCTCATGATGCCGGGTCGCCGTCCNNCGAATTACAATGTCGCTGTTTGGCAAACAACGAAACGCGATCAAGCCACCCGAGGGGTGAGGAAGGCCTCGATGCGCGCGAAGTATTCCGAGCGGTGAGCGATCATGTGGCGCACGTGGGCGCTGTCCTCCCAGCGCTGCGTCTCGACCCCTCGGCCCGCGTCCCGGAGCCGGTGGGCGAAGGCCTCGACGTAGTGGGGTGCCACCAACCGGTCCGCAGCCGAGTAGAGGAGCAGGTGGTCCCAGTCGCCGACGTCGATGGCCACCTGGGTGCTCCGCTCCGACCAGGCGATCTGCCGGGGGCTCACGTGATAGTAGGCGCGCATGAACGCCCAGACCGCCGGGGTCAGCAGCGGGTGGGATTCCGCGGGCGGACGGCCGAGCGAGGCGAGGGTGACCGGCACCATCGCGCGCGTCGCGTGGTGGGCGTAGAAGAAGGGCTCGATGTGCTCGGGGATGCCCGGCGCCGAGTCCATGACCACCGCCCGCACCCGCGCGAGCCAGGAGGTCTCGAGGGTCTGGAGGGTGGCGATCCACGTCCAGAAGCCGGCGTTGCTGAAGACGTGCAGCACCAGGGACTCGGGCTCGGCCGCGCGAATCGCGGCGGCGAGCTCCCGCCCTTCGTGAGCCCAGCCCCCGGGCGTACCCATCGCGCGCCAGACGGTGGCGCTGTGGGGGATGACCGAGCGCACCCCGCGCCGCCGGTAGAAGCGCCCGACGCCGCGGAGCTGACGCACCGAGCTGCCGGCCCACCCGAGAATCGCGACGTCGGTGCCGCTCAGATCCAGCGAGGGCTCGCCCATGGGAGGAACCTAGTACCACGGCCGGGAGAGCCAATCGGCGCTACATCGGTTGGGTCTCGTGGATCGCCGGAGATTGCCAGGCGACGGAAGGTACCGCCCCGGGCGGCGTAGGATCGCTCGTGCGCCCGACGATCCTGGCCCTCGCGCTGCTCGGCGCGTCGCTCACGGCGGCGCAGGCTCGCGAAGGGCGGCCGATGCGCACCGTGGAGCGCACGCGATGCACCGACCCCTGCAAGGTCCTCGCGCGCGAGCGGCTCGGAGACGTGCGCGTCCGAGTGCGCCGGGACGGCGAGGTCCTCGATCACCAGTACGTGCTCGAGGCCGAGGTCGGCGGCCAGCGCTACAGCCACTTCCTCGGAGGCGACGGAAGCCCCGGCTACGGGAGCACGATGCCGCAGAGCTACCATTTCAGCCGGCTCGAGGTGGTGGAGATCGACGGCGACCGGAGCACCCCCGAGGTGGTGGTCCTCGGCATCGCCAACGGTCAGCCGAGCGCGAACGTCTGCCGCCTCGCGCCGACGCCCTGCTGTCTCTACGGCATGGTGGCCGGCCGCTCGGGCGGGCGGATCGAGGCACCGACCTTCGATGGCCGCGGACACCTGATGGTGGCCGGCGAGCCGGTCGAGCTGCGCTTCTGCCCCTGACGCACCGAGGGGGTATCGCGTGGGCGCTCTCCCGCCGTATGCTCCCGCGACGTGGAGGAGAGAATGATGCGACGCGAGCTCGGATGGATGGTTCTTGCGCTGGCCCTGGCCTGCGGCGGCGGTGACGAAGCGACCGACGACACGGCCACCGAGGACACCAGCGGCGACGAGGCCGAGGACGAGGGGATCATGGCCAGCCAGCCGCACCCCGTGGAGAGCACCGGCATCCCCCCACTCGCCGACGACGCCTCGGAGGACGCCCATCAGGCGGAGTACATCCGCGGCGAGCTGCACCGCCTCGACATCCAGCTCTCGATGCACCTCGAGGCGGAAGACATCCCCTGCGAGGAGGCGGGCAGCACTCGGGACGAGATCTGTGACATCGCCGATCAGATCTGCGCGCTGGACACCACCGACCCGGACGTGTCGATGCGCTGCGACGCCGGCAACGAGGAGTGCGAGACGGCGCGCTCCGAGGTCGCGCAGCACTGCGGCTGAGCGGGCGCTCAGCGACGAGCGTCGCCCACGGCCTCCGTCGTCGAGTGAGCCAGGACCATGTCGCCGCCATGGTGACGCGCGCGGTCCAGGGCCCACTCCGCCTCCTCGAAGAGGCGGGAAGCGACCTTCGAGCCGTCGGCGCTCGCGACGCCCGCCGAGAGGCGCAGCCCGTGCTCGTGGAGCCGCTCGCGGATCTGCGCGGCCCAGAGCACCGAGTCGAGCTCGTTGCTCGCGCGGAGCACGGTGACGCAGTCGCCCTGGCGCCAGGCGCGACAGCCGGGCTGACGCTCGAAGAGGAGCACCTCGAAGAGGAGCTCGTCGCAGACGCCGCCGGGGGCACCGTCGACGGCGAGTAGGATGATGGAGAGCGGTCCCTGCGGACGGGAGCGCAGCAGTCGGGGGCGGGACACGGGGTCCACCAAGGTGGGGCGGTCGAAGGGGGTCGTGGCGTGCATGGTTCAGGGACATCGCAAGGGCCGTGCCGGTTCCGAATGGGCCGGAAAACCCAGTGTCTTTGGCGATGAGCGCGGCCCGGCGTTGCCAATCTGGCGAAGGTCGGCCCCGGTGAGTGGACAGAGCGACAACCGCGCCGCGGCGNNCGGAGGGCCACCCGGAGCGCATACCCTCGCCCCATGGAACCGCGCGCGGCACGCCTCTCCCACACGACCATCACCGAGCTGATGATCCCGGCCTACGCCAACTTCGGCGGCAAGGTCCACGGCGGCGTCGTCCTCGAGCTGATGGACAAGGTCGCCTATGCCTGCGCGGCCAAGCACGCGGGCGGCTACTGCGTGACGGTCGCGGTGGAGGGCGTGGACTTCCGCGCGCCGGTGGACGTCGGGGACCTCGTCTCGCTCCACGCGGCGGTGAACTACGTCGGGAGCTCCTCGCTCCTGGTGGGCATCCGCGTGGAGGCGGAGAACGTGCGCATCCACGCCGTTCGTCACACGAACACCAGCTACTTCTGGATGGTCGCCAAGGACGACGAGGGGAAGCCCCGGCAGGTGCCGCCGCTGCTGCTCGAGACCCGCGACGAGGTGCGTCGCTTCCTCGAGGCGATCCACCGCAAGGAGATGCGCAAGCGCTACGCGGAGGAGCTGAACAACGTCGAGTCCGACCTGGCCGTCGACCGCGAGGTCCATCGGCTCGACGGCGAACGCTGCGTGCTCGGCCCGGCGCTCGACCTCGGTCACTGCTGATCCGCGCGCGACGCTCCAGCGGCTGCGCCCGCTCGCCTGGCCGCCTATGCTCGCGCCGATGCAGCTCTTCGTCAGCGCCGCCAGCCCCTTCGTCCGCAAGATCCTCGTCCAGACCCACGAGTGTGGAATCGACGAGCGGATCGAGCGGATCGATCTCAGCAGCTCCGGACTCGGGCCGACCTCCCCGGTGGCGGCGCTCGACGAGCGCAATCCGCTCGGGAAGATCCCCGCGCTGATCCTGGACGACGGCCGCGCCCTCTACGACTCGCGGGTCATCGCCGAGTACCTGGACACGCAGCACGAGGGACCGCTGCTCCTGCCGCCGAGCGGCGAGGCACGCTTCGAGACGCTGCGGCGCATCGCCCTCGCCGACGGGGTCTGCGACGCGGCGGTGCTCGGCCGCTACGAGTCGGTGCTCCGCCCCGAGAGCCTGCGCTGGGACGAATTCCTGGAGGGCCAGCTGCGAAAGATCCGCGCCGCGGTCGCGACCCTCGCGACCGAGACCCTCCCCGAGCGCGCGGACCTCGGCACCATCGCGGTGGCGGTGGCCCTCGCCTACCTCGACCTGCGCTGGGGCGACCACGATCTCTGGCGCGGCACCCACCCCGGCCTCGTCCGCTGGCACGCCGCCTTCAGCGAGCGCCCATCGATGAAGGCGACCGAGCCCCGGCTCTGACGTTCTTTCGACAGCCGGTCCATCGGCACGCCGTTCTGGCAACGCCGCGCCCGGTCGCGAGCCCCCCTTTCAGTCGCCGCGGGGACCGAGCTCCGGCGGCGACTCGAAGAGCCGACGGATCTCCGGCTTGCGCAGATAGGCGGCGCCCGCGCCGAAAAAGGCGCACTTGAGCACGGCCCAGCCGCCCATGACGCAGAGCCCGATGCCCATCGCCGCCGACGCGAAGCTCTCGGGGCCGAAGCCCCCACCGCCAGGCGGCCCGATGCCTGCGGTGAAGCGGTCCATCAGCTCGGCCACCTTCATCTGGAAGTAGAGCGAGAGGGCCAGCTGCATCAGCTCGACCACGGCCGCACCGATCAGCACGGCCGGCGTATGGAGCGCGATGCCCAGGCGCGCGATGGTCAGCGCTCCGAAGACCAGCAGGGCGAGGGCGACGACCACTCCGAGCGACGCGGAGACGACGTTGGGCAGGAACACCTGTTCCTGCAGCTGCAGCAGCCCATCGAAGGACTCCGCCTCGGTGAAGGCCGCGTCCATCTGCCGGAACTGCTCCCGCTGCTGGGTGGTGCTGACGATGGTGAACCCTTGGGAGCACATCCCCAGCAGGCCGAAGAGCATCGCGCCGATGCCCACCACGTAGAGCCCCGGTGGCCGGGTCGCACTCTGGTCCACGACCTACGGTGCCTCGTCGTGCTGGCGCACTAGATCGCGTCCATCGCCAGAGTGCCGATGAGCGCAGCCATCGCCAGCTCGGGCGCGGCGACGCTGACGTCGACCTGGCGGGTCTCGAGGCCGACGGAGTCCTTCACCCGGCGCATACGCGCCTCGGCCGCTTCCCCCTGGGCGGTGCGCAGCACGTAGCTCTTGAAGAAGAAGCGCTTCCTCAGGGTGAGCTTCTCGCCGCCGAGCTCGACGACGATGGTGCTCACGAAGGGGATCCGCGAGCGGCGGACCTTGCCCAGGGTCTGACCGCTGCCGTTGCGCACCGCGAGCTCGCCACCGAAGGCGGCCTTCTCGAGGTGGATCGCGCGAGACTCGCCGTCGCTGACGATCAGGGTGAGCGGGCGCTGGCCCCCGAGGGCGAGGGCCGGGAGCGGACCGCCCGCTTCGGTGATGAAACCCTCGACGCCGCCGCCGACGAGCAGCTCGTACCGAGCCGGTGCGTGAGTGCCCAGTCCGAGCAAGTCGAGCGGCGACGAACGCCGAGAGAGTGTGAAGCCCTGGCCGATCGCCGTCGCCAGCGCGGCCGGATCGCCCGCGGGCAGCGCCGCGAAGTCGAGGGCCCCTTCTTCGCGCATCGACGCCGGCAAGAGCAGGGTGCGAAGACCGCCGCCCACCAGCACGCCGGCGAGCGCGCCGCCGCCGAGGACCCGCAGGTCGAAGATCGAGCGGGGCTCGAGGAGCTGGACCAGACCGTAGAACGCGCCGAAGCCGACGAGCAGCCCCCCGAGGCCGCCGACGAGGGTGGCCAGGGTCGCCTGCCGGCTCTTGCGCTGGATGTCGCCGTAGAGGGCGCCGGTGTCCGCATCCAGGTCGACCTTCTCGGTGGCCACCTTGGCCTTGGCGGGCGCGAGGACCTTGTAGACCACGAAGGTCAGCACGGCGGTGACGGCGAGGATGGCCAAGGTCTCGCCGATCTGGAGCCTCATCCGCGGCACGTACTCGTAGGGGTTGTCGTGCCGGTGCTCGTTGAGGTGGTCGTAGTAGGCGCTCACCCCGACGTGACCGACGACCGCCCCGACCACGAAGGTGAAGAAGGCCGCGATCTTCGCCTGCACCGCCCTGCGACCGCTGGCGAGGCCGGCGGCCGCTTCGGCTTCGGCGTCGCGTGGCCCGGCCGCATCGGTGGCGAGCAGGCTGGTGTCGTCGAGGAAGCTGCCGCCCTCGGGCCGGAAGCGCAGGAAGACCGCGATCCCCACCAGCAGCGCCGCCAGGGGCGCGAAGAGGTAGGCGTAGCCACGATGGAGCTCGAATTCCCCGAGCTGGATCGGATCGGCGAGGGTGAGCTCACCGATGAAGGCGACCACCACGAAGGTCGCCACGGCCGCCGCCACCGTCCGAATGCCCGCGGCGCGCTGCGCGGCGATCGCCGCCATCTCGGCGTCGATCTCGTCGACCGGCTCCTCGCTCATCTCCACCCCTCGCGCCTCCGAGACCACGTCCATCCTCTGCCCATACGGCGCGGGGCGGGAGATCTCCCCTGCCGCCGAGGGAAGGTTCCCACCCCGGCGACCGTCTGCTGAGGCATGCGTCCGTCCCTGGTGCTGCTCTTGGTCCTCTCCGGGTGCACGGAGCCGTCGACCACCGAACCGAGCCCATCGGAGGAGGCGGCGACCAGCTCGGAGACCGAGCCGGCACCCGGCCCGAGCTGGAACGTCGCCTACCGAAGAACCAGCTGGTCGCTCCTCGACGCTCCGCTCTCCGACGGGGAGACGCTCCTCTTCGATCGGACGCGCTTCGACCTGGCGTCCGGGCGCTTCCTCGCGCCCCAATCGGAGGAGCTGCCCCCGGCCGTGGTCCTTCTCGGCGCCGACCGGCTCCTCGGCGTGGTCGCCGATGGGCTGGCGCTCCACGATCGCCGGAGCGACTCAGCCCTGAGCGAAGCGCCGGTGCCCGGAGGACCGCTGGTTGCCTCCGACTGGACCGACGACCGACTCTACGCCGTCCAGGAGCGATATCGGGGACGCGAGCGCCACCACGAGCTGCTGGCGCTCGCCTTGCCGTCTCTCCGAGAGCGATGGCGCGTCCCCTTGCGCGAGCGGGCGGCCGGAGAGGCCGCCGGGCTGAGGCTCGATGACGGCGATCTGGTGGTGGTCGTCCCGGCCAGCTGTCGCCGGGGTCACTGCGAACCCGCGCGCCTCGAGCGCTGGACCGACCGGGACCCGGAGCGGCGCCGGACCGTCGCCGAAGGCTTCCAGCGGATCGCCCTCGACCCCACCGGACGAACGGCGCTGCTCCTCGGCCGTCCTTCGGAGCCGGAGCGGGCGCGGGTCATCGACACCCACGGCGAGGAGCTGTGGCGCCTCGGCGGACTGAGCCCCGAGTCCCGCTTCGGGTGGCCCCAAGCGGTGGCCCTCGCGCCCGGGGGCGAGACCGCGGCGCTCTTGGAGACGGGCGCTCGCGGCCTCCTACGGCTGCGGATCCTCGAACGCCACGGCTCGGGCTCGGTCGACGCCTTCATCGCGCCGACGGGGCCGGCGAGCTTGTCCTTCGTGGGCACCGAAGCCGAGCCCACGCTCCTGGTCTCCGCACGAGGCTTCGTCGCGCTCCGCCGGGGCGCGGCTCGCCCGCGCCCTTCGCTGCCCTACGAGCCGGCGGTACCGACCGGCTTCCGTCCGACCGAGCTGGACGAGGACGCGCTCTTCGGACCACGCCGCTGGTGGGAAGGCCCAGGGCACGTCTCGGTCTCGGCCCACGCGCTCGAGCCCGCCGAGCTCGACCCCGAGCTCGAGCTCGACGCCTTCGCCAGCCGGGGGTTCCGTCGAGTCGCCGGCGTCGGGTCCGAACGACTCACGGAACCGGACCGAGCATTCCGCGTCTGGCGCGACGACCGTGGCCGGCACGCGGAGATGGTGGTCCCCGCCTGCCACGAAGGCATCTCCGGGGCGGACGGATACCACCGGCTCACTCAGACCGAGGAGGCGCTGGTGCACGTGGCGATCTCCGTCCCGGCGGGCACCCCACCCGAAGGGGTGCGCCTCTTGCTCGATGCGTTCTTCGACCGCCCTCTCGGCGCGCCGGAGAGCCCCCGCGAGCTACCCGAGCTTCCCGTGCGTAGCTGCGGGATCTGAAGAGGCGCTCAGCGAGAGAGCCACGCCAGGTGGGCCGGGTAGCTCTCGACCGGGACGCTCGGCGCGTGCCCGTCGCAGGCGTCGCCCGCGTTCGACCCGATGATGAAGGCGTCCGCGATCCCCGCCCGCGCGTAGGCGCAGATGTCGGTGTGGGCGTTTCCGTAGGCCGCCTCGATGACCATCCCCCGGTCGGTGAGCTCGTTCAGCGACCGCTCCTTGTAGTCGTCGACCAGCTCCGGGAGGACCTCGGTGATCTCCTGGACCAGCACCAGCGGTCCCGCGGGCATGCCCCGATCGGCGAGCCACTGGCGAGTCATCGCGTCGTAGAGGTAGGGGCGACCGGTGATGTAGACCGGCTGGATGCCGCGGTCGGCGTACCACCAGACCACGTCGTCGGCGCCGTCGTGCATGGCCGCGTCGGGATCGAGGGTCTCGTCCAGGAGCATGAGCCACTGGGCCCGCGTCAGCGGCGAGCCGGCCAGATCGAAGATCTCCTCGGAGGTCGCCCCCACGTGGTGGACGACGATCCCGTCGATGAGCTCCAGGTCCGACGTGGTCAGGGTCCCGTCGATGTCGAAGACGACGATCGGCTGCCCCGGAGCGAGCACGTGGAGGAAGCCGAAGGCGACCGATGCGTCCCCGAGGGCCACCGCCGCGAGCGGATAGACACCGACCGATAGTGGGCCCGCGAGGTCGAGGGCCACCCGACCGTCGCTGTCGGTGCGCGCCTCACCGATGCGGGTCCAGCCGCCGCAATCACCCGAGAGCCGGACCCAGCCCTCGACGCGCTCGTCCTCGAGGTCCGCGCTGGTGGGGCCATAGGAGAGCTTGGCCCGGAGCACCGGCGTCTCGCTCGGAGTGGCCACCACGTCCTGCACCGAGTGCACCGGCTCTCCCAGGCGAACGATCCCCTCGGTGAGCGTATGGTCCCAGCCGGCGGGCGCGGGCAGGAGCCCACAGCTGGCCAGGTCGGGGGCCAGCTCGGCGGAGATGGGCGCCGACTCGGGCTCTTCACCACAAGCGGCGGCGAGCACGAGGAGCAGCGAGAGCAACGAACGATTCATGACCATGGGGTCGCCCCTCAGCAAACCTGGGGCCAGGCCGATTTGTTCAACGATCTCGAAGCAAGCACGCCGGACACCCTGAAGCGAATGCCGGAGTGTAGCTCAGACTTCACACCGGCGCTCAGGTCGGCGCTTCCACCCGCAGCGGCGGCTGCCGCGCGGGAGGCAAACGCTCGTCGAGCTCCCGCAGGAGGGCGTCTCGCCGCGACCGCAGCGCCGGATCGGACCAGCGGTTGGTCATTCCCAGCGGGTCGACGCTCAGGTCGTAGAGCTCGCCCTCGCTCCCGTCGTAGTCGGGGATGCGCGAGCCGGCGCCCCAGACGGCCCACATGAGCGGGAAGCGACCGCCCTCGTCGGTGGTGCGCTTTCGGTAGCGAGTGCAGATCAGCCCGTCGCGATAGATCGTCTCGAGGTGCATCCCCACCGGCGCGAACTGACTGTCGAAGGTGGTGACGACCGATTCGCGACCCGAGCCCGGCGCGACCGGCAGCGGTCGGCCCTCCATCCACTCGGGCACGTCGATGGCCGCGACCCGGCAGAAGGTCGGCGCGAGATCGACGTGGCCCACCGGCTCGGTGATCGTCGCCGGCGCGATCCCGGCGCCCTTGGCCGGTCGCCAGATCATCGGCACGCGAAGGAGCGACTCCACGTGATAGGGCCCCTTGAAGAGCAGGCCGTAGTCGCCCTGCATCTCGCCGTGGTCGGAGGTGTAGAAGATGTCGGTGGTCTCGGCGAGGCCGCTCTCCTCGAGGAAGCGGACGACCCGGCCGCAGGCCTCGTCGATGAGCTCGTTCTCGACGTGGATCATCGCGTTGACCTCGCGGAGCTGATCCGTGCTCAGCTCGCCGGGGCAGACCGCGGTCGGGCCACCCTCCGGGTTGCGGAAGCGCCCCTCGTACCAGTCGAGCCAGTGCTGCGGTCGGCCGCCGAGGCTGCGGCGCGCTCCGTCCCGGTCGAGGTAGCGCTCCGGCAGCGGGAAGTCGCGCCAATCGACGCGCGCGCGCACCTCGTCCTGGGGTGGGTCGAAGGGGTGGTGCGGATCGGGAAAGCTCATCCAAGCGAAGAAGCGCTCGTCCTTCACCTCCCGTAGCCAGGCGAGCGTCCGGTCGGCGACCCAGTCGGTGTGATAGGCCTCGCGCGGGACCGGGTTGTGGGCGACCTCCGGGGCGCCGGTGTCGCCGCCGCCGACCCCGGTGAGCACCGAGCCGAAGCCGCCGACGTACTTCCGGTGGTGCTCCCAGAGCCAGGCCGCGTAGTGATGGCCGACCAGCGGTCCGTGGGTCGCGAGCTCCACGTGCTCGAAGCCGTGCCAGGGACCCTCGAAGCCTTCGGCGGCGCAGCGGTTCTCGTAGAAGCGCAGGGTGGGATCGAGGTGCGGATCGAAGTGGGCCTTGCCGAGGAGCGCGGTCCGGTAGCCCGCCCGACGCAGCTCCTCCACCACGTTCGGTGCGTCGAGCGGCATCGGGACGCCGTTGGCGAAGACGCCGTGGGTCCGCGGGTGCTGACCGGTGATCATCGTGGTCCGCGCCGGCATGCAGACGGCGTTCTGGACGTGGGCGCGGCGGTAGCCGATCCCCTCGGCGTCGAGGCGGTCGACCACCGGCGTCCGGGTGTGCGGATGCCCGTGGGCGCCGAGCGCGTCGAAGCGCTGCTGGTCGACGGTGATGAAGAGGATGTTCCGCGAGCCCGGCGGGGGCGTCCGCGGCCGGCGCGGGAGCGGCTTCGGTGGGCGGCGCTTGCGACGCCGCCACAGATAGGCACCGCGACAGGCCGTCGCGAGCGCCTCGTTGATCAGTCGTTGTACCCCCACCGCTGAGCCCCCTCTCTCACGTCCAGCCCGGCCGTCGTCGCGCCCACCCGAAGGTGCCGAGGACCACCAAGAGCAGCAAGGCCGCGCCGGCGAGCAACGCCTGCCCCTTGGTGGCGGAGTGCTCGAAGTAGGCGACCATCGATGGCTTGCCCACCGGGTAGCGGCACTCGACCCGGGCGCCGGGGCGGAGCCCCTCGACGAGCGCGGCCGCTTCGCTGGCGCCGTCACACCGCGGGCCGACGTCTCGGCGCTCGAAGCGGTCCCCGGCGACGGTGTGCACGAGGATCACCCACGGCTGGTGGGCCGTGCCCTGCTCCACGTCTCCGGTGCCGACGCCCAGGACGTCGCAGACGGAGCGTTCGGACGCCGACGCCAGCTCGAGCTCGGCGTAGCCGAAGTAGGCCAGCGCGGCCGCCGCCGGCATGAGCAGCAGCGCCATCACCATCACCACCGTGCGCGGCGACATCTGTCGCTTCTTCGCCATCGAGCCCCAGGGGTACCATGCCGCTGACTGGCGACGTAGTGGCAGTGGAAGGCTTCACGACGCTGGCCTGCTCACGTATCGCGGGCGTTTCTTTCCTGTCTCGCGTCTCCGGTGCGTTCTGCTCTTGAGGGAGCGCGAAAGCGGCCTTACCCGTAAAGGTCATGTCGCGCTCACGCCCCTTTGGCGAGACATTCGCGCTCGCCCCGCTCCTCGCGCTCACTCCCCTCCTCGCCCTCGCGACCCTTCTCGGCGCGTGCGACCCGGTCATCGGCTCCGCCACGACCGGCCAGCTCATCGAGCCTCCACGCCGCCGGGTGAGCCCGGTGGCGGCGATCCACGACGACTGCGGCACGGCCACCCTCGACCGCTCACTGCCCCGGCGCCCCTATGTGCAGCGGGTGACGGACGACGCGGCGAGCATCCTCTGGACCTCCCTGGCCGACGCCGAGTCGGTCGAGCTCTGGGAGCCGGGGGCCGAGCCTCGTTCCTTCCCCGCCCAGACCCAGGAGACGCGCTTCCTGGCCGCGGGCTCGACCCAACGCTTCGTGCGGGTCGAAGGGCTCGAGCCCGGGACGGTGCATTGCTACAGCGTGGTCCGCGACGGCGAGGTCGTCTTCGGCCCCAGCGGTTTCCGCACCGCCCCCGCCCCGGACGACACGGGACCCATCGACGTGCTCGTCTTCGGTGACTCCGGCCGAGGCTCGGAGGCCCAGCAGACCCTTCGAAGTCACATGGACACCGTCCCGGTCGACCTGGTCCTGCACACCGGCGACGTCGCCTACGACGACGGCAGGATGGACGAGGTCGAGCGCTGGGCGTTCGGGGTCTACCAGGAGATCTTCGAGAGCCACCCCTTCTACCCGACCATCGGCAACCACGACGACTCGACCGCGAACGCGGGCCCCTATCTCGAGGCCTGGGAGCTGCCGACCAACGCGGACAGCTCGGACCCGAGCGACCTCGAGCGGCGCTACTCCTTCGACTGGGGTCCGGCCCACTTCGTGGCCCTCGACACCGAGCACATGGACGAGGAGCAGGCCGAATGGCTCGAGCGCGATCTCGCCGCCTCCGACCGGCCCTGGAAGATCGTCTATGGCCACGACCCGCCCTACTCGTCGGGCCGCCACGGCTCGGCGAAGCAGGTCCGCAACCTCGTGCGGCCGGTGCTCGAGCGGCACGGAGTCCGGCTCTTCCTCGCCGGCCACGATCACCACTACGAGCGGAGCAACGTGATCGGTGGCACGACCTACGTGGTCACCGGCGGCGGCGGCGACAGCCGGCGCACCGGCCGGAGCTCGTTCACCGCCTACGCCACCGAAACGGTCCACTTCGTCTCGCTGCGCATCGACGGAAGCGAGCTGCGCGCCTACGCCATCGACGGCACCGGGCGAGTCTTCGACTCCTTCCGCCTGACTCTCTGATCCCACGCGCCGAGCGCGAGCCGATGACCACGCCGATCACCCCCGGCGTGGCGACACTGGTGGTCCGAGGGCAGAGAGGGTTCCGCCGCACCGAAACCCTTGGGTACAGTGGCGCGTCCCGTTCACGCGGATGGATCATTGCAGCGTCTCGCTCCCACCCTCGCTCTCGTCATCGCCTGCGCCCTGGCCTCTTGGCTCGGACCGGCGCGCGCGAGCGCTCAGGTGGACGAGAGCGCCGCGAGGGCCACGGACGAGGGCGCCGACGACTCGGATACCGACGAGGTCGCAGGGACCCCGACCGCCGCTCCCGTGCCGACCTTCGACGACGACGATCCGCTCGCCGCGATCACCCGACCCGGCGAAGCCCGCAACGATGCAGAGCCGGAGCGCAGCGCTCACGGGCTCCTCTGGATCCCACGGCTGATCTTCGCGCCCCTCCGCTTCGCCATCTGGCTGGTGACCCAGCCGCTGGCGGAGATCTCGCGGCTCAACGACAAGTACGACTTCGTGAACCGCTTCCTGCAGCTCTTCGTGAGCGAGGACGGCACCTACGGGGTCGTGCCCAACTTCTTCATCGAGACCGGCTTCGGCCTGAACGCCGGCCTGCGCGCCTTCCACGACGACCTCTTCGGTCACGGCGAGTCGATTCGGGCTCGCGTGGGCTTCGGCGGCTTCCAGACGCAGCACTACCAGCTCACCATGTCGAGCGGGGAGGCGTCGCCCCTGGTCACGTTCGGCGGCGGGTTGCGCTACGAGGTCCGGGAGAACGACCGCTTCTTCGGTATCGGCAACGCCAACCGGGTGGAGCTGGAAGACGTGATGGCGCCACTCTCGCCCTACGACCGTGACGTCGCGGTGAAGACGCGCTACCGCCACCGCACGCTGATCGGAGACCTCGGCTTCGCCTTCCGGTTCGGAAAGGGCATGCGCCTTCGGATCTCCCAGCGGTGGGAGTGGTCCCGTCTCGACACCGGCGATCCACAGCCGGATCGAACGTGGCTCGACGAGGTCTACGACACCGACCGGCTGGTCGCCTTCCAGATCCCGCAGACCCACGCCACCACCGAGCTGCGTTTCATTCTCGATCGCCGGCGCAGCCCCCTCCCCGGCACCATCAACCCGTCCCGCGGAGCCTTCCTCCAGGCCTGGGCGGGCTGGGTGGAGGGCGTGCGTGAGGACCCGTCGAGCTTCGCACGGTTCGGCTTCGACATGGATGGCTTCATCAACCTCTACAAGGACGATCGGGTGCTCAAGGTCCGTGTCCGCTACGAGACCGTGATTGGTCCGAAGGAGCACATCCCCTTCGACCACTGGGCCGAGCTCGCGGGTCCGGACCTCTTGCGTGGCTATTCCCGCGGCCGCTTCCAGGGCCGCCACGCCGGCGTCACATCCCTCGAATACCGCTACCCCGTCTCGTCGAACATGACCGCATTCGCCTTCGTCGACCTGGGCATCATCGCCAACACCTGGGCGCAGGCGCGGCCGGAGCACTGGCGCCTCGGCTATGGCGGGGGAGCGTTCTTCCACTCGCCCCACCACGCACTCTTCGCGCTGCAGATCGCCGCCTCCGAGGAGGGGCTCTACGTCAACTTCAGCTTCGCGCCGACGAGCGCTCGGACGAGCATCCCCAGGAGGATGAGCCCGTGAACGGTCGCTTTCGACTGCCGACGCTCCTGTCGCTCGTGCTCCTGGCGGCGAGCTGCGCGTCGACCTCGGGCTCGCTCCGCTTCGAGAACCGCGACCCGGTGTGGCGCGTGGCGGACCGGGATCCGATCCCCAAGCCCGAGAAGCGCGAGCACTTCGTCACCGACCTCATGCTGAACCTCTTCCGCGTGCCCATCATGGACGGGCTGAGCTTCCCGGGCTTCGAACGGGCGGAGAACATCAACTCCATCGGCGAGGTGCCCGACTCGACCTGGTGGACCAATCGCATCGGCGTACGCGATCTGAGCCCTACCGAGGTCGCCCGGGGCCCGCGGACCGGCGAGCGCCCCACCGCGCCCTTCACGATCCTCGAGGGCAAGCCGAGCGGCTCGGCGCCGGGCTTCATCGTCGAGGACGCCCATGGCGGGCGCTACATCGTCAAGCTCGATCGGCAAGACGCCGACGAGGTGGAGAGCACCGCGGACGTCGTCGTCGCGCGCTTCCTCTGGGCGCTCGGTTACAACGTCCCCGACGATCAGGTCGTTCACTTCACCCGCGAGGATCTGACGCTCGCCGAAGGAGCGACCTACGAGGACCGGGACGGGACCGAGCATCCGCTGAGCGATCAGCGCGTGGACGAGATCCTCGAAAAGGGCACCGGGCTGAGCCACGACGGCCGCTGGCGTGCGCTCCTCAGTCGCTTCGTCGAGGGGATCCCCATCGGCGGCTACCCGCTCCAGGGGACCCGCCCCGATGATCCGAACGATCGCGTCGACCACGAGGATCGGCGCGACGTGCGCGGGCTCAGCGTGTTCTTCGCGTGGCTGGATCAGACCGACACCAAGGAGGCCAACACCCTGGACAGCTGGATTCCGAGCCGGGAAGAGGCTCAGCTCGGCTACGTCCGCCACTACCTCATCGACTTCGGAAAGGCGCTCGGCGCGGCGGGCATCCACGGCAGGCGCCCCCACGCAGGCTGGGCTCACCACTGGGACTACGGCTACGCGGGCGCGTCACTGCTCACCTTCGGGCTCTGGGTGAAGCCGTGGGAGAACCGGGAGACGCCCGACTTCCACGGCATCGGCCGCTACGACGTCGAGAGCTACGACCCCGACCGCTGGAACCCGCTGCAGCGCTGGTTCCCGATGCGGCGGCTGGACCGCTTCGACGCCTTCTGGGCCTCCAAGATCCTGATGCGCTTCGAGCACGAGCACATCGAGGCCGTCGTGGCGGAGGCCAAGCTCAGCGACCCCGCTTCGAGCCGCTACCTGGTCGAGACCCTCCTCGGTCGGCAGCGCAAGACGGCCCGGCGTTGGTTCCAGGGCGTCGCGCCCCTCGACGGCTTCTCCGTCGAGCCGGCGGACGGGACCTTCCGCGTCTGCGCCACCGATCTCTGGCGCTACTACGCCTTCGGCGACGAGCCGACCACCGCCATGCTCCGCTCCTACGACCGAGATGGCGATCCGGCCGGGTGGCAGCGCGAAGCGGCCATCGACGAGCGCGGACGCCTCTGCGGCGAGGGGCTCGAGCCGGCCTCGGGTGCGGAGGAGTACACCGTCGTTCGCTTCGACCTGCGCCGCGGCGACGAAGAGCTGCCCCCCGCCCTGCTCCATCTCGCCCGCAACCCCGAGGGCGAGCTGCGCATCATCGGCCTCCACCGCATGTGAGCCCGATGAGCGGCGCCACGGCGGCGCGCGCCTCCGCGGCGCTGATGGTGGGCTCGAGGCGCTCACCGATCCGCACACGGATCAACGCGCGGAAGCGCTTGGGGAGGTGGGTCATCGGGTAGCCGCCGTCGTAGCTGAAGACCGAGCCCCAGAGGCCATGGAGGCCGACCGGGATCACCGGCACGGGGCGACGGGCGAGGACGTGCTCCATGCCGCTCTTGAAGACGTCGAGCGCACCGTCGCGGGTGCACTTGCCCTCGGGGAAGATCATCACCAGCTCGCCAGCGGCGAGGGCCTCGTCGATCGATTCGAAGGCGGCCTCGAAGCAGGCCGGGTCCGCCTTGCGGGAAGCGATGGGGATCGCCCGCGCGGCGCGAAAGAGGAAGCTGAGGATCGGCAGCCGGAACATGCGGTGGTCCATCACGAAGCGCGGATTCCGGTCGAGGAGCGAGCCGAGCACGAAGGCGTCGATGAAGGAGAGGTGGTTGGCGACGATGAGCGCCGCGCCCTCGCGGGGGATCCGGTCGAGGTCCTCGGCGTCGATGCGGTAGAGAACGTGCACCAACGCGCGGGTGGTCACGCGGATCAGATCGCAGCGCCAGCGCCAGGCCGCGAAGGCGGTGGCGGCGAGCACCAGCACCGCCGCGCCGGCGAGGAGCGCGCCCGCCGAGGCGCCGCTGCCCAGAGCGAGCGCCGCGCCGCCGGCCGCGACGACCATGCCCGCGGCGTTGACGATGTTGTTGGCGGCGATGACCCGGGCGCGCTCCTCCGCCTTGGCCCGACGCTGCAGGAGCGCCTGCAGCGGGACCGCGTAGAAGCCGCCGGCGACGCCGAGGAGGGTCACGGCGATCATCGCACCGGTCATCGTGCTGGCCACGGCCAACGCAGCGAGACCGAGGGCCATGCCGAGGGCGGCGAGGACGACATGGCCCCGCTCGACGTGCCCGCGGCTCCAGCGCTCACAGGCCACCGCGCCGACGCCGATGCCCACGCTGAAACCGGCGAGGAGCAGGGAGAGGCCGTGCTCGTCCCAGCCGAGCTCGGCCGCAAGGGTCGGCAGCTGACCGAGGACCAGCGCACCGATCGNNCGCCCAGAAGAGGGTCACGCCACCGATGGCCATGCCCGTCGCGCGATCGCGGAAGCCGAGGCGGAGGGTCGCCACCGTCGAGCGCACCGGTCGCAGGTCGACGCGCATCGCGGTCGCGGCCGGCGCCGCGGGGATCGCGCGAGCGGCGTGCAGACCGAGGAGCGCGATCGCGACCAGGGCCAGACCGACGGTGCCCCCCATCCCCGGCGCCGCCCCCGCGAGGGTCCCGACGAGGGTTCCGACGAGGATCGCCACGAAGGTCCCGAGCTCCACCAGCGCGTTGCCGGCGACGAGCTCTTCCGGCTCGAGGTGCTCCGGGAGCAGCGCGTACTTCAGCGGTCCGAAGAAGGCGGACTGAGTCCCCATGCCGAAGAGGGCCACGAAGAGCAGCGGCGCCGACTCGATCACGAAGCCGACGAAGGCCAGCGCGAGGACGAGCACCTCGACCGCCTTCAGGACCCGAACCATCCGCGCCTTGTCGAAGCGGTCGGCGAGCTGGCCGGCGAGGGCGCCGAAGAGGAAGAAGGGCAGGACCAGGAGCGCCGTGGCCACGTTGATCAACGCAGGGACCGGCATGGTGGTGCTCAGCCCACCGAAGGCGAGCGCCGCCACGAGCGCGCTCTTGAGCAGGTTGTCGGCGAAGGCGCCGAGGAGCTGGGTCCGAAAGAGGGGCCCGAAGCGACGGGTGCGGAGCAGGTGCAGCATGCCCCGGGTCATCGCAAGAGCGCGGCCAGGGGAATTCATGCGTAATTTCAATGACAAAGGCGCATCGCACGTACATGTGTAGATGACCGATGTACATTCCGTGTACATGGATTCCTCGGATCGCAGTCTCCTCGAGCGGGTGAGCCGCGCCACCTTCGCCAACCCCTTCGGTGAGGAGCGCTGGGCCCTCGACGCCGAGATCGCATCGGCGGCGCCAGACGCCGACGACGTGGTCGACCGGGCGGTCGCGCGGGTGGCCGAGGTGCGGGAGCGGGTCGGTCCCATCGACGAGCAGGACCCGGCCGACCGCACCCTCGTGGAGCACGCGCTCCTCTTCGACGCCTTCCATCGCTTCGCGGAGGACTTCGACGCCTTCATCGAGAAGCAGCGGCGCAGCGACGAGCCCCTGCCCTTCGAGCCGCACCGATCCGTCGCGCGCTTCCTGGCCGCCGGCGGCTTCCCTCGCGCGCGCACCGGCCGGGTCTTCGAGCTCTTCTACCAGCTGCGGCGTGCCTTCCTCTTCATCCGCGACTCGCTCGTGGGCGAGAGCGCGTCGATGCGCGCGCTGCGGACGGCGCTCTGGAACCAGCTCTTCACCCAGGACGTGCGCCGCTACGAGGCGCACCTCTGGGATCGGATGGAGGACTTCTCGCTGATCCTCACCGGCGAGACCGGCACCGGTAAGGGCGTCGCCGCCGCGGCCCTCGGCGCGGCCGGTTTCATCGGCTGGGATCCAAAGGCCGGCGCGTTCGAGGAGAGCTTCCGGCGCACCTTCGTGCCGCTGAACCTCTCGGAGGTGCCCGGCACGCTGCTCGAGAGCGAGCTCTTCGGCCACGAGAAGGGCGCCTTCACCGGGGCGATCCGCAAGACCGAGGGCGCGCTGGCCCGCTGCCCGGCCCACGGGACGATCTTCCTCGACGAGATCGGCGAGATCGCGCCGGCCATCCAGGTCAAGCTGCTGCGCGTGCTGCAGGAGCGGACCTACACTCCGCTCGGAGCCGCACGACCGGAGCGCTTTCGCGGCCGGGTAGTCGCCGCCACCCACCGCTCGCTGGGCCAGCTCCGCGAGGAGGGGCGCTTCCGCGACGACTTCTACTACCGGCTCTGCTCGGACGTGGTCGAGGTGCCGCCCCTACGGGTGCGGCTGCGGGAGGAGCCCGCCGAGCTGGACGCGCTCCTCGAGGCGCTCACCAACCGCATCGTCGGCAGCGCCGAGCTCGCCCCGATGGTCCGCGAGGCGATCGACCGGGATCTGCCCGACGGTTACCGCTGGCCGGGGAACGTGCGCGAGCTCGAGCAGACGGTCCGGCGCGTGCTGATCACCGGCCACTGCGGCGAGCCGGAGGACCGACCGAGCGGCGACGGCTTCGCCCGCGCCCGCGAGGGAGAGCTCACCGCCCGGGAGCTGCTCGACGCCTACTGTGGCCACCTCTACCGGATCCACGGCACCTACGAAGCCGTCGCGCGGATCACCGACCTCGACCGCCGAACGGTGAAGAAGCACGTCGTCGCCGCCGAGGCCTCGGACCACGATTGACGGTCGTTTCGGAGGCCCGATAGACCAGCCCATGCACGAGCGCTGGCCCGCCCTCCCGCTGGACGAGTGGGAGCCCACCTACCGGACCCTTCACCGCTGGACGCAGATGGTGGGCAAGATCCGCCTCGGTCTCTGCCCGCCGGTGAACCACTGGTGGCACACCTCGCTTCGCTTCGGCGCGCGGGGACTGACCACGACGCTGATGCCTACCGGTGACGGATCGACGCAGCTCGAGATCGCCTTCGACTTCCTGGACCATCGGCTGGTCTTCGAGCGCTCCGACGGACGGCGGGAGACGATCACCCTCGAGCCGAAGTCGGTCGCCGACTTCTACGCCGAGGTGCGGGCGACGCTCGCGAAGCTGTCCGTGGGCGTCTCGATCTGGCCGGTGCCGGTCGAGGTCCCCGACCCGGTGCCTTTCGCCGAGAACACGAAGGACGCCGCCTACGACCGCGAAGCGGTGGCGAAGATGTGGCGCATCCTGCAATCGGTGCACGCGGTCCTCGCCGAGTTCCGCGGCCGCTTCTACGGCAAGTGCAGCCCGGTGCACTTCTTCTGGGGCGCCTTCGACGTGGCCGTCACCCGTTTCAGCGGCCGACCGAACCCGGAGCCGCCGCCGGATCCGGTGATGGGCCCGGCCTACTCCCACGAGGTCATCAGCCACGGCTTCTGGTTCGGCGGCGATTGGCCGGCCGGCGGCCGCTTCGCCGACCCGGTCTTCTACGCCTACGCGCTACCCCAGCCGGAAGGCTTCGAGAAGGGCGCCATCGAGCCGGAGGCCGCGCACTGGTCGGACGCGCTCGGCGAATACCTCCTGCCCTATTCGAAGGTGCGGCAGCTGGAGGACCCGGAGGGAGCGATCTTTCGCTTCCTCGAGAGCAGCTACGCCATCGGCGCGACCCTCGGTGACTGGCCCACCGGGCTCACCGAGTCGCCCTGAGCCGTCGCGCGAGCGGATGGCGTGACCCGTCCCCAGATCGTGACTGGTGCGGGGTAGCGATTCGTGACTATGCGTGTCGCATGGGAGCGACGGGCGAGCGAGTGTGGTCCATCGAGCGTGACGGCCCGCTGATCCGTGCCGCGTTCCGAGGGTTCCTCGACGCCAAGGCCGGCGAGGAGAGCGCGCGCGCGCTCGACCGGCTGCTCGCCGGCGAGTCCCACGTGGAGCTGCTCTTCGACGTCGAAGGGATGGACGGGTACGCGAACGAGGCCCGGGACGAATGGGGCCAGATCATGCGCCGGCACCGGCACCGGATCGCGGCGATCACCACTCGGGGCGCCAAGCCGATCGTCCGCCTCGGAGCGAGCCTGCTCGGGATGTTGGTGCGCATACGCGTGAGCCACGAATGACGTGCCGCGCGGGCGCGTGACGCGTAGGGTGCGCCCGCATGACGGACACCACCGAGGTCGGCTACCTGGCGGCGGACGGGTTCGTCGCCGAGCTCACGCACGAGCTCGGCGACGTCAGCGAGGCGCACGGACGGCTGCTGCTCGCGCCGGGGCCGGCGCGCCGGCCGGCGTGGGCGCAGAACGTCTGGCTGGAGCCGCAGCGGCTCGAGGTACGCTCGATCGGCGACGCGGCCAAGCAGCTCAAGGCGATCCAACGAAACTGGGCCCTGCACTCGACGAACGAGCACCGACGCGCGGCGCTGATCCAGGACAAGCTGCCCCACGTCTCGGGCAAGCCCATCGCGCCCTACGCCGAGCTGCCCAAGGCGCCGCTCGGGGCGTGGACCCTGCTCGACCGGCACACCGTGCTCGCGTCGCCGGAGTGCTCGAGCCCCTTCGCCGACGGCGAGGTGCGCTTCGTCGAGGACACCGAGGGGCCACCGAGCCGGGCCTACCTGAAGCTCTGGGAGGCGTTCACCCTGACGCGCCGATGGCCGAAGGCGGGCGAGAAGGTGCTCGATCTGGGCAGCGCACCCGGCGGCTGGTCCTTCGTGCTGGCGGAGCTCGGCGCGGACGTGCTCAGCGTGGACAAGGCGCCCCTCGACGAACGGGTCGCGAAGCGGCCGAACGTGACCCATCGGCGGATGAGCGCCTTCGCCCTGGACCCGGCCGAGATCGGTCCGGTCGACTGGGTGTTCTCGGACGTGATCTGCTACCCGGAGCGCCTGTTGAAGCTGGTGCACCGCTGGATGGAGGCGGGCGTCGAGCGCTTCGTCTGCACGCTGAAGTTCCAGGGGGAGACCGACCACGCCACCGCCGAGCGCTTTGCCCGGATCGACGGCGCGCGGCTGATGCACCTGAGCCACAACCGCCACGAGCTCACCTTCGTGCGGCTCTGACGATCGGGTTGGCCACGAGCGATCGGGGCCCCTATACGTGGGATCGATGCTCTCCCGGACGGCCATGCTCCTCGCGCTCGCGCTCTGCGGCTGCGGGTCGGAGGACGAGCCCGCGGCGCCGGCCCCCGCGGTCGCCGCCCCGGTGACCCCCAACCACGGGGGCACGCTGGTGCCGCTGGACGAGTACCGGGTGGAGCTGCTGGCCCACGAGTCGGGGGAGGTCTTCGGCTACCTCACCCGCATGGACGGCCAGCCAATGGCGAACCCGGAGGGCGCGCTGCTCACGGTCAGCGTCACCATCGATGCCGCGCACCCCCAGCCGCTGCTCCTGCGTTGGAACGGCGAGCGGGCCCGCTACGAGGCGCGGCTGCGCGACACGCCGGTCGAAGGCCCGGCGGACGTCAGCCTGATGATCGCCGGGCGGCCCGAGCGTGGCTCCACCGACCGACTCCCGGTCGGTCCGGCGCTCGCGGACAGTGGCGTCGCCTACGCGAGCGCCGAGGACGCGGACCCGAACGAAGACGAGGAAGACGAGGACGGCGCCGAGGCCGGTGGCGGAAGAGGCGACTCCCGCGGCGGGAGCCTCCGCGCCCGCGCCCGGCGCCTCTTCGGTTTCTGAGTGACCCGCCACGGACGCCCCCCATAGGATGGCTCCGTGCGACGCGCGCTGGTCCCTTGGGCGACGATGGCCCTCTCGCTGATCCTGGCGCTCTCCCTTCTCGGGCGAGAGGCCCTCGACCGACTCGCGGCGCTCGATCACTGGGTCTTCGTGCTGGTCGGTGCGGGGGTGGCCGGCGGTCTCGGCTGCTCCGGGCTCTTGGTCGGCTCCCGTGAGAAGGCCGCCCGAGGGATGGCGATCGCGTGGCTACCGGCAGCCCTCCCCTGGCTGACCGGGCTCGCCACGCTCCGAGCGCACATGGCCGCCGTGGACTGGGAGGGAGTCGACGGCTGGGACATGGGACGACTCGCGTGGGCCGAGCTCGCAGACGGCGCCACCGGCACCGCGCTCGGCCTGCTCCTCTCGGCCGCCCTCTTCGCCGGGGTCACCGCCGGCGCGCTGGGATCGGGAAGCACGCGCGCGCACGCCGCGGCGCTCTCGTCGGCAGCTCTCGCCTGGGTGGCGGGCGGGCTGGCGCTCTGGCACGCGCTGGTGGGGGCGGCGCTCGACCGGGCCGCGACGATGGACGCCGCGCTGATCATCGAGGAGCTCACCTCGACCGCCGCGACCCTGGAGCCGATCCACCGGAGCACGGCGGTCGGTGGCGGCGTCCTCGCCGGGCTCGCCCTCCTCTTGGTGTTGCTTCGCTCGACCGACCGCCGGGCCCTCGCTCTCCCCGTCGCCGCCGGAGCGCTCGCCGCGGCCCTCGCTGCCGGAACGACGCTGACCCGCGACACGGCGATGAGCCGCGTCCACGCGCTCCTCTGGCGACCTTGGAACGCCGAAGGCTTCGTTGCCCCGTCGGCCGCCGATGAGCGTGGCCACGCGCGGTCGGCGCCGCTGGGTGTGGTCGGCCGGGACGGGGTGCAGGTGCTCGAGCGACGGGCGGACGAGACGAAGGCCGAGGCGCTCCGCCGACTCATCGATACCCACGAAGCGCAGGCCGCCGATCGGAGGCGACGACTCGGGGAGGAGCTCCCCGAGTGGCTGGACGAAGCGACGCCCGAGGAGGCGCTCGCCGAGCAGCCGACCGAGCGCGCGCCGACGCGACCCGCATCCCCAGACGAAGACCTCGCGCGGCTCCAGGAGCTCGCCCGACGAGCGCAGCCGCTTCGCCAGCTGCTCGCTCGACTCTGCGGGGAGGCCGACTTCCCCATCGTGCGCTTCGCCATCGACGCGCGCGCGGGTGCGGCCGCGTTGCGCGAAGCGATCGCTCTCGTCCGAGACGCGGGCCTGGAGCACGTCGAGCTCGTCGGCCCGCTGCCGCCCGCTCCGGCAGCCGTGGGCGCCATCCCCCTCGCCGCACCGGTGCTGAACGCGCGAAGCTGGTCGGTCTCCGCACACGTGCGGCGCGAGTGCGAGCCCGAAGGCGACACCACCTTCCTCACCGGTGTCATCGGGGAGCACCCGCTCGAAGCGCTGGCCCGACTCGAGGAGGCCATCCCACTCCGCTCCGACGCGATGACCACCGACTTGTCCGAGCCGGTACCCGTGGTGCTCGCCCTCGGCGACGACGCAACCGCCGAAGCGCTGGTCCAGACCCTCGCCCGCATCGACCAGGGCTTCGGGCTCGCCCGCGAAGTGCTCCTCTTCCCGACCGCCGACGCCGCTCCCCGGCCACCACGGCCGCCGACGGAGACCGAGCTCGAAGGCCAGACGCTGCGCTTCTCGGGGGTCGAGACCCGTGGGCTGCCGAACGACGAGCTCGTCCTGGCCGCCCTCGCACGCCACGAAGAGGCGCTGCGCGCGTGTTTCCGCCATCCGGCACCGGCGCAGCCGCCGACCGTCGAGCTGATCATCCGACCGGACGGCGGCGTTCAGCGGCTCTGGGTCGCCACGCCGAGCCCGCAGGTCTTCAGCGACTGCATCGCCGAGGCCCTCGCCACCTTCGGTCTCGCCCCGATCGAGGAGGGCATCGGTGTCGCTCGCTTTCAGCTGCTGCTCGAGGGCTCCTGAACGCCGGAGCCCTCGAGCAGGCTGACGCTGGCCCCCGGGCTCCGGGGNNCCCAGTCGGATGGCTGCGCTTCGCTTCACGCTCACTTCCCTCTTGACCCTCGCCCTCGCTTGCGGCGACGACGATCGCGCGAGCGACGGCGACCCCGACGCGGCGATGCCCGACGGTGGCCGCCGGGACGCCGGCCGCGAGGAGGACGGCGGCAGCGCCGATGGCTTCCTCACCGATGGGGGCGACGACGAGGACGGCAGCACGCTCCCGAGCGAATGCCTCTTCGCCGAAGGCGCGGACCCGAGCGGGACGGACACGTGGGTCGACGGAGAGCACACCGCCACCGTGACCGTCACGGGCCGCGAGAGCTGCGCCCGGAGCTACACGCTCTCCACCACCCAGCCGCTGCAGGACGACCTGCCCGCGAACCCGCGCACGGTCACCGAAGAGGCGGGCTGGCCGACCACCCGCACCGGCCACGACGTCTTCGACGCGCTCCACGCGCTGGCCCTCGAAGAGGTCCGCGAGAACTCCGTCGACCAGATCGAGGACTTCGCCTTCAACGACGGCGCCCCGGTCGATTGCGGCGGCGCCGCCGGCTGCTTCGAGACCGGGCGGCTGTGGAAGTACGTCTGGACCCGCGACACCGCCTACTCGGTGCACCTCGGCCTCGCGGCGGTCGATCCGGCGCGCTCCCGAGGCTCGCTCGAGTTCAAGCTGAGCGAGCGCCGGGGCGGCGGCGATCCGGAGATCGTCCAGGACACCGGCACTGGTGGCAGCTGGCCGATCTCCACCGACCGGGTGAGCTGGGCCGTCGGCGCCTGGGAGCTGCTGCAGCACCTGACCGGCACGGAGCGCGAAGCCTTCCGCGACGACGCCCTCGCCGCGCTGACGGGCACCCTCGAGCGCGACCGGATCGTGGCCTACGACCCGGAAGACGGCCTCTACCGCGGCGAGCAATCCTTCCTCGATTGGCGCGAGCAGACCTACCCCGAGTGGGTCGCTGGCGACGTGGTCCACGTGGGCATGAGCAAGGCCCTCGGCACCAACCTGCTCCACTTCCGGGCCATGGAGATCGCGGCGGCGCTCGCCGACGAAACCGGCGACACCGCCGCGCNNCGCCGACGAAACCGGCGACACCGCCGCGCGCGACCGCTACGCGACCTGGGCCGCGGAGCTACGCCAGGCGATCCGCGATCGCTTCTGGCTCGAAGACGAGGGCGGCTACTCCACCTTGATCACCACCGGTCTCGACCCGGCGCCGACCCGCCGCCTCGATCTGTTGGGCTCGGCCTTCGCCGTGCTCTTCGGCGTGGCCACCGCGGACCAGATCCCGCGGATCCTGGCGAGCTACCCGCACTACGGGCCGGGCGCGCCGGTGATCTGGCCGCAGCAGCAGCAGACGCCCATCTATCACAACCGGGGCGAGTGGCCCTTCGTGACCGCGTACTGGCTGCGCGCGGCGGCCGCCGCCGGCAACGGCACCGTCGCCGACAAGATGGTCCGCGCGCTGATGCGCGGCGCGGCGCTCAACCTCTCCAACATGGAGAACTTCGAGGCCGGCAGTGGCGACCCCTTCGTCGAGGAGGGCGCGACCAGCGGACCGGTGGTGAACTCGCAGCGACAGCTCTGGTCGGTCGCCGGCTACCTCTCGATGGTCCACCACACGATCTTCGGCATGGCCGCCGAGGACGGCGGGATTCGGGTGCGGCCCTTCGTCTCCGCCGAGCTGCGGACCACCCTCTTCGGCGGTACCGACTCCTTGGTGCTCAACGGCTATCCCTATCGCGGCCACCGGATCACCGTCGTGCTGCACCTGCCGAGCGACGCGGGCACCGGCCCCTTGCCGGTCGACCGCATCGAGCTCGACGGGACCGAGGTGGGCGGCAGCTTCCTGGCCGAGGCCGACCTCGGCGCCGAGGCGCGGGTCGACGTCTTCCTCGGCACCGGAACCGGGGCCGCCGGCGCCATCACCGAGGTGAGCGACGGCGACTGGCGGCAGGTCTTCGGGCCGCGGACCCCACGCATCACCGGGCTGAGCGCGAGCGGCACCGACCTGACGCTCTCGCTGGACACGAACGGCGAGGACGGCTCGACCGTGCAGTGGCGCATCTACCGTGACGGTGTCGTCGTCGCCGACGCGCTGGCCGGCACGACGACCAGCTGGACCGACACCGGCGTCGACGCGACGGGTGAACGCTCTCCCTGCTACACGGCCGAGCTCACCTTCACCGGCAGCGGCAACCACTCGCAGCACGCGCCGCCGGTCTGCTGGTGGGGGGCTTCGACCGAGCGGATCACCACCGTGGACGCCTCGGCGATGGCCAACGTCGGCGGCGCCGGCTCGACCGACCACGGCCGCTTCCACTACGAGCCCTGGGGCGACCCGGGCGACTCGCTGACCGTGAGCGGCTTCAGCCCCAGCCAGAGCGGTGAGCACCTGCTGCAGGTCACCTTCGGCAACGGCGCCGGCGGCGTGACCACCGGCGTCACCTGCGCGGTCAAGCGAGTCACGGTCATCGACGAAGGCACCGACGCGACCGTGGCCGACGGCACCGTGATGATGCCGCACCTCGGCGCCTGGGACCGCTGGGAGGACTCGAGCTTCGTCCCGGTGCAGCTCGACGCGAGCCGGAGCTACCGGATCGTGATCGCCAGCGATCCCAGCCGGGCCAACATGAGCGTCTTCGCCCACTTCGAGAGCTACACCGGCGGCCTCGGCGGCTCGGGCGGCGCCTTCAACCGGGCGAACGTCGCCGAGCTGAAGATCCTCGCCCGCTGATCAGAGCGCGTCGATGGCGCGCTTCAGCTCCGCCTTCAGGAGCTTCACCGCCTGCTTGCGGATGGCCCGTCGCACGCGCCCGCGGACTTCCGCCCGGGCCCGGCGCTTCGCGGCGTCGATGGCGTAGTCGACCGCGACGACCCCCACGACGAGACCGACGGCGATCGCGGCGTCCCGCAGGTCACGCTTCCGGTCTTCCCACCAGACCCGATCCCGCGGGAGAACCGGCACGGAGACGGGCAGGCCCGTGGGGCGCTCGACGATCGCTTCCATGCGATCTCCATGGAGCCGAAAGGCCGCGCCGCTACCCCCGCCGGAGGGCGAGCCCGCATCGGGATGGAACGTCCCGCGACGGATCGTTGCAGCCCTTGAAACGCGCTCCGGCGGCCTGCGCGTCGAAATCACAGAGCTTTTCGTCGCTGCCACGTGGCCCGGGACTTGCGATGGTTCACACCACGGTGGGCGCGACGCCCGCCTCAGCCAGGAGACGCAATCATGGAAGCCACCAAGAAGATCCTCTCGATGCTCGGCATGGGTTCCGATCCGGAGCTCACGGAGCTGGCTCATCGCTGGGTGGACGAAGGCGCCACCCTCCTCGACGTCCGCACGCCGGGGGAGTTCGGCCGGGGCCACGTCCGCGGCGCGCTCAACGTGCCGGTGCAGGTGCTCGCCGAGCGCCTGGCCGACGTTCCCGGTGATCGGGTCGTGGTCTATTGCCGCTCCGGTGCGCGAAGCGCCAGCGCGGCCCGACTCCTCGAGCGCCATGGCAAGGAGGTCCTCGATCTCGGAGCAATGAGCAGCTGGGGCCGACGGGAGGACATCGTCAGCTGAGCGTGTCCGATCGCGCCCCGGTGAGGCGCGCTGCCTCGATCGGTAGGCCTCGAGTCTCGTGCCAACCGCCTCGAACGAAGTTTGCAGCCGCTTCGAGCATGACTGAGCAGCAGACTCGAGACCGATTGGCATGCTCGTCATGGGCACGGGCGGCGTGGTGCTCACCGGCGTCGTGATCGGCGCCCTGATGATCGGCACCCTCGGGCTCATCTCCGGCTTCGGCATCGGGGAAGCGAAGGCTCCGCGCGAGGTCGCGGAGGCCGAGGCCCGGACGGACGAGGTGGCCGGTGAGGTCCTCGTGCGAGTCCACGTGACGCCGGGAGCCGATGTGCAGAGTCTGCGCAACGCGCTCCGGACCGCCGGCGCGCTCTCCGTGAGCTGGGAGAGCCAGTCGCCCGTGCCCGACGAAGAGGTGCTGGCGTTCCGCAACGTCCACGCGGTCTGAGCCCCCGGCTGCGCTCAGTCGTCGTGGCTGTGCATCAGCGGCTCCTCGGTGAAGAGGAACTGCTTCAGGTGCTTCTCGAAGTCCGCGTTGTTGCGGCGGATCCACTCCAGGACCATGGCGGCGTGCTCCATCTCCTCGCGCATGTTGTGCAGCAGGATCTCCTTCAGCTCCTCGTCGTCGCAGTCGTCGGCCCGCTGCCGATACCAGTCGACCGCTTCCAGCTCCTCCATGAGCGAGCTGATCGCCTGGTGGAGGTGGATGGTCTCGGGGGTGAGCCGCTCACGCGGCGCGTGGAGGTTTTCACTGGCCATGGGCGCGTTCTACACGAGCGACCCCATGGGGCGGAAGGCGTGAGTCGTCGCCTCGACGACCCCAGTCGCCACGGGCTAGGCTCGCCGCGAGGGTCATGGGAACGCTCGACGAGCAAGTGGAGGTCGCGCCGGGGGCCGGTGAACAGCTGGCACCGTCCAGCAAGGGCGACCGGCCGCCGCCGTGGGTGAAAGCGGCGATCCGCGCCGGCCTCCCCTACGCCTTCAAGGACAAGCGCCCGCTGGTCCACAACGCCATCAACCTCTCGGCGCTGGCCTTCCTGCTGACCGTGGCCGGGGTGACCGGCTGGCTGAGCACCCGGCTCGATTGGTGGCTCTACCTGCCGCTGGCCACCTTCCTCTTCGGCTGGGTGAACTTCGGCCTCTTCGTCCTCGTCGCCCACGAAGCCTCCCACAACATGTTCCTGATCTTCTCGGACCGAGCGCTGCAGAAGAAGGTGAACCGGGTCTTCGGCTGGATGATCACGCCGCTCTTCGCGACCCACTACGGAAGGCACTGGGAGAAGGGCCACATCGAGCATCACATCCGGCCGATGGAGCCTGACGATCCGCAGCGGAGCGTCGTCACCGGCCCGGCGCTCCTCGGGCTGATCCTCGGCTACCTCTTCGTGCCCGGCTTCCTCGTCTGGCACCGCACCGTCGGCCGGAAGAAGAAGAAGAAGGGCAAGTCGTCGAGCAGCAAGGGCGTCATCGTCTTCTTCGTCGTCTTCTGGGGCACGGTCTGCACCCTCGCCGGCCTCTTCGTCGGCTGGCCGCTCGCGGTGGCCCTCTACATGGGCATCCCCGCCGTGGCCTCCTTCAACCTGGTGAAGGGCAGCCTCGAGCACGGCGGTGACATCGGCCGGGAGCGGAGCCCCTTCCTCCGCTCCCGCACGTCGCTCTTCCTCCTCCGGCCGCTGCTGATGCCCTTCAACATCACGCTCCACTTCGAGCACCACCTGAACTTCCAGGTGCCCTGGTACGACCTGCCCCGCTACCAGCGAGACCTGCGGGCCATCGTCCCGGAGGAAGTGCAGGCGCATGTCTTCAACCATCGACTCTTCGACCAGATGGCCGGCCGGCTCGGCGGCGTCAGCGAGGAAGCCCGCGCCGCGAGCGAGCCCCTCGGCGCCACGGCTCCAGCGCCGGCCCTCCCCAAGTCCGCCTGAGGCTCGCCATGGACTGCACGATCGAGCGTCGATACCGAGGACCGAGCCGTTCCGGCAACGGTGGCTACGTCTGCGGGATGATCGCCGAGGCGATGGGCGGCGTGCCCGCGTCGGTGCGGCTGCACGCGCCGCCACCCCTGGACGAATTCCTCACCCTCGAGCGAGACGACGACCGCTGGTATCTGCGCCAGGGGGAGAAGATCATCGGCAGCGGAACGCCGGCCCCGCTGACCATCGACCCCCCGGAGCCGCCGACGCTCGAAGAGGCCCGCGAAGCGGTCGAGCGCTACGCCGGCAAGGCCGAGCACGTCTTCCCGGAGTGCTTCGTCTGCGGCACCGCCCGCACGCCGCCGGAGTCGCTCGGCATCCACCCGGGACTGGTGCCCGGCCGCGATCTGGTGGCCGCGCCCTGGACCCCGATCGACGAGTTCGCGCTCTCGGACGGCAGCGTCCGCCCGGCGATCGTCTGGGCTGCCCTCGACTGCCCGGGCTATTTCGGCCTGCAGCGCCCTGGTCTCGCGGCGGTCCTCGGCACCCTCCACGCGGTGATCCTCGATCCCGTCTGGGCCGGGGAGGAGCACATCGTCATCGGCTGGCGCGGGCCGGTGCAGGGGCGCAAGCACCACGCGGGCTCGGCGATCTTCACCGCCGAGGGCAAGCTCGTGGCCAAGGCCGACGCGCTCTGGATCGAGCTGCAAGAGGGCACCGTGGACGGCGGCGTCCCCGGGACCTGATCGCTCAGTCCACGAAGCGCTGGAAGAAGGACCAGGCGGCGGCGGTGCCGAAGTCCGGCCAGATGTGCCCGTCCGGGTGCTGGCAGTAGTGCACTGGCGTCGCCTCGTCGCAGCCGTCGTAGGTGACGCAGGGGGCAGGCTCGGTGTCGGCCGACGTCGCATCGCAGCCCGCCTGATCGCGGAAGAAGTCGCGATAGCCTTCGCGGCCGCTGGTGAGCTCCTCGGTCCCGATGGTGATCCACGCGGCGGGCGTGGCGACGCAGTCGGCCTCGTCGAAGTAGATCACCGAGCCGCCGACGGCGATGGCGCGGATGTAGGCGCGGCGGCAACCGAGCACGCCGGAGAAGGAGCCACCACCGCTGAAGCCCATCGAGAAGATCTCGTCTTCGTCGACGCAGAGCTCCGAGGTCATCTCGTCGACCAGGGTGTCGAAATACTCGAGCTCCTGCTCGATGCGCGGCGGCCAGGTGTCGCTGGGCATGTCGTAGTCGCGCCAGGCGTTGTCGATCGCCTCGGCGATCACCAGGATGGCGCCGTCGGCGACCTCGCCGCGGATGTTGCGGTCGCCGCTCTCCGCATTCCAGTAGTCGACGCTCCCGCCGTTGCCGTGGAGCGCGAAGATCAGGGGCCAGGCGCGCTCGTCGGTGTACCCGGTCGGTAGGTAGAGCAGATAGCGCCGCTCGAGACCGTCCAACATGAACGTGTGCTCGCCACTCTCCAGACCGCCGCCGCTCACACAACCGGCGCTGCCCGGCGAGCCCGCGTCCCAGCCGAGGTCCATCGGCTCGGTGAAGGCGTCGTCCTCGGTCTCGCTGGCGTCCACCAGGCCGAGATCGCGCAGGGGGTCGATGCCGCCGTCGTCGTCGAGCCCGCCGTCGTCTCCACAAGCGACGAGCAGCACACAGAGCACGAGCGCGAGACGAGCCATGGGCGGAGAATACGTGACCGACGAGC
>JABAOG010005757.1_pt1 | contig 42200 bp, 43 predicted proteins | sample 7062131 | NCBI WGS metagenome assembly JABAOG01 (sample SAMN14538629, study PRJNA623070) | marine sediment metagenome | biome: marine biome [ENVO:00000428]; feature: marine pelagic biome [ENVO:01000023]; material: deep marine sediment [ENVO:00002113] | place: India: Arabian Sea | collected... | reverse complement strand
GCGGGCAAGACCACGACGCTGCGGATCCTGCTGGACCTGGTCCGGGCGGACGCGGGCCGGGCGGAGGTCCTGGGTCGGGACACGGTCTCGCGGGGACCGGAGGTGCGGGGGCTGTCGGGCTACGTCCCGGAGCGCCAGGACTCGGGATACGGCTGGATGAAGGTCCAGCAGCTGCTGTCCTTCCACGGGTCGTACCGCAGCAGCTGGGACGCGGAATACGCGCGGCAGCTCATGGAGCGCCTGGAGGTCCGCGACCACACGAAGTTCGGGAAGCTGTCGAAGGGGGAGTCGCGGCGGGTGCAGCTGGTGATGGCGCTGGCGCACCGGCCGCCGGTGCTGCTGCTGGACGAGCCGACGGACGGGCTGGACCCGGTGATGCGGGACGAGGCGCTGCGGCTGCTGTCGGACCACATCGCGGAGACGGAGTCGACGCTGTTGATCTCGACCCACCTGGTCTACGAGGTGGAAGGTCTGGGCGATCACCTGGGCGTGTTGAGGGAAGGCCGGCTCACGGCCCAGCTGGACCGGGACACGCTGCGCCGCCGGCTGCGGCGGTACACGCTGGAGGTTCCGGAGGGCTGGTCGGCGGGGGACGGCGTCACCGAGCGGATCGTGCGGCGGAGCGGGAGCGGGAGGGAGGTGTCGTGGACGCTGTGGGGTGAGGAGCCGGAGATCGTGGAGCGGCTCCGGTCCGGCGGGGCGACGGTGCGGGGTGTGGACCCGCTGACGCTGGAGGAGGCGGCGGTGGCGTTGATGGCCATGCGAGAGAACCAGGACCGCCTGATGCGGGAGATGACTCCCTCGGCGCGGTCGGAGGGGAGCTGAGCGATGGAACGCACGACGCTGCAGGCGCACCGACCCGTGGGCTTTGCCGGAGCGTTCGTCCGCCAGTTCCGGCTGCTGTGGACGAGTCGTCGTCCGCTGCTGCTGCTCGTCGCGCTGCTGGGCGGGCTACTGCTCTCTGGCGAGCCCTGGGTCGACGACCCGAAGGCGCGGCTCCTGACGCTCTGGCCCATATGGCTGACGCTGATCGGACCCTTCTGGGCCTTCGCCGTCTTCCACAACGAAGGGCCCGGCAACCGCTTCTACCACTGGTCGCAGCCCGTGTCGCGGCCGCTGCATTCCGGGGCGAGGCTGGTGGCGGGGCTGGCCTGGCTGTGGCTGATCTTCGCCTTCTTCCTTCTGACGGGTTGGGGGGTCGCCGTGGCGGACGGCGAGGCGTGGCAGCTCGCCGAGATCGGCGTCGGAGGCTGGCTCAACTTCTTCACCGGCCCGCTGATCGGCTACCTGGCGGTGTCGATCCTCACGGTCCCCAGCGACTACCCGATCCGCTGGTTCTTCGGGATCGTCTTCGGGTTCCTCCTCGTCATGATCCCCCTGGTGGAATGGCTGGAGATCGACGAAGAGATCATGNNGCGCTGAAGATCGTGGGCGACTGGCTGGGACTGGAGTCGCTGGCGGCGACGATCGTGGAGCCGCTGAACAACCAGGACTGGGGGCTCGGGATCACCCTGGTCGGCGGGCTCAACGAGGACATCAACCGGCTGGAGCGCACCCTGCGCACGATGGCGAACCCGGAATTCCGGGCTCGGAGCGTCGAGCTGGCGGCCGACTGGTGGGTCGCGACGCCTGCCTGGATCCTCCTGCTGGCGGCGGTGGTCGCGTTCATGGCGACACTGCACCCGGACGTCATGCCGCGGCTCCGGCGGCGCTAGGCGCAACCAATCGGCTTTGATCGTGTACGACCTCTTCGATGAGGTGGATCCTCGCGAGGCCGTGAGTGGAGCGCACGGGCAGGGCCGAAGGTCTTGACAAGGAAGGTCAGACAACTTCAGCTTACCTCCCGTCGCACAGGGACTTGGCTCTCGCCGCGAGTCGTGGATCCCAGACGTCTCTCCCCGAACCGAACGCGGTCGATGAAGGCCTTGGTACGCTCCACCGGAATCGCGGTGCTGGCACTGCTGCTGGCCACCGCCGTCTCGGCGCAGAGCCTGCGGGGCTCGCGCAGCTCCGTGAACCGGCAGTACCGGATGGCGCGGCAGCACGACTTCACGTTCCTGAGCAGCGTGAACGGGATCCACGACTTCGTCGCCCGGGGCTATCTCGTGCCGGTCCCCGGCAACGACAACTACCTGCTGGCCCGGGTGTCGTTTCCCTACGCTCGACCCGAGGTGAAGATGTTCCTCGAGCGGCTGAGCGCCCAGTACCGGGCGGCGTGCAAAGAGCCGCTGGTGGTGACCAGCCTGACCCGCCCCCGGAACCGGCAGCCGAACAACGCGTCCAGCCGATCGGTCCATCCCACCGGCATGGCGGTGGACATCCGTCGCAGCAACCAGCGGAGCTGCCGGCGCTGGATCGAGGACACGCTGGCATCGCTGGAGCAGGCGGGGGTCGTGGAAGCGACCCGGGAGCGCCGCCCGCCCCACTACCACGTGGCGGTGTTCCCCCGCCAGTACGGACGCTACGTCGCCGCGCTTCCGGACAAGAGCCTCCCCACACCGACCGAGGTGATCCACTACCGGGTCCGCCGGGGTGACAGCCTGTGGAGCATTGCCCGGAACTACGGCATCGACGTGGACTCGCTCAAGGAAGTGAACAACCTGCCGGGCAGTCGGATCTACGCCGGCCAGACGCTCCGCATCCCCCCGGCCAATTAGGCCGGAGTCCGTGCGCCCCCGACAGACGGAGCCGGACCGGCGCCCCGTGCCGCGGGGCGTCATTGGGATGGTCCATCTCGAGCCGCTGCCGGGGTCGCCCCGCTGGGGCGGCTCCATGGACGCCGTCCTGGAGCGAGCGCGGGTCGATGCCGGGCACCTGGATGCCGGCGGGGTGGACGCGATCCTGGTGGAGAACTACGGGGACGCCCCGTTCGCTCCGGGGGTCGGCCCCGAGGCGGTGGCCGGGCTCACCGCCGCGTTGGTCGCGGTCCGCGGGGTCACCGACCGGCCGCTGGGGGTCAATGCGCTCCGCAACGATGCGGCGGCCGCGCTCGCCGTCGCCGCGGCCGCGGGCGCCGGGTTCGTCCGGGTCAACGTGCACACCGGCTGCATGCACACCGACCAGGGCTGGNNGTCCTGGCGGTGCGGGCCGCTACGGACCGTCCCGTGGGCGTGAACGTGCTGCGTAACGATGCCGGCGCGGCGTTGGCCGTGGCGGCCGCGACGGGCGCCCGGTTCATCCGGGTCAACGTCCACACCGGCGGCATGCACACCGACCAGGGCTGGATCGAGGGTCGGGCCGCGGAGACGCTGCGGCTCCGCGCGCGCCTGTGCCCGGAGGTCGCCGTGCTGGCGGACGTCCTGGTCAAGCACGCCACGCCGCCTCCCGGGCTCGGGCTCGTGGAGGCCGCGCGGGATGCCTGGGAACGAGGCCTCGCCGATGGGCTGATCGTGTCCGGCGCGGCCACGGGCGCCCCGGCGTCCCTGGACGACGTGCGCCGGGTCCGTGACGCGCTCCCGGAGGCGCCGGTGCTGGTCGGGAGCGGCGTGACCGCCGAGACCGTGCGGGCGGCGCTGGACGTCGCCCACGGGGTCATCGTCGGCAGCGCGCTGGAGGAGGGCGGCGTGGCGGGCCGGCCGGTGGACGCCGGGCGGGTCCGTCGGCTGATGGACGCCGCCCGGTCCTGAGGGCGCTCAGCGGCGCTGCTCGTCCCCCGGCTGGTAGGGCAGCTGGTTCAGGTAGTGCTGGGCCTCATTGTCGATCCGGGACGTGCGCAGCTGGTCCGTCGTCACGCTGACGGCCGTCTCCATCCCGTGGCTGTGGGCGCTGATGGTCACGGTGCCGTCCCCGCCCGAGAGCGTCACCGAGTGGTCGTCCTCGGCGACGACCTCCAGTGGGATCCGCTCTTTCAGGTAGCTCGCCGCGAGCCGGACGGCCTCCTCGCCGTTCATCGCCGTGAGTCGCTCGTATGCCGCCATCCCGTCCTCCAGTCGATTCCGTTCCGTCGTTCTCGCGCCGTCGGCCCTCAACGAGAACGCATGCCCCGGTCCCCGGCAAGGGTCAGCGGTTCGCGTCGATCCATTCCAGTAGCTCGTCGGCCGGGATCAGCCCCGTCGCCAGCACCGAGCCGAGCTGGACCGCCGGGACGCCGCGGATCCCCGCGGCTGCGGCCGCTTCCTGCTCCCGCGCCACCTCGGCCTCGAGGTCGTCCAGGCCCAGGGCGACGTGGAGCGGCTCCCGCTCCAGCCCCGCGGCCTCGCCCACGTCCGCCAGCACGTCCAGGCGGGCGATGTCGAGCCCGTCGGACCAGAGTGCCTGGTACACCCCCCGGAGCGCCGCCTCCGCGACATCGGGATCCCCGTGTTCCCGGGCGTAGGCCACCAGCTCGTGGGCCTTGCGCGTGCGGGGCACCCGGGACAGCGCGCCCAGCTCCAGCCCCCACTCCCCGGCCAGCGACCGGGCGGTCTCCACCTGCTCCACCAGCTCCGGCGCGTCCGCCGGCGGCGGGGGGGTCGGGGCGGGAAAGAGCTCGAACGGCACCGGCCGCACCCGCAGGCCCGCCCTGGAGGCGGCGTCCAGCGTCGCGTCCAGCGCGAGCCGGCAGTACGGGCTGACGAAGTCGTGGTACAGCAGCAGTCGGCTCATGAGGGGGGCAATGTAGGCGCCCCCGGAGCCGGCACAAACCGGAGCGGCGGCGTCCTCGCTTGCCCGCGGGCGACGGAGGCGGCCATCTTGCCCTCACTCGTACACGCCAGCCCGGACCGCCAATGTCAACCGATACGGCCCTTCACTTCAGCCCGAACGTCAGACGACTCCAGCCCTCGGCTACCATCGCCGTCTCGTCGCTGGCCAAAGAGCTCCGGGCACAGGGCCGCGACATCATCAATCTCAGCGCCGGCGAGCCCGACTTCCCCACTCCCGGCTTCATCGCGGACGCTGGGACCCGGGCGATCGAGGCGGGCGGAACCCGCTACACCCCGACTCCGGGCCTGCCGTCGCTCCGGCAGGCCGTAGCCGACCTCCTGGCCCGGACCCACGGTGCCGACACGGACCCCGCCGGCGTCGTGGTCTCGGCGGGCGCGAAGCAGTCCCTCTTCAACGCCCTGTTCGTCCTGGTCGGGCCCGGCGACCGCGTCCTGGTCCCGGTCCCGTACTGGACCAGCTATCCGGAGATCGTACAGCTCGCGCGGGCCGAGCCGGTCCCGGTAAAGGGTCCCGCGGACCGCGGATACCGGGTCGGGCCCGAGGAACTGGAGGCGGCGTGGGACGACCGGGTCCGGGCGGTGATCGTGAACTCGCCGTCGAACCCGTCCGGGTCGGTCTACCGCCTGGAGGAGCTGGAAGCGATCGCCCGCTGGGCACGGGAGCGCGGCGTCTGGCTCATCAGCGATGAGATCTACGCCCGCCTCTGCTACGTGGCGGACCGGGCGCCGGGGGTGCTGGACCTGGCGCCCGCCCTGAGGGAGCGGGTGGTGGTGATCAACGGGGCCTCCAAGGCCTACGCCATGACGGGCTGGCGGATCGGCTACTCGTACACCATGCCCGAGCTGGCGGCCCGGATGGCGGCGCTGCAGAGCCACATCACGTCGAACGCGGCGACGCCGTCGCAGCACGCGGCGTTGGCGGCGTTCACCGCCTCGCCGGACCAGGAGCGGGAGCTGGCGGCGATGCGGGGGGAGTTCCAGGCGCGTCGGGACCTGGTCGTCCGCCGACTGGAATCGACTTTTCCGGGCACCGGCTACGTGGCGCCGGAGGGCGCCTTCTACCTGTTCTTCCGCGTCGAGGCGTGGCTCGGGCCCGACCGCCCCGACTCCGTGGCGCTGTGCAGGGCGCTGATCCACGAGGCCGAGGTGGCGCTCGTCCCCGGTGCCGCGTTCGGCGACGACCGCTACGTACGTCTGTCGTTCGCGGCATCACGGGAGCAGCTCGAGGAAGCGTTCGATCGACTGGGACGGGTGCTGGGCGCGGGGTGACTCCCGCCACGGCGGTCCCGTCCACGAGCCCCCGGGAGGGAGGCGAACGATGAAGCGGAGGATCGTCCTGCTGGCGCTGGCGTTCCCGCCGGGGACGCTGGCCGGGCAGGCCGTGGCGCCAGCGGACGTGATCGTGGTCGCGGAGCGGGTCTGGACCGGCGATCCCGCCCGGCCGTGGGCGCAGGCGGTGGCCCTGAGGGGAACCCGGATCCTGGCGGTGGGTGACGCGGCGGAGATGGATCGGCATCGCTCGCCGGGGACCCGGGTCGTGGACGTGCGGGACGGGTTCGTGGCTCCGGGCTTCATCGACAGCCACACCCACTTCAACAGCGCCGGAGCGCTGCTGCTGGGCGTGAACCTGCTGGACGTGTCCGACGCGGACGGGATGCGGCGGCGGGTCCGGGAGGCCCGCGAGCGCCTGCCGGACGGGGCCTGGCTCGTGGGCGGAGACTGGGGGGCCTACGAGGCCTGGGGGCGCGGGTCCGCCGGCGAGGCCGGAGAGCGGCGTTCACCCGCGTTCGACCCGGACCGCTCGGTCATCGATCCGGTGACGGACGGATCGCCGGCGCTCCTGCGGAAGTGGGACGGCTCCGCGCACCTGGCCAACGGCGCGGCGCTGGAGGCCGCCGGAGTGACGTGCGAGTGGGAGGGCGTGGAGTGCCGGGCCGGCCGAATGACGGGTCGACTCTCGGGCCCCGCCGTCGGGCGGATCCGGCGGGCGATCCCCCCGAAATCGATGGATCAGAAGATCGCGGAGGGGCGAGCGGCCATGCGGCGGTTGCGGTCGCTGGGCGTGACCACCATCCACGATATCACGCCGCCGGACCAGCTCGAGGTCTACCGGAGGCTCCGGGCCGAGGGGTCGCTCACCACTCGCGTGTATGCCCGCCCGACCCTGGATCGGTGGGACGAGCTGGCCGCCGTTGGGATCGGTCACGGCTTCGGCGACGAGTGGCTGGAGGTCGGCGGCCTGAAGGGCTTCGTGGACGGGATCATGGGCAACTCCAGCGCCCGGTTCTACGAGCCGTACCTCACGTCCGGGGAGCGAGGCTCGTGGCGGGACTCGACCAACACCGGTGCCGCGGGGGGGCCGGGCTCGGGCATGGAGCCGCCCGGCACCATGCTCCGGAACCTCGTGGGCGCGGATTCCGCCGGCCACTGGCCCCAGGTCCACGCCATCGGCGACGAGGCCGTCGACACCCTCCTCGACCTCTTCGAGCGCGTGGTGGCGGTGAACCCGCCCCGGGACCGACGCTTCCGGATCATCCACGCCCAGGTGCTCCGGGGGCCCGAGGTGGCCCGACGGATGGCCCGGGACGGCATCATCGCCGAGGTCCAGCCGTACCACGCCATCGACGACATGCGGTGGATGGAGGAGCGGATCGGCGAGCGCGCCCGCTGGGCGTACGCGTTCCGGACCCTGCACGAAGCCGGTGTGCTCCTCTCCTTCGGCAGCGACTGGCCCGGCACCAACGCGTCCTGGTACACGGCCAACCCCCTGCACGGGATATACGCCGCGGTGACCCGGCAGACGCTGGACGGCCGGCCCGAGGGCGGGTGGTTCCCGCAGGAGCGGCTCGATGTGGAGACGGCGCTCCGGGCCTACACGGTGAACAACGCCTTCGCCGCCGGCCAGGAGGACATCAAGGGGCGGCTCGCCCCGGGGCTGCTGGCCGACCTCGTCGTCCTGGACCGGGACCCCTTCTCGATCCCGCCGACGGAGCTGAAGGATGTCCGCGTCCTCTGCACGATCGTGGACGGCGAGATCGTGTACGAGCGCGCCACCGAGGATCCATCATGACGGACGATCTCTCTCAGCGACTCGACGACTACGTCCGGGAGCGGTTCGCCCGGGAGGACGAACTCCTGGCCGAGCTGCGCGACGAGATCCCCCGGCGTGGCATGCCCGAGATCCACATAACGGCGGACCTTGGACGGCTCCTCCAGGTGCTCCTGGCCTCCATCGGCGCCCGCCGCGTTCTGGAGATCGGCACCCTCGGCGGCTACAGCGCTCTCTGGATGGCCCGGGCGCTCCCGGCGGATGGCAGGCTGATCTCACTGGAGATCGACGCCGAGCGAGCGGCCCTCGCCCGGGAGTACCTGGAGCGCGCCGGACTGGGCCCGACCGTGGAGGTCCGCGTGGGGGACGCCCGGGAGCTGCTGGCCGGGCTCGTGGCCGGGAACGCCGAGCCCTTCGACGCGGTGTTCATCGACGCCGACAAGGAGAGCTACGTCGAGTACCTGGATCGCTCCCTCGAGCTGGTCCGGCCCGGCGGGCTGATCCTGGCGGACAACGCGTTCCGGGATGGCGCCATCCTGGAGGACGACCCCGATCCGGCCACCCGGGGGATCCTCGCGTACAACGACCGGATCGCGGGGGACGACCGGCTGATCTCCACGGTCGTCCCGATCCGCGATGGCCTGGCCGTGTCGGTGGTCGCTGGCTAGGGTCCTCCGTCGGCACCCTGCTGCTCGATCAGCGTCTGGATCGCCTTGGGCGGCTCGAACTCGGCCGGATCGATCGCCGTGTACTCCACGCTGTCCAGCGTGAACAGCTGTTCCTGGCCCATGGCCCGCTGCGTCATCCGCGTCGGGGTCAGGATCCCGTCGAAGTCCCGGTACTCGCTCATGAGCGTGACACCCTCGATCTCGCCCATGGGCGACTCCTGGGTCGCGATGGAGGCCACCAGCAGGCCCGACTCCTTGCTGTAGCAGTCGAACGTCTCCCGGCCGCTCTTCCAGAGGAGGCGCACCTTGTAGCAGGACTCCCCGTTCATCTCGGTTTCCTCCACCGTCTCCCGGGCATCGAACAGGGACGCGTCCCGCACGGACGCGTGCCGGGACGAGCCTTCCACCACGGCGGCCAGCTCCTTCCCCTCGAGGAGGCGCGGCCCCAGGTTCGGGTCCATCGACCACCCCACCTCACCGGTGTACCCGTTGAGGATGGTGCCCAGACCCGGGATCTCGAACCGGCTCAACACCCGGGTCGGCGAGCTGCCGGTGATGACTTCGACCGTGCCTTCGATCCCGGCCGCCGGCATGCTGAACGTGCCGGTGGACCGGCTCCCTTCGCGGGAGAGGACCCGGTCCCGTCCACCGATGGATTCCACGTAGCGGTCGATGACGTCCTCCGCGGACGGCAGCGCGTCCTGCGACCGGGCGGAAGCGGGGACGGCGAGGGCCGTGGCGAGGGCCGCGAAGGCGACGCGGCGGGCGCGGATTCTGATCACTGTGCTGCTCCTTGACGTGAGTTCGATGCGGTGGCGCGGCGTCAGTGAGTCGCGCCCCGGTCCTGTCCGATCCATCGGAGCGCCGCCTCCAGCGGCCCGTCGACTCCCGCGAGCAGGTCTTCGCGGGTGAGGGGCACCACCTCGTCGGGCTCTACACCGCGTCCCTCGATCCGGGTTCCGTCCGGACCCACGTAGTCGGCGAACGCGTGCATGAGGACGTCCCGGTTCGGGAGCCGGCCCATCAGCGCCGGCAGCGCCTGGCCGCTGGTCACCTCGCCGAAGATCCGCGCCCGGCCAATGCCCTGGAGGCCGCCGGCGAAGATCTCGCTCGTGGAAACGCTCTGCCCGTCCACGAGGATCGCCAGCGGGCCCGCGTACGGCTGCATCGGGTCGCCGTCGGCCGTCACCCGCCGGGGCATGGTCACCAGGTTCAGCTCCGTATCCCGGGTCCTCATGTGGCCGAGAGGCTTCCGCTCGTCCATGAAGTACCCCGAGATGGCCATGGACAGCCCGCCGACGCCCCCGGGGTTGCCCCGGATGTCGAGGATCATCCCGTCGCAGTCCCGCAGCGCCTGGAACGCCTCGTCGAACTCGGGCAGGATCGGGGTCATCCAGATGTTGAACCGGATCACGCCGGCGCACCCGTCCCCCAGGGGGACCCGGCGATAGTCGAGCCGGGTGAACTGCGTCGGCAGGTTGCCGAAACGAGTGGGCGTGCCGTCCCGGGGAACGGGGAGCAGCGTCGTCTCGACGGCCTCCTCCCCGGCGTCCCGGAACGCGGCCTCGATGGTGTCGCCGACGCTGCCGGCCAGTCGCGCCTCCAGCGCCCAGGCGAGGCGGGCGGTGGCGAGGCGGCGCTCGTGGTCCAGCTCGTCGAGCGCCGCCAGCAGCCCGGCCGTCGGCTTCCCCTCCACGGATTCCAGGATCCAGCCGGTCCGGATCCCGGCCCGGTCCCCGGGGGTGCCGGGCCGCACGCGGCTGACCACGGCCCGGTCGTCGAGGACCCGGATCTCGATGCCCACGTCCCCGGGCTCGCCCTCGATCCCCGCGATGGAGTCCGGGTCCAGCGCGTCGGCGATCTCGGCCGGGATGATGGCGAAGTGGCTGTCGCCGATGCGCGTCAGCATGGTCCGGAGTATGGCCCGCAGCGAGTCCGTCGTCCCGGCGCCCCGCGCCAGCGGCCGGAGCTCCGCCCGGACCCCGTCCCAGTCGAGCCCCCGGAAGGTGCTGTCGTAGTATGTCCTCTGGATCCGGGCCCATGCCGTGTCGAACACCGCGACGGCCTCCTCCGGCGGGACCGGCCGGGGCGCGACCGGGGGGGCGGGCTCCGCGCCGGTACAGGCGATGGCCCCGGCGCAGGCGATGAGGATGAGCCCCGTGGCGAACGCGACGGGCGGACGTCCACCCACCCCCGCGTCCCCGCCCCGTCTCCGACCTCGCCCCCGTTCCCCGTCGCTCATCCTCGGCTCCTGGCCACCGTCGATCCTCCAGGCCGGATGTCCGGCCTCGTGCAATCTCGTCCACGGCCGCGGTCCGGGGAAGGCCGAGCCGATCCCGGACCGGGGCTCAGACGCCGGCCTCGGCCAGCGCCCGTCTCGTACCGCTTACGTACCCGGTGCCGAACAGATTCACGTGGACCAGGAGGTAGTAGAGCTGGTACACGGCCCGCCGGGTCGGCGCGTAGCCGGGCAGCAGCGGCCAGGCCTCCTCGTAGGAGGCCCGGAAGCCGGTCCCGAATCCGCCGAACAGCTCGGCCATGGCGAGGTCCACTTCGCGGTGGCCGTGGTAGACGGACGGGTCGATGAGGGCCGGCGTGCCATCCGCCAGCATGTGCACGTTGCCGCCCCAGAGATCGCCGTGGAGGAGCGACGGTCCGTCGTCGAGCGCCGGCGCGAGCAGCTCCGGCAGCCGGTCGTACAGCCGGTCCAGCCGCCGGGCGTCGTCGGCGTCCAGGAGTCCGCGGTCCGCGGCCTGGCGCGCCTGCGGCTCGAGGCGCAGCCGACGCCAGAGATCCGCCCAGTCGGCCACGCGCTCGTTTCGCTGTGGCAGCGAGCCGATGTAGTTGTCCCGCTCCGCGCCGAACCGGTCGGCCCGCTGGCGGTGGAGGCGGGCCAGGTCACGGCCGAGCCGTGGCCACGCATCGGGGCCGGGCGGGCCGGGTTCCAGCCATTCCAGGAGCAGCCAGGCCGGCTCGGCCGGCTCGGCCGGGGCCACCGCCACCACCGCGGGGACCCGCACGGCCCCGGCGGCCGCCAGCCGGGTCAGCCCTCGGGCCTCGGCGCTCAGCAGCCCCGCCGGCAGGTCCGGCCGGCCCCATTTGAGGAAGAACGGGCCCGCGCCGGATTCGATACGGGCGGTCGGGCTGATACAGCCGCCTCCCACGCCCGAGGCTTCCTCGATGTCCACGTCCGCTCCGACGTGCTCGCGGAGCGCCGCTGCCACCGCGTCCCGGACGCCGCCGGGGAGCGTCACAGCCGGTGGCGCTCCCGGAGGTGGTCCAGCAGCCCCCGGGCCGACCGCTCCACGAGGTCGTGGACGTCCTCGAAGCCGCTCGCCCCGCCGAAATAGGGATCGGGCACCTCCAGCGAGCCGTCCCCGTCCGGGTCGAACTCCCGGAGCAGCCGGACCTCCGGCGATCCCCCGGCGCCGGCCGCCATCCGCTCCACGACCTGGCGGTTGTCCTCGTCCATGGCGACCAGGTAGTCGAACGAGGCCACGTCGTCCTGCGTGACCCGGCGGCTGGACCCGATGACGTCGACGCCCCGACGCGCCGCCACCTCGGAGGTCCGGGGGTCCGGGGGCTCACCGGTGTGGTAGCCGGAGGTGCCGGCGGAGTCGATGCGGAACCGGTCCTCGAGGCCCGCGTCGGTCACGACCTGCCGGAAGACGGCCTCGGCCAGCGGCGACCGGCAGATGTTGCCGAGGCAGACGAACAGCACGGAGATGGTGTCGTCGCTCACGGATCGGTGTTCTGCTATGGGAAAGTCGCTGGCCCGTATCAAGGGATGCCGTTCCACCCTGTCCGTCAAGCGCCGCGCCGTCGCGAAGCGCCCCCGGGGTGTTATCTTGTCTGCCCCGACGGACCCGGAACCGGAATGACGGCATGAGACGTGTGATCTTCCTCATCTCCGCGACGCTCCTCGCGCTTCCCCTCCCCGCCTGCGACTGGGGGCTGGGCACCGAGCCGGACAGCCTTCGACTGGAGGACCTGCCCGACCCGCCGCGGAACCACGCCACGCTCGCCATCACCGAGACCCTCTTCGACGGTCTCGATCGACCGATGATGACGGCGAGCACTCAGTACTTCTTCCCGCTGCGCACCCCGCCGCCGCTGCCGGAGCTCCTGTTCGATGCCGCCATCGCCGGCGGCGCCCCCGCCGTCAAGGTGGTGCTGAGCGACGCGACGCTGACTGGAACCTTCGACACCTCCGACCCCGACGTGTCCCTGCTCTTCGCCGCGCCCGACGGCGCCGTCTTCGAGCCCGTCGGCTCCTGCCGCATCACCGTCGCGTCCGCTCTGGACCTCGCCGGCGCGGGCCGGCTCCAGGCGAGCTTCGACTGCCCCATGACCGACGGGAACCGCGACCTGCGCGTGCTCGTCAAGCTGGACCACACGCCCGAGTGAGAAGGCGGCGATCCCCGATCCGCGGGGCGGAGGCCGAGGCCCGCAGCCGCCTGGGACGGCTCCGGACCACCTCCAAGCTGGCGGTCGGCGCCACGGCCCTGCTCCTGTTCCTGGCCGGCTTCGGCGCGACCGGAGCCGGGGGCGCCGCGGACGCCACCGGGACCTTCCAGGACAGCGCGGCGGGGGACGTCGCCCCGGCCCTCCAGGACAGCGCGGTGGGAGACGTCGCCCCGGCCCCCGACACGGCGGCGCTCCAGGACACGCTCCCGCCGGAGGATCCGGCGGAGTCCGCCCGACGGGCCACCGGCACGCTCCGCCGCCTGGCCCGGGATGTCTACAACGGCCTGCCGGCCTTCGGCATCGCCCTCGCCCTCCTGCTCGCGGCCGGGATCCTCGCCCGGCTGGTGCGTCTGGGGCTGCGCACGGCCCTTTCCAGCTGGGAGCGGGCGGAAGCGACGTCCGCCCTGGCGGCGATCCTCATCTGGCTCCTCGCCCTGGGGGCGGCGCTGAGCGTCGTCGCAGGGGACGCCCGGGCGCTGATCGGGTCCATCGGCCTCTTCGGTCTGGCCCTGTCCTGGGCGCTCCAGACGCCGATCGAGAGCTTCACCGGCTGGCTCCTCAACTCCTTCCGCTCCTACTATCGCGTGGGGGACCGGATCGCGGTCGGGGAGGTGTTCGGTGACGTGGCGCGCATCGACTTCCTCACCACCACGGTCTTCGAGGCCGGCGGGCCCGACAAGCGGGTGCAGGCGGCCCAGTCCACCGGGGCCATGATCACCGTGCCGAACTCGGAGGTGCTCCGCTCGAACATCGTCAACTTCACCCGCGACTTTCCCTACATATGGGACGAGCTCACGGTGGCGGTGGCCAACGAGAGCGACATCGCCCGGGCCATGGAGGTCCTGGAGCGCGTCGCCTACACCGTGATCGGAGAGCGGATGGAAGCCGCGGCGGAGGCGTACGCGGCGCTGTTGCGCCGGGAGCGACTCGCATGGGACGTCGCCACGCGCCCCGAGGTGTACGCGTCCGCACGGGATTCCTGGACGGACCTGACCATCCGGTACGTCGTCCCGGTCCGGGAGATGCGCAAATGGTCGTCCGCGCTGCTGCTGGCGGTCAACGAAGCGCTGGGAGACGCCGGGGTGGCAGAGCGTGTGCATCCTGCCTATCCCCGGTCACAGGTCCAGCAGCTGCCCGCCCCGCGCTGGGCGGGCGATGAGCCCCCGGGAAGGGGATAGAGGCGTGAGGAAGACCGGTCCAATCATCGCGGCCACGGTGGCCATCCTGGCCGGCTGCCAGGCCGGCGAGCCGGGCGCGGCGACCGGCGATGCGGTTTGCGATCCGCCCCGCGTCACCCGCCCCCTCCCGGATCTCCTCGAGGAGACGAGCGGGGTGGCCGCCAGCCGGACCCACCGCGGGGTCTTCTGGACCCACAACGACTCCGGCGGCGATCCCGCCGTCTTCGCCGTCGACTCCACCGGAGCGCTCCTCGCCAGAGTCCGCCTCCCGGGGGTCTCGAACCGGGACTGGGAGGACATCGGTATCGGGCCCTGCGAGCCGGGAGGAGGACCCTGCCTCTTCCTGGGGGACATCGGAGACAACAGCGAGCGCCACGAGCGGATCGCCGTCTACCGCATCCCCGAGCCCGACCCGGCGACCGACTCCGTCAGCGGCCCCGTGGCCATCCTTCTCGCCACCTACCCCGATGGCCCCCGCGACGCGGAGGGCCTCTTCGTCACCGAGGCCGGGATCCACATCGTCAACAAGGGCAGGAGCGACGCCATCGATCTCTTCCGGCTCCCACCCCCGTACGACACCTCGACGACCGTCTCCCTCGAGCGCGTCCAGCGCCTCGCGCCGCCCCCGACCAGCGTCTCGGCCCAGGTCACGGCGGCCGCCGTCGACCCGACCGGCCAGCGCGCGGCGATCCGCACCTACTCCTCCATACGGTTCTTCGCCGTCGAGGCGGATACCCTCCGTCCTCTCGACGGCCAGGCCGGGATGGTCGCGCCGTCCCAGCTCCAGGGCGAGGGCCTCGATTTCATCAGCCCCGACCTCGTGATCCTCACCAGCGAGGCGCAGGCGTCCCGCCCCGCCTCCCTCGTGATCCTCTCCTGCGACCCCCTCCGGGCTCCACCAGACACCCTGTCCGACTCCGGCGGCTGACCGCCCCGGCGTTCCCCTCTCCAGCCTCTTCCGCCGCGGGTTCCGGTCCCGGCTCCGGCGCCTAGAGGCTTCCCCGGCGGTCGGGCAGGGCGGCGGCCCCGCGTCGTTCTCAGGACATCCCGTAAAGTGTTATATGTCATTGGTTTATCGGAATTCTGCCAGAACGCCTTCGGCGGAACGGATGATGCAATGAACAGAGGGTGAACCCTTGAGGTTGTGGAGGGAGCTGGGAGGAGAGGATGACGGACAGGAGACCGGACGATCGAGTCGACCCCGATGCCGGGCCATTTCCGCCCCGGTCCGAGGACCGGCCGTGGGAGGCGGCGGAGACCGAGCGTGGCCCGTTCGAGCGTCGTCGCGGTGCCCGCGGCGCGCCCGCCGGCGAGAAGGGGGACGCGGCCGGCGGTCGGCGCCGCTGGGGACGGCGGAAGACGGACGTGCTGGAAGGCGGCGGAACCGCCGGTACGCTCACGCGCCGGCTGAGGGAACCGATCATCGGTCTCACCCTGGCGGGCCTGGCGGTGCCGCTGATCAACGCGGGTAAGCCTGTCCCCGCGGGCGAGGCCACCGACGACGTCGGCAAGGCCGAGAAGAAGACGGATGCACCCGTGGCAGCGGACCGGGATCTCGACTCGGAGGTCGGCGACTACTGGGCCGAGGCCGAGGCGGAAACCGTGCGGGTCCAGACCATCGAGGGTGCGGTGACGCGCTACGACATCGACCGTGACCTGGCGCAGAAGATCTACGACTACGCGACGAAGCACGAGATCGAGCCGGACATCGCGTACGGGCTCGTCTTCACGGAGAGCACGTTCCGGGAGCGTGCGGTGAGTCACGTGGGGGCGAGGGGCCTGACGCAGCTGATGCCGCGCACGGCCAGGTGGCTGGAACCCGGCACCACGACCCGGGACCTCTACGATCCGGACGTGAACCTGGACATCGGGTTCCGGTATCTGCGCCAGCTGATCGACAAGTACGAGGGGCACGTGGAGAACGCCCTCACGGCGTACAACCGGGGTCCGGGCACCGTGGACCGGATCCTCAACCGGGGTGGCAACCCCGACAACGGGTACGCGGGCAAGGTGCTGGCCGGCTGAGGTCGCGGCGCCTGGACACCGGGCGGCCCGGTGAGCCGGGGCCCGGATGTCCGAGCCCACGAGGCCGGGGGCGAAAAAGGAACGGGGGGCGGTGACCCGCCCCCCGTTCCTTGTCCCGGTACGGTCGCACCGCCGCCGCTACATCTTCCGCAGTCGGATGCTGCCGTTGACCGTCGAGAGGCGGAGCTCCGGCCCTCCCTGGCCGATCGTCCCCCGAACGCTCCTGGGACTGACCTTCCCGGTCACGAGGATCTGGAAGTCGCTGTCGATGCTGCCGTTCACGGTGCTGGCGCGGAAATCGGCGTCGAGGCCGTCGGGCATCTCGATGGTGATGCTGCCGTTCACGGTCTCGAATTCGACGCCGTCACGGAAGCGGTTCGTGCCCACCCGGCAGGTGATGTCCCCGTTCACGGTGTTGGCCTCGGCGAAGCCGGCGGTCTGGACGTCCACGCTGCCGTTGACGGTGCCGGCCAGGACGTTGCCCCCGAGCCCCTCCGCCTCGATGTCGCCGTTGACGGTGTGGCCCGAGAAGGCGACCCCGGCCGGCACCCGCACCCGGAAATCGACCTGGACGTCGTTGCGGTTGGTGTTCATCTGCCCGCCGCCCGCCCGGCACTCGTTCGGCCGCCGCGCGTTGCGCGGGGTCGGGTAGACCGCGCAGATCGTCACGCCGCCGTCGTGCTCGACCACCTCCAGGCGAACACTGCCGGGATCGCTTCGCCGACCGTGCCGGTCCGCGACCACGTGGACCGCGCCATCCGTGCTGGCGACGGCCTCGATGTCGCCGAGAACCCCCCGGATCTCGACGGTCTGGCCCTCGGCCAGCCGGCCGCGCCACTGGAAATCCTCCACCTGGGCGGATGCCGAGGTCGCGGCGAGCGCCGCCGTGGTGAGTGCCAGCAGAATGCTTCGCATCATCTCCGTCCTCCCTCGCTTCGCGTACGGCCGCCGGCGCGTCATGGCCGGAACAGCCGGATCTCGCCGTTGAACGACTCCAGCTCGAGCCGGGCGCTCCCCGACCCCAGGGTGAAGGTGAATTGCCGATCCCGACCCGTGCCCGTCAGCCGGACGGGGAAATCCGACTCGAACTCGCCGTGATAGGTCGAGACCGAGACCGTCGTGTTCGCCTCCGGCGGGACCGACACCGCAACGTCGCCGTTGTGGGTCGAGAACACGTAGCGGCCGTTGTCCCGGATGGTCCCCTCGTAGACGATGTCGCCGTTCACCGTCGTCGCGCGGGTCCCGGAGGACCGGATCCCCCGCATGGTCACGTCGCCGTTCGTGGTCTCGACGTAGAGGTCGCCGTCCACGTCCTCCAGCGTGATCTCCTCGTTCACGCTCACCGCCTCGATCCGACCCCGGGCGCCCCGGATCTCCAGCTCCCCCTGGATGCTTCGCACGTTCACCAGGCCGGCGCCCCCCTCGACCTCGATGTCGCCGCCCACCGTCTCCACGGTGATCTCCGCTTTCGTGCCGCGCACGCTCACGTCCACCTGGTTGCCCTCGACGCGAAGGTGCAGCCATTCGGGCACCGTGATCTCCAGGTCGGCCTCCTGGGGGCCGCCCCGGCGCGTCGCCGGCCGGACCCGTACCACCGAACCGCTGCGCACCACCTCGACCCTCTGATCCCGGGAGAGGTCCGCCCGCACACGCACGGCGCTCCGGCTCCACACGTCCACCACGACCTCGCCCCGGAAGTTGTCCACGTCCAGACGGGCCCCCCGCTCCACCGGGATCACCGTGTCCGCCTGCAGCGTCACGGGCGCCATCCCGAGCACTGCCACCAGTATCGGTAGGTACATCGCTCTATCCGCCTCAGATCTCTGTTGTCTCGATCGTCGCGGCGCGCCGAAGCAGCTCCATCTTGCGGCGCATCGCCTCCGCCAGGTGCGAGCTGAGGAACCCGCTCGACGGATCCGACTCCAGTGCCCGGCGGGCCTCCTCGATCGCTCCATCGATGATGTCCAGGTTCCGCTCGACCACCCGGATCGTCTCCGGGTCCAGCTCCGTCCGACGACGCTGGTACTCCGCCTCCAGCTCCGTGATGGCGTCCTCGTACGTGGCCGTGAAGCTCGCGTGCAGCGCCATCGCCGGCGCCGCCCCCGTGTTCGTGGCCGGACTCGGGCCCGGGGATCCCACCACCGTCATCCACACGCCCCCCGCCGAGAACAACACCAGCGCCACGGCCGCGGCGATCGCCTGCGGGATCGTCATGGCGACCCGGCGCCGGCGGGCCAGGGGGATCACCCCGATCTCACCGCCGTCCTCCACCCGGTCCCCGGCCCGCGGGCCGAGCCTCGCCTCGATCCCCGGCCACAGGTCCCGCTCCGGCGGGAGCGGCGGCAGCGTACCGGCATCGGCCACGATGGACCGCAGCTCCTCCAGCGTCGCGCGGCACTCTCCGCAACGCTCCAGGTGCGCCTCCAGCCCGGTCCGCTCCTCCGGACCCAGATCGCCGTCCACGTACTCGGACAGCCGGTTCGTCCAGTGCTCGTTGCTCTTCATGGTTCTCACGCCTTCAAGTGCTCTCGAAGCGCCATCCGCGCCTCGTGCAGCTGGGATTTCGACGTCCCCGACGAGATCCCCAGCATGTCCCCGATCTCCCTGTGCTTGAATCCCTCCACATCGTGCAGGACGAATACCTGCCGCGCCCGGGGAGGCAGCCGCTCGATCGCCCGATCCAGGTCCATCCGGTGGTCCGGGTGCCGCCGGGGAGCCCGCGCCCGCTCCAGCGCGACCTCGTCGCTCCGGAACCGGTCCCGGCGCTTCCCCGCCTTCGTCCGCCGCGCCAGACAGACGTTGATCGCCAGCCGGTACAGCCACGTCCCGAACGCCGACCTGCCCCCGAACAGCTCCAGCTTCTCCCAGGCCCGGATGAACACATCCTGCACCACGTCCTCGGCCAGCTCCGGGCCCACCATGCGCCTGCACAGCGTGTGGATCCGGATCTCGTGACGCCGGTACAGCCGCTCGAACGCACGGGTGTCGCCGGCCATCGCCAGCGCGACATCGTCCGTATCCGTTGTCGGAGGTCCCGGGTCCGCCGTCTTCATCGCGAGTGTTCTGGCCATTCCGTACGATCTGATACCACGGACATCGAAAGGGTTGGGTAGCAATCTAATACCCGCCGAACGACCTGGCCCCCGCGCACCCACCTTCCCACGACGAAAAAGAGCCCGACCGCCGGAGCGGTCGGGCTCTTTCCCGGGATACGGGCCCCGGAGGGCGCTAGTTCAGGAGCGGCTCGATCATCTCCGCGAAGCTCGTGCGCGCCCGGTGCAGCCGGCTCTTCACCGTGCCCAGGTTCACGCCCGTGATCTCGGCGATCTCCTCGTAGCTCTTCCCCTCGAGCTCCCGCAGCCGGAAGACCAGCTGGTGGTGCTCCGGCAGCTTCGAGACCGTCTTCTCCACGACCTCCTCGAGGTACCGGTTCCGGTACAGCTTGTCCGGCTTCATGTCCGAGTCCTCGAACTGGAGCGGACGATGGTCCGGCTCCCAGTGCGTCGTCAGCTTCTGGNNTGCCGCGTCACCCGCACGAACGCCTCCTGCACCAGGTCCTCCGCACGGTCCCCGTCCCCGGTCTTCCGCCGGATGAAGTGCACCAGCCGGTCCCGGTACCGGTTGTACAGCTCCGTGAAGGCCAGCGGATGGCCCTCCAGGTGCGCCGCCACCAGCTCGCTGTCGCTCATGTCGAGCAGCGACACCGTCTTCCTCTTCGCTTCGGACGTCGTAGCCGCCATCGATGTCCTCCCGTATCCGTGGAACGGGGGAGCTCCACCTTCCGGGACTCCCCCGCCATATGCATGGGGCCCGGCCTCACCCGCCAGTGAGGCCGGGCCGCGTCCTTCAATCGCTGTTGAAATATAACCCGGCCGACGACCGGGCGCAAGGGGGTGTTTCGATTGACGTTGAACTATACTAAATCATTGCCACGCAGTCAAATACGCCGGACGGGACAGCCGCCGGCGAGGCACCGGTGCTGGTGCGCCGGTACCGCCTCAGTCGGTGTCGGGCTCGAGGGTCATCTGCATGACCCGACCCTGCAGATTGCGGTCACGACTGGTGACCTCGGCGACGTCGTCGAGCCGCTCGGCGACCTCGTCGAGCACGCGCTGTCCGTTCTCGGGCCGACGCATCTCGCGGCGCCGGAAGCGGACGGTGATGCGAACGTGCTTGCCCTTCTTCAGGAAGCGGCGTGCGTTGCGCACCTTGAAGTCCATGTCGTGGTCGTCCGTCTTGGGCCGGAACTTGACTTCCTTGAGCTCGTAGGTGTGCTGCTTCTTCTTGGCTTCCTTGGCGGCCTTCTGCTGCTCGTACTGGTACTTGCCCCAGTCCATGATGCGGACGACCGGGGGTCGGGCCCGGGGGGCGACCTCGACGAGGTCGAGACCGGCTTCGGCGGCTTTCTCCCTGGCGTCGTCCAGCGGGACGATGCCGACCTGCTCGCCGTCGGCGTCGATGAGCCGGATGGGGCTGATGCGGATGTCGTCGTTTACGCGCGTCTTGGTCCTGGCTATGAGAGCCTCCTGTCCTGGTGGAATCCTCTGTCCCCGGCCCGAAGGGGTGTCAACCTTCGTGCCGCCGGACGGTTTGTGGACTGCAAACGAGGGAACCGTCCCGGGGGTTGAAAGTGAGCCAACGCCGGCCGTCGGACAACCATTGCTCGGTCACGGGCTCACAGAGCGAGGTGATGGCGGCGCCGTCCACGATCAGGATGGTGTCCCCGGCGGCCCGGAGGTGGAAGTCCCGGGTGGCGGCCGGCAGCGTGAGGACGAGCTCCATGGGGGGGCGGGCCGGCCGGATCACGAACCGATCGGGGCTGCCCTCCTCGACGGAGAGGGGGCGGCTGGTCTCGATCCGGAAGCGGGCGCCCTCGATGCGGACCGAGAGGCTGTGGACGCCGGCGAGGTCCGGGACGTCGATCTCCGTCGGCGCGGCGCCGCGGGTGAAGGTCGTGTAGAGGGCCGGGTCGTCGCCCCCGCCTGCCAGGGGTGGGATCCACTCCGATACGGGCTCTTCGGGAGCGCTTTCCGCGCGGCCCCATTCGAAGGACCGCGACCGGGTCCTGCGGGCCACGGACTCCCTGAGGTGGCGTCCCGGCAGCCGCACATCGATCCAGACGTCTTCGGGCACGGAGACGAGGTAGTCCACGGGCCCGGGGCCCACGGCGGTCAGCGTCAGCTCCTCGTCGCTGGAGAGACCGGCGCCGGTGAATCCTCGTTGGGCTCGTCCAGCCACGCGGACGGCGCCCGGAGCGCCGCGGATGAGATGGAGGCTTCCGGCGGACCGCACGTCGACCCGGATGGTGAGACGATGGCCTCCGAAGGCGAACTGCTCGCGTGCGACCTGCCACTCCTGGGCGGCGGCCGGCGCCGCCATCATCAGGGCCAGGAGCGGGACCACGATACGTGACATGGCTCTGGCGGAACTCCTCCCGTTGTGACCCACCACGGATGATAGCACCCGGCGGGCGGCAGGGTTCCGGCGGGGGTGCGGTGGACGGGGAGGGCGCTAGCGATCCCTCCGGCCGTCGTCCCGGGGGGTGGGCACCAGGCGCAGGCTCCGGATCAGCGTCCAACCCTCCCGCTCGACCCGTCGCTCGACGAGGCCGGGGACCGGGGTCTCCTCGCCGCTCGCCGTGAGCACACCCCCGGTCGCGACCCGGTCGCCGGGCCGGAGGTCCAGGGGCGTGTCGACCCGCAGGACCCGTCGATCCACCAGGATCCAGAAGGCCTCGTCGGTGACCGCGAGCACCTCCCCCTCGACCTGGACCCGCTCACCGGCATCGTCTCCGGCCAGCGGGGCGAGGGCATCGAGCCCGGGGCTCTCGGGGACGAACCGCTGCCGGTGGGTGTTGGGGATCGGGGCGGGCCGACGGATCTCGACGGCGGCATCGGTCTCGGGCTCCAGCTCCGGGGGCGGGGGCGCGAGCAGCGCGGAGACGCCCCAGCCGAGGAGGGCGAGCACCGCCAGTCCGGCGACCCACGGCCAGGCCGTGGGCTGCTTCTTCCGGATGTCCCGGTGAAGCACGGCGCGTTCCGGCTAGCCGCGGCGCCGGACCCCGGACGTGTCCGGCGGCGTCGTGTCCGGGGGCGTGGTGTCCCGGAGCACGGTGTCGCGGAACGTGGTGTCGGGGCGCGCGGGCGGCGGCGTCTCGAGGATGATGGTGTCGTGCCGGGTCGTGTCCCGGCCCGCGTCCCGTCCGAGGGGCTCCGGCCGTGCGGTGTCCGGCGGCTCGGGCCCCAGCCGGGCCGTGTCGCCGGTCTCCGGCCCCCGGAGGGTATCGCCGAGGGCCTCCTCGTCGTCGAACAGCCGGCTCCGCAGGCGCCGCCACCAGGAGTCGTCCTGGCCGTAGGCCAGGGAGTCGTGGTACAGGGAGTCGCCGTATCGGAAGGCGTAGTCCCGGCAGTCGTAGGGCCGGACGGTGCCGCGTATGAAATACTCCTCGTGGACCTCGCCGATGGCGGGACAGTTCGAGGCGACGACGTTGCCGACGGAATCGACCCGGTACCGCTCCACACCCGGGGGCGGCGTCCAGTCCCCGGAACCCCGTGACACGCGGTTCATGACCCGGCCCCAGACGGGCGCGGCGAGTCTACCGCCGGTCGCGCGAGCCATGATCCGCTGGGGGTCGTCCATGCCGATCCAGACGCCCGCCGTGATCTCGGGGGTGAAGCCGACGAACCAAACGTCGGCCGACTCGTTGGTCGTGCCGGTCTTGCCCGCCGCGGGTTGCCGGAACCCCACGGCACGCACGGCGGAGCCGGTACCGCGATCGACGACGTCGCGCATCAGGTCGAGCGTGAGGAAGGCGACGTCCGACTCCATCACGCGGCTGGACCGGGATGGCACGTTCCAGACGAGGTGGCCATCCCGGTCCGTGACCCGGGTGACGAACCGGGGCTCCGGCCGGTCCCCGAGGGAGGCGAAGGTCCCGTAGGCGGCCACGAGCTCGATCAGCGAGGCTTCGGCGGCGCCGATGGCGATGGACGGATAGTGGGGGATGTCACCCGACAGGCCGAGGCTCCGCGCCACGTTGATGACCCGGCTCAGCCCGACCTGCTCCGCCAGCCGGATGGTCGCCACGTTCTTGGAGCGGACCAGCGCATCGCGCATGGTGATCGGGCCGTCGTACACGCCCCCGTAGTTGCGGGGCCGCCAGACGCGTCCCCCACGCTCCACCTGGTAGGGCGTATCCTGCACCATCAGGTTGGGCGGATACCCGGCCTGGAGTGCGGCGGCGTAGACGAAGGGTTTGAACGCGCTCCCGGGCTGACGCCGGGCCTGGGTCGCCCGGTTGAACTTCGAGTCATCGAAGTCGCGGCCGCCGATCAGGGCGAGGACGTCCCCCGATCGGACCGACATCACCACCACCGCGCCCTGGATGTACGGAGACTCGCCGTTCCGCTCGACGGAGTTCGTGTCCGCCATCACGGCGGCGTAGGTGTCGTGGGGGTAGGCACCGTAGCGGCCGGACTCGATGGCCCGGAGCTGCCGCCCGAGCTCCCGCTCGGCCACCGCCTGGGCATCGAGATCCAACGTGGTCTCGATGGTGTACCCCTCGGTGTAGACATCGTCGCCGAGGCGCCGCTCGACGATCTGGCGGACCTGCTCCATGAAATAGGCCGCCCGCTCCGGCGAGTCGAGGCGGCTGTCGGACAGCTCGGGCTCCGAGCTCCGGACCGCCTCGGTTTCCTCGGCGGTGATGAACCCCTGGCTCTCCATGCGCCGGAGCACGGTCTCCCGACGCTCCAGGGCGCCTTCCATGTTCTCCCGGGGGTTCAGCTGGGAGGGGGCCTGCGGCAGGCCGGCGAGGAGCGAGGCCTCCGCCAGCGAGAGATCGGTCGCCGGCTTGCCGAAATACTCCTGGGCCGCGGCCTCGATCCCCCATGCCCCGCTGCCGAAGTAGATCTGGTTGAGGTAGAGGGCGAGGATCTCGCCCTTGGTGTAGCGGTCCTCGAGCTGGCGGGCGACCTGGATCTCGGAGATCTTCCGGTTCAGCGTGCGCTCCTGGACGGGTAGCCGCTCCGGGAACAGGTTGCGGGCCACCTGCATCGTGATGGTGCTGAATCCCTCCTGGATGCCTCCCGACCGGAGGTTCGCCCAGAACGCGCCGAGGACGCGGGTCCAGTCCACCCCGCCGTGCTCGTAGAAGTCCTGGTCCTCGGTGGCCAGGAAGGCCTGGGGCACGTGCTCCGGGAGTGAGTCCAGCTCGACCACCACCCGGTTCACCCGGAACAGCTTGCCGATCTCCTCGCCGTCCCGGTCGACCACCACCGACGCCTCGTCGGGGACGTAGCCGTGGACCTGATCGATCGGCGGACAGCCGGCGAAGCCACAGGTGTGGTAGGCCGCGGTCAGGACGATCACCACGATCATGGCGACCACGCCGAGGGCGGTCAGGATGGCGACCACGGAGAAGGGGCCGGCCCCCCCGGGACGCGGCTCCGTTTCGAACGGAGCGGTCGTCTCGTGTTCTGAAGCGTTCATGGAGATCCGGATGGGCAAGTACGATACCAGCGGAGCCGCCGGCTCGTGGGAAGCGCCGGATCCGGCGGAGCCCCCCGGATCGAGACCCCGTCGCCGGGCTTTGCGGATCGCTCCGGTCGCGGCTAGCTTTACCGCTCTGACCCCACCGGACGGAGCCCCGTATGACCCGCTACACCGAGGAAGAGCTCAAGCAGAAGGTCCAGGACGGGTACATCCTGGAGTCGCCGGAGGAGATGACCCCGGGGTACCGGAAGGCCCTCACCATCCAGCTGCTGGTGCAGGGCGACACCGAGCTGATGAGCGCCCCGGCCTACTGGGGCGCCGCGCAGGACGCGCCGTCGACCAACACCATGGTGAGCGCCGTGGCCATCATCCAGGACGAGCTGGCCCACGCCAACATCGCGTACCGGCTCCTGGAGGACATGGGCCAGGACAAGGAGCAGCTGGTGTACGGCCGGGAGCCCCACGAGTTCAAGCACCCCTACGGCTTCGACCAGCCGCTGGAGAACTGGGCGGAGCTGGTCACGGCCAACGGCTTCTTCGACCGGGCGGGGATCACGCTGCTGGGCGACGTCCACCGGAACACCAGCTACGGGCCGCTGAAGCGGGCGCTGGTGAAGGTGGACATGGAGGAGACGTTCCACCTGCGCCACGGCGAGGTCTGGATGCGCCGGCTGGCCGCGGCGGGCGGCGAGGCGCGGGAGAAGCTGCAGCGGGCGGTCGACTGGATGTTCCCGATGACCATCGAGTGGTTCGGGCTCCCCGACGACCTGAAGCGGCACAGCGACCAGCTCGACTACCGGCTCAAGGGGATGACCAACGACGAGCTCCGTCAGACCTGGATGAGCTCAACCGTGCCGCTCTGCGAGTCCATCGGCATCGACGTCCCCGCCCATTACGACGAGCGGAAGGAGACGTACGTCCTGGACTATCCTTTCCCCTGCCACTACGACGCCGAGGCGAAGCAGTGGGATTTCGCCGCCGGCGAGATCAGCTGGGACGATGTCTGGGACCGCTGGAAGGGGCGCGGCCCCATGAACGAGCGCTACGTCGAGAGCGTGCGGCGGAGCCACGGGGACGTGAGCCGGCTGATGGCCGCGTGAGCGGCCCGGCGAGCGCTCCGGGCGTCCGGGGGCCGGCGCTGAACGCCGCCGTGGGCGCGCCGCTCCTGGAGCACGTCGTGGTGCGGCCCGGGACCGAGTCGTACTGGCGGGCCCTGAAGGACGTGCTGGACCCCGAGCTCCCCATCAGCGTGGTCGACATGGGCCTGATCTACGACATCCGTGAGGCCGGCGGCCGGCTGGACGTCACCATGACGTTCACCGCCACCGCGTGCCCCTGCATGGAGCTGATGCTCATGGACGTGCGGGACCGGCTGCTGGAGGAGGCCGGCGTCCGGGAGGTGGAGATCGAGATCGTCTGGGACCCGCCGTGGACCCGGGGGATGATCACGGACGAGGGGAAGGCGAAACTGCGCCGGTACGGCGTCGCCGCGTGAGGCGCCCGCGCGCGCCGCGAGCCGAATGCAACCCGCTCCCAGGAGCCCCATGATCTACGAGGTGTTCGCCCGGAAGAACCGGGGAGAGCCGCTCCGCCACATCGGCAACCTGAATGCGCCGGACATCGAGCTGGCCCGGGTCTACGCGTTCAACACCTACGACGAGGAGCGCTGGTTCGACATGTACGTCGTGGCTCGCCGGGACATGGCCGAGGTGTTCACCGTGGACCGGGGGGAGCCGGTGGAGACCGGGGGACGATGACGCAGAAGACCGAGCTGGACGTTGTGACGATGGAGGCCGTCCGCGACCTGATCCTGGTCCTGGCGGACAGCAAGCGGCTGCTGGGCTACCGGTACGCCGAGTGGATGCTGGGCGCCCCGGAGCTGGAGACCGGGATCGCGTGCTCCTCCATGGCCCAGGACGAGTGGGGGCACGCCCGCCTCCTCTACGCGCTGCTCAAGGACTTCGACGAGGACGTGGAGGCCCTCGAGCACGGCCGGGAGGCTCCCGAGTATCGCAACATGCAGGTCCTGGACGAGCCCGCCCCGTCATGGACCGACGCCGTTGCGCTCATGACGGTCGCCGATGTGGCGCTGACCGTCCAGTTCGAGGCGCTGGAATCCTCGAGCTACGGGCCGCTACGGCAGCGGGTGGAGAAGCTGATCGAGGAGGAGCGTTTCCATGCCGCCCACGGCGCGGCCTGGTCCAGGCGCCTCGCCGCGGGCACCGACGCGTCCCGGACCGCGCTGCGGGAATCCGTCGAGGCCGCGCTTCCTCCGGTCCTGGCCTGGTTCGGCCCCGACTCCGAGCGCGGCCGCGACCTCGTCGGCGCCGGGGTCGTGGACGCAGCGGGCTCTGACCTCCGGAGCCGTTTCGTCGAGCGCGTCGCCCCCACGCTCGAGGCGCTGGGCCTGGAGGAGGCGGGGGGGCGGGTTCCCGACCTGGAGGGGTTCGATGGCGCGCGCCGCCGGTTCCCCGGGGGCGGACCGGACCCGGAGACGATCCGCAGGATCCGTGGGGATCGGAACCGGGAATTCCTGATGGACTGATGGCGGACCCGGAATACGATCTTCCCGCGGCCGTCCCCTGCCCGTTCTGCGACGGGACCGAGACGGAGGTCCATTCGCCCTTCGGCACCGCCCTCTCGGTGGCGACCTACTGGTGCCGGCGCTGTCGGACGGCGTTCGAGTGGGTCAAGTGGAACGAGCGCGGCCGCGCCCCTGAAGACGTCGGGGGCTGAGACGGGCCGGGTCGGGGCGCCCTCGGCCGGGGGCGTCCCGCCGGACCGATCGACTCCGGCCGGGGACCGGCCTTCCTCCCGGCGGTCGCCGGGACCGGTCAGTCGGCCCCGTCGATCTCGATCTCCGTCAGGAAGTCCCGGAGCGGACCGCTGGTGACCGTGGCGGCCTCCGCCAGGTCGAGCGTGATGGCCGGCCGCTTCATCCCGTTCACCAGCACGTGCCGGGCGGCGACCTCCACCACCTTCTCCTCGGTCTCCTGTGCAGCCGCGTCGTAGTACTCCGTGTAGCGGGCGCTCACCCGCTGCTCGAAGAGGGGCAGCTGGACGCGGGAGAAGGAGCGGGCCTCGAGATCCTCGTAGATGGCCGCGTGCATGAAGTCCAGCACCTCCCTGACCCGGTCCGGATCGCTGCCGCAGGCCTGCTGGCAGGAGCGGGTATGCAGCCACATGAAGAAGATGAGAGCCTCTTCCGGCTCCACTGTGGGCAACGCCAGGACGGTGGTGTTCTCGTCCGAACCGGTCTCCGTCGCGGGCACACCTCGCCGCTCGACGAAATCCGAGAAGCTCTCCCAGACCAGCTGGGCCAGATTGTCACCGAGCTCTGACGCCGACATCCGCATACCGGCCTCCGTTGTGGGGTGAGGATGCTAATACCGTCGACAACCCGAGCGGTGTCAAGAGCCTCGGAATTCGTCAGGCGCAGGGGCTCACCGGGACCCGCCACCCCCGCCCCTGAGCAGCTTCCTGAGACGCTCCTGGAGGGCATCCTCCGCCCGCTCCTGGAGGGAATCCGCCGGGAGCTTGACCGAGTCGGGAAGCAGGGTGAACAGCGAGTCCCCTAGCAGCGTTCGGAGCGAATCGGCGGGGAGTCCCCGGAGCGAGTCGGGCAGCTCCAGCCGCTCGACCGCCTCCCGCGTGGCCCGCCCGGCCAGCTCCCTGGCCTGCTCCTCGGCCGCTTCCCGCGCCCGGTCGACGACGGCGGTGCGGGCCGCAGACAGGTCCAGCGCCACGTCCGGCCGCTCCACGTTGCCGGTGATCCGCAGCCCCACCGGGACCCGGCCGTCGGCGCCCGCCGCGGCCACGAGCTCGCGGCTCAGGGACCCCGCCCGCTCGGCGAGATCCCGTGGCAGCAGGAGGGTCGCGCCCAGGTCGAGCCGGCCGCTGATGTCGAAGGAGCCGGCGGCCCGGGCCTCCAGCCGGTCGCCCTGGAGGACCGTCTGGTCCAACGTGACGAGCGGCCCCGTGACCTGGTAGGTACCGACCCAGTCGCGGAACCGCACGGTGTCGAGGCTCGCGAGCTGGAGCCGCCCACCGACGGCATCGAGGAGCCGCCAGTTGGCGAGGCGTCCGTCGGCCAGCGCCAGGGTGCCCGCCGCGCCGAGGGCGCTGCGCTCGGGCAGCGCGTAGCGGTCCAGGACCAGGTCGACGGAGCCGACCAGGTCGAGGGAGCCGGCGAGATGGTCACGGAACGGCGTGAGCCGGTCGAAGAACGCCGCGGCCCCGACATCGGCGATGGCGTACTGCCCCATCAGGCGCGACTCGGTGATCCTCCCGGTGCTGTCGGTCCGGACGGGCTCCAGGCGCCCGCTGAGCTCGACCGTGCCCCCCAGGAGGCCGAAGGCGAGGCGTTCCACATCGACGGCCCGGGGCCCGAGTCGGAGCCGCGCCTCCAGGTCGCGGTAGCGGAGTCCGTTGCGCACCAGCAGTCCGACGGAGACGGCCACGTCGCCGGAGACCGGAGGTGGGGCCGGCAGCGACAGGCCCCGCTCCTCGGCCGCCTCCGTCACCGGGCGGCCGTCGACGGCCCGGTCCCTCAGCCGGGCGAAGAAGAGGGGAGCGTATCCGCCCTCGTCGCCCGGCTCCAGGAGCGCGTCCAGGTCGAGCGTGTCCGCGGTCACCGTGGCCGTGACGGTCGGGGGCGCGGCGGAGTCCAGCAGCGCGGGGATCCAGCCGTCCATGGTCAGTCTGACCGCGACCGGAACGGCCCCGGGCCCGAGCCCGATCCGGACCGGATCGAGCACGAGCCGCGGTCCGTCGAGCCGGATGGTTCCGGCGGTGATGGCGACGGCCGGCTCCGTTCCCGCGGCTCGGATTCCACCGATCCCGACGGTCCCGGAGGCGGTGGCGCGGGCCGGGGCATCCAGGGGCAGGCGGAAGCGCAGGTCCAGGGTCGCGGGCCCGGCCAGACCCAGCGTGTCGCTGGCCAGGCCGAGGGCGGCCAGTCGGCCCAGGTCGATCCCGCCGCGGAGCGCCGCGACCACGATGGGCGACGGGGGGCTTCCCACCGCCATCTCGACGGAGAAGGCCTCGCCCAGGAGCCGCCCCTCGAGGGATGCGGCGACGCTGTCCAGGGAGAACGATCCCCGCCCGCCGACCCCCTCAAGGAGCGGATCCCGCTCCGCGGTGGCCGCGAGGCCCTCCAGAGCGAAGGTCCCGCTCAGTGAGGGCAGGGTGTCGGCGGCGATGGGGCCATCGACCACCGCTTCGAGCGCAGCCCGGCCGGCGAGGTCGAGGCGCCGGCCGTCGGGGAGCGTCAACCGCTCGCGGATGCGCTCCGGGAGCCACGCGATCAGCTCCGTGGCGTCGATCCCGTCGGCGGCCAGCTCGAGGCGCGCCGCACGAGTCGGCTCGGAGACGGCGGCGACCTGTCCCGAGCCCCGCAAGGTGATGCCGTTCAGGGTGGTCTCGAGCGCGCGGATGTCCAGGCGGTCCGCGGCCCGGTCGAGCGTGGCGTCGTGCTCGATCCGGAGCCGGACGTCACGGATCGGCAGGACCACGTCCGGGAGCCGGGCGTCGACGTCCTCGAAGGCAATGCTGCCGGTGAACGCCACGCTCTCGAGCTCGCCGGCCCTGACCCGCCCCGCGAGGCGCAGCGACTGGTTCCAGCCGTCGAGCCGGACGACGGTCCCGTCCCGGAGGTCCCGGAACCCGATGCGACCGGCTTCCACCTCGATCCCGTCCACGGCGAAGGAGATGTCGCGACCGGCGCGACCGGCGGTGTCGCCCTGCGACAGCGGAAGGTCGAGGTGGCCGGTGGAGTCGACCTCGAGGAGGACACGCGGGCGCTCGAGTGCGAGCCGGCTCACCACGACGCGGCCGCGGAAGAGCGGGAGGATCCGGGCCCGGAGCTCGACCTCGTCGACCCGGGCCAGCGCCGCCGAGTCGTCGCCCACGGCGAGGCCCGACAGGCGGACCCCGGGAAGCGGGAAGACGCGGAGCCCCACGTCCTCGATGCGGACGGGCCGGCCCAGGATCGCCTCGGCGCGGGCGGCCACGGCCCGCGCCACCCGCTCCCCGGGGATCAGGGCGGCGGCGACGCCGATGGCGGCCACCAGCAGTACCGCGATCGCGGCACCGATCAGCAGGATGCGGCGCGGGTTCTTCATGCCGGGTCCGGGCTCAGGCCGCCGGGGCGGCCTCCCACCCGATCGCGACCTGCCGATCGTCGCGGACGGCGTCCTCGGGCGGGATCACCAGGTCGTACTCGGAGTACTCGTCGACCCGCTCCTTCCGCTGGCGCCCGCCGGTGGTGGAGAGGCCCTTCACGGTGACCACGCGCTCCTCCCCGTCGGGCGCGAGGAGTCGCAGCGAGGCCCCTGGCTTGAGCATCCGGGGGTGGAACTCCCCGTCCAGGAGCTTCAATCGGAGCATCCAGCCCCGGAGCGGGACGAAGTAGGCGTCCGAGACGCGAAAACGATAATCGGCCATGGTCGAAGGTGCGAAGCGTTGTCGTCGGTTGGCGGGTGGCGCCCGTCCGCGCGGAGTCGCGGCTCGGGGCGGCGATCTCCGGGTGCAGGATAACGGACCCCGGCGCCCGGGGTCCAGGGTCGTGGCGTCCCGCACGGTCCCGCCGGGTCGCGCCGGGAGGGTGCGGGGCGGTAGCTTGGCCGCATGGACGAGACGAGCGTGACGGGCCCGGAGCGGAGCCTCGATCTGACGGCGGCGGAGATGCGGGCCATGGGCTACGCGGTGGTGGACCGACTGGTCGACCGGATCGAGGGCCTGGACGGCGCGCCGGCCTGGCGGGGGGCGACGCGGGCGGAGATGCGTGAGCGGCTTGCGCCCATGGCCCCGGGCGAGCCGACCCCGTTCGAGACGCTCCTGGAGGAGCTGGCCGGGGCCGTGCTGCCGTACCGGGGGAGCGTGGATCACCCGCGGTTCTTCGCTTTCGTGCCGAGCTGTCCGACCTGGCCGGGGATCCTGGGCGATCTGCTGGCGGCCGGGCTGAACGTGTTCCAGGGAACCTGGCTCGAGTCGGCGGGCCCCAGCGCCCTGGAGCTGGAGGTGCTCTCCTGGTTCAAGGAGTGGGTCGGCTATCCGGAGTCGGCGGCCGGGCTCCTGATGAGCGGGGGCTCGGCGGCGAACCTCACCGGGATGGTGACCGCCCGGACCGAGCGGCTGGGCGCGAGCTGGGACGATGGCGTCCTGTACGTGTCCCGGCAGACCCACTCGTCCGTGGAGCGTGCGGCGCGGATCCTGGGGTTCCGCTCCGACCGGATCCGGACGATCGCGGTGGACGACGGGTTCCGGATGCGGCCCGCCGGGCTGCGTCGGGCCATCGTCGAGGACCGGGCCCGGGGGCTCCGGCCGTTCCTGGTCGTGGCCAACGGCGGGGCGACCAGCACGGGCGCGGTGGACCCGCTGGCGGAGCTGGCGGAGGTCTGTGAGGGCGAGGGGGCATGGCTCCACGTGGATGCGGCCTATGGCGGCTTCGCGATCCTCGCCGACCGGGGCCGGGCGGCGCTGGCGGGGCTCGGCCGGGCCGACTCCATCACCCTCGACCCGCACAAGTGGCTGTTCCAGCCGTTCGAGGCCGGGTGCCTGCTGGTGCGGCGGGGCCGGGATCTCGTGGACGCGTTCCACATCATGCCCGACTACCTCCAGGACACCGAGGTCGAGCGCGGGGCGCTGCCCGATGACGCGGAGGTGAACTTCGCCGACCGGGGACCGCAGCTCACCCGGTCGTTCCGGGCCCTGAAGATCTGGTTGACCGTGCGGTTCTGGGGGCTCGACCGGATCCGGGAGTCCGTGGCCCGGGGGATCGCCCTCGCGGAGCGGGCCGAGGATCGGATCCGGCGGTCCCCCACCCTCGAGCTCCTGAGCCCGGCGGCCCTGGGCATCGTCTGCTTCCACGGGCCCGACGGGGAGGCGGCCGACGCGGAGCGGATCCGGCGGCTCTCGGAGAGCGGGGTCGGCATGATCTCCTCGACCCGCGTGGGCGGCCGCTACGCGCTCCGCCTCTGCATCCTCAACCACCGGAGCCGCTGGGAGGACGTGGAGACGGTGATCTCCCACCTGGAGCGGCCGGTCTAGATCCGTCGGGCGCCCCCGGCGACGCGGGCCAGACCGGCCAGCAGTCCGGAAGCGGTCTCCCGATGCAGGTCGACCACGCGGGCGACCCGCCCGCCCGCTGCCGTGTCCACCAGCATGGTGGCCAGCTCCCACCGCCGCTGGAACGGCGTCTCCCTCACGTGCAGCGTCTGGATCTTCCGCTCCGGGACGACCCAGCTGACGCGGGTGAGCACCCCGCCCCGGACCAGGACGAAGCCCGGGGTCCTGGCCCAGGCCCGCGCCCGGTACTGGGCCCGGGCCACCAGCCAGGCCGGGATCAGGAGCGCCAGGAGCGCGAGCCCCCGGGAACCGATCCAGAGGCCGGCGGCGGCGGCCCCGATCCCGATGGGCACGGCGAGACGGGTGAATCCCCGGCGCAGCGAGCGGGGCGCTACGGCGTGCATCTCCACCCCCTCGAAGCGGGCGTCCTCGAAGACCTCACGGAGCAGTCGCCCCACGTCGCGGCGCCGGGCGATGGGGACGAACGCCTCGGACCCGCCGCCCGCGCCGTTCCGCCGCTGCCGCGGGTTCAGGCCCGCGGTCTCGATCTTCAGCGCGACCAGCCCCAGCGGGCGGCGCAGCAGCGTCTCCTCGATGCGCACCGCCTGGACCCGCTCCAGGGGTACCGTCGAATGATGGCGGCTGAAGAGGCCGTACTCCCGGCGCAGATCGTCACCGGCCCGGGTGAGGGTGAAGCCGTGGAAGCGGACCACGGTCGCCACGATGGACACCAGCCACCCGAGCACGACGAACGCGAGGGCCAGGAGGACGCCCACGCCGACGGCCCCCAGGAACCCCAGGGCGACCCCCCGGGCGACGGCCTGGTCGAACCACGCTCCGAGCCGGTCGAGTCCGCCCAGGTCGTCGGCCACCTCCAGCAGGGTGGCCAGCCCCGCGGCGATCAGCCCGGCTTCGTTGGACGTCGCGCCGGCGATCGCCAGGTCGGTCAGCGACAACCGGAGCAGCGTCCGCTCCGCCTCCGGCTCCGTTTCGACACCGGGCTCGGGCGGCGTTGCGGGGGTCCCGTCCGCCTCCGTCCCCGGTGCCGGCTCCCGGGCCGAGACTCGCCGGCGCAGCAGCTCGGCCCGCAGCGACCGGGCCTCTTCCAGAGCAAGGACGGAGAGCCCAGCCTCCGTCTCCGTCCCCCCCGACGCGGTCTCCAGGCGCAGCTGGGCCACGCCGGCGAGCCGCTCCAGCGCCGTCTGCTCCAGGTCCACGTTCTGGATGCGCGCCAGCGGGATCACGCGCCGACGGCGGGACAGTACCCCGCTGTCCAGGATGATCTCGTCGTCGGCGAGCCGGTACCGGAACGCGAGCCACTGGGCGAAGGCCACGCCCAGCGACGGGATGGCCAGGATGAGCAGGATCCACTGGAGGACGGCCCCGATGCCATCGCCGAGGGAGGCGCCGCCCAGGACGGCCGGGAGCACGAGCTGGCGGGCGAGCCGGAGCGCCCGGGAGACGACGGTGAAGCCATGGAGCCGGCGGAGGTCAGACGGCATCCCCGCTCCCGCTCAGTGCGGCCAGCCGGTCCCGGAGATCCTCCGCCTCCGCGGCCTCGAGGGCGGGAATGGCGAGGATCGCGCCGCGGGTCCCCGCCGTGAAGACCACCAGCGACGCCAGCCCGAGCCAGCGGTCGATGGGTCCGTGGCGCGTGTCCACGTGCTGGATGCGCGCGAGGGGCACGATGCTGGTCGTCCGGAAGAGGATGCCGTGTCGCAGATAGAGGTCCGTGTCCCGGAGCGCGAAGCGCCACGCCCGGTGGCGCAGGGGCGGGACGAGGACCGCGGCGACCACCGTCAGGACGGCGACCGTCCCCGCCGCGGCGCCGAACGGCAGCGGCAGGTCCACGGCGTACTCCAGCACCAGCGCGCCCGCCGCCATGACGGCGCCTCGCCCGAGTCCCGTCAGGCGCCAGAGCGTCACGGCCCGCTCGTCCAGCGAACGCAGACCGGGGTCCGACGGCGACTCCGTCCCCGGATCCGCTTCCGGCCCGCTCATCCGGTGGGCGCGACGGTGGCGGTGTCGTCCGCGACGTGCACCCGATTGCGACCGTCGCGCTTGGCACGGTAGAGGGCGTCGTCGGCCCGCTTCAGCAGGTTCTCGTACGTGCTCCCGTCCTCGGGGAACGTGGCGAGCCCGACACTGACGGTGAGCCGACCCCGCGGCTGCAGGTCCCGGTGGCGGAACGGGTGGCTCTCCACGTCCGCCCGGAGCCGCTCCACGATGGGCGCGGCCTCGGCCTTCCCCGCGTTGATCATGATCAGCGCGAACTCCTCGCCCCCGAAGCGGGCCACCATGTCGTGGAGTCGCAGCTNNCACCATGTCGTGCACGCGGAGCTCCCGGCGCATCACGTCCGCCAGCTCCCGCAGCGCGGTGTCGCCGGCGAGGTGACCGACAGTGTCGTTGTAGCGCTTGAACGAGTCCACGTCCACCATCCCGACGGAACAGTGGCCCCCGTAGCGTCGGACCCGGTCCAGCTCGGCCCGGAGGACCTGCTCGAAGTGTCTCCGATTGGGCAGCTGGGTCAGCGGGTCGGTCAACGCCATTGCCGCGAGCCGTTTCCGCATCCGCCGCATCTCCCGACGGTCCAAGCGCAGCCGCTCGAAGACGAAGCCCGCGTAGATGCTGATGATGAACACGGATACGGCAATGGCGATCTCGAACGTCAACGATAGCGCCTGCCCGGCCGCGTCCAGCAGCACGGCGACGCCCGAGTAGCCCACTGCCATGAGCGCGCTGAGCCCCACCACGGCCCGGAACCCCCCGAGCCCGGCCATGAAGAGCAGCGCGACGAACCAGCCGAGGAGGTACATGAAGCGCAGCTCGGGGGCGAGGACCATGTACAGGCCGAGCAGGAGCATGGCGCCGGCCAGCGGCGTGTACAGGAAATGGGGGTCGGCCGGGATGCGGCGGTCCAGGCCGTGGGAAACCAGCAGCAGGAGGACGGCCTGCACGGCGGCGGTGGCGACGGCCGCCCATGCCCAGCTGCCGTAGGTCAGCGCGGTCAGCCCGGCCACCTTCATACCGAGCGTCAGCACCAGCGCCGTAGCCAGGCCGCCGGTGGCGAGCGCGACGCCGCGCGCCTTGATCTCCTGCCTCAGAGCGTCGTCCATCCGATTGTGCGGGACAGCCCGGGGAAGGGGGTGGACAGCCTCGGCGGTCCGCGTACCTTGGTCCGTGCGGCGCCACCACCCGCGGTAGGATGGTGGAAATATGACGGGCGGTAAGCCGGTTCCACAAGGTTCCGGGAGGATGGACGGATGGCCGAGATCGGATGCGTACGGTGCGGAGAGCGGGGCGAGCAGCTGGGGAAGCCACCGCTCCGGACGGAGCTGGGCCAGCGGATCCACGCCTCCATCTGCCGGTCGTGCTGGGACGAGTGGCTGGCGTATCAACAGGCGCTGATCAACCACTACGGCCTGGACGTGCGGGACCGCGAGGCCCGGGATTTCCTGACGCGGAACATGGAGGCCTACCTGTTCGAGACCGAGGAGCCGGAGGACATCGACACCAGCCGCGAGGGCGACATCAGCTGGTAGCGGGCCCAACGGTTGGGCGGGCCCGGGCGTCCTCAGTGTCGAGGCGACGTCGGCGCGCGGGTGCGGAACACTTCGGCGCGAGCGGGGATTCCATACGGCTCACAGCCGTTGACCGGGGACGAGCGGGAATGACGATTCCAGGCAGGAGGGTGGTGGTTGCGGGGCTGCTGGTCGGTGCCTGGTGCGCGCCGCTGGCGGCCCAGCGAGCGTCCTCGGCCTCCGGGCCCGGCGTCGCGTCTCCGGCCTCACCCGCCCACGCGGTCGAGCGGGAGGGCGAGATCCGTGTCGACGGTCGCCTCGCGGAGGAGGCGTGGTCCCGGGCCCGGGCGATCACGGACTTCGTGCAGGGCGAGCCGGTGGAAGGCGCGGCGCCGGAACGGCGGACCGTCGTCCGGCTGCTCTACGACGGCGAGGCGATCTACGTCGGGGCGCGGCTGTACGAGGACGATCCGTCCCGGATCGCGCGCCAGCTGGTGCGCCGGGACGAGACCGGGCAGGCGGACTACTTCCAGGTCGCCTTCGATCCGAACCTGGACCGCCGCACGGGCTACCAGTTCCGGATCACCGCCGCCGGCGTGGAGGGGGACGCGTACCTGTACGACGATGACCGCGAGGACGAGTCCTGGGACGCGATCTGGGATTCGGACGTGGCGATCGACGATGAGGGCTGGACGGTGGAGATGCGGATCCCGTGGTCCCAGATCCGCTACGAGCCGTCCAGCGGAGCCCAGACCTGGGGCGTCAACTTCGTACGCTGGCGGGTGGCGGCCGGGGAGCTCACCTACCACGCCCTGATCCCCCGCAACCAGCACGGCCTCGTGAGCTTCTTCCGCCCGCTCGACGGCGTGGTGGTGCCCCGGTCGGTGAAGCGGATCGAGATCCGGCCCTATGCCCTCGCCCGGGGCCACACGGGTCCCGGTGCCGACGGGGACCCCTTCTTCGATGGCCGGGAGGCGGACGCCCAGGCCGGGGTCGACCTGCGCTACGGCCTGGGCAGCGCCTTCACGCTCGACGCCACGGTGAACCCCGACTTCGGCCAGGTCGAGCTGGACCCGGCCGTCATCAACCTGTCCGCCTTCGAGACCTTCTTCCCCGAGAAACGGCCGTTCTTCGTCGAGGACGCCCGGATCCTGGACTTCGGCCTGTCCGGGCACCGCAACAGCCTCTTCTACAGCCGGCGGATCGGGCGGGAGCCGCGGGGGGGCGAGCCCGACGAAGCCACGTACGTCGACGTCCCCGCACAGACGACGATCCTGGGGGCCGGCAAGCTCACCGGGCGTACCTCGGGCGGCCTTTCGCTGGGCGCCCTCGCGGCCGTGACGGACGCCGAGGAGGCGCGGGCATTCTTCCCCGGCGACGGCGCGACGCCGGACAGCACGGGCACGTTCCTGGCCCAGCCCCGGGCGTACTTCGGCGTGGTCCGACTGCAGCAGGACCTGCGCGCGGGCGCCACCACCGTGGGCGGGATCGTCACGGGGATGCGGCGGGACCTGCCGTCGGACGAATCCTTCGACTTCCTCCCGCAGGACGCGTACAGCGTGGGCCTCGACTTCGAGCACATGTGGGGCGACCGGGTATGGGCCATCGAGGGGTTCTGGGCCGGCAGCCTGGTGCGGGGCGACAGCGTGGCCCTGACCCGGATCCAGCGGTCCAGCAACCACTACTTCCAGCGCCCGGACTCGGACTTCGAGGTGGATTCCGCGGCGACCTCCCTCGCCGGTGCCGAGTGGCGGCTGTCGTTCGAGCGGCGGAGCGGCGAGCACTGGACCGGCTCCATCTGGGCGGCGGAGGTGACGCCGGGCTTCGAGGTGAACGACCTGGGCTACTCCCGCTCCAGCGAGCGGCTCGACGGCGGCGCCCGGCTGACGTACCGGGAGATCGAGCCGGGGCCCCTGTTCCGGGAGTACAGCGTCACCGCGTGGACCTACCACAACTGGCGTCACGAGGCGCTGGACGACGTGCTCTCCCTCGATTCGTGGGGGCACGCCCACAAGGCCGGGTCCGTCCGCCTGACGGGGCGGGGCACGCTCAACAGCTTCTGGGGCGGCAGCGTCGGGCTCAGCTACAGTCCGGAAACCCTGGATGACGCCGCCACCCGGGGCGGGCCCTTGATGGTGGAGCCGTCCCGGTTCGGCGCGGACATCCGGGTGAACACGGACCGCCGGGACGCCGTGGCGGTCGATGCCTCGCTGGAGCTGGGCGCCGGCGAGGGCGGGGGCTCGGTGGAGGGCGCTGTGGGCGTGACCGTCCGGCCGTCCCCGGGCTGGGAGCTCAGCCTGGAGCCGCGGTTCACCCGGAGCCGGGTCACGGACCAGTACGTAGCGGTGTTCGACGATTCCGGCTTCGCGCCGACCTACGGCCGGCGCTACCTGTTCGGGGAGCTGGACCGCCGATCCCTGTCCCTGGAGACGCGCCTCGATGTGACGTTCACACCCGCTCTGACGCTCCAGCTGTTCGCCCAACCGCTGATCGAGGCCGGGCGCTACTCGGCCTACCGGCAGCTGGCCCGGTCGGAGTCGTTCGAGTTCGTCGAGCTCCGGCCGGGGACGGCCCTGGACGACGATGCCGATGGCTCACCGGACGTCTGCCAGGGAGGGGACATCTGCCTGTTCGACGGGGACCAGTACCTGGACTTCGACGGTGACGGGACCCTCGATCCGGACCACGCGTTCGGCGACCGCGACTTCAACGTGGTCTCGCTCCGGGGGAACGCCGTCCTGCGGTGGGAGTACCGTCCGGGGTCCACGCTGTTCCTGGTCTGGCAGCAGCGCCGCTACGACCGCCGGGATTTCGGCGACTTCGACCTGGCCCGGGACCGGTCGGACCTGGTGGACATCCACCCGGACAACGTATTCATCGTGAAGGTCAACTACTGGCTGGGCCTCTAGCCCGCGTCGTCATGTCGGAGCCCGAGCACGCCCATGTTCCGTGAGTTCAAGCGCGCCTGGCGCCAGGCGGTGGAGAACTTCTGGGCCGAGCTGGAGGCCGGCGAGGCCGGGACGGCGTCCGGGGGCGCCTATGCCGAGATCGCCCGGGTCCGGAACCAGATGGACGCCCTGGACGGGGAGATCGGCGACTGCCGACAGGCGATCGCCCACGAGCGGGATCAGCTGGAGGCGTGTGTGCGCCGGGAGCGCATGGCGACGGACATCGGCGATGCGGAGACGGCCCGGATCGCCGCTGAATACGGCGCCCGCCACCGGGAGCGGGCCGACGTCCTGAATCGGAAGCTGGACGCCCTGGAGGCGGAGCGAGGCCTCTGCCGCCGCGACCTGGACGAGATGGAGCGGGCGCTCCAGGAAGGCCGGGTCCGGGACCCCGCCGTGCCCGAGCTCGAGGACCTGAACGCCCACCCGCAGGAGCACGAGTTCCGGGACCTCGAGGAGACGGACCGGGCCCGCTCGGCCGAAGAGCGGCTGGAGGAGCTCAAGCGGCGCATGGGTCGCTGAGCGGCCGGCGGGCGCCGACGGGGCCCCTCAGCCGTCCGGCTCGGGCGCCGGGCTGGCCCCGAGCCCGCGGGCGAGGCGAGCCAGCGTCCAGATCCCCGCCGCGAGGGCGATCATCCCGACCTGCCAGGCGAGGCCCGCCGCCACACCGTCGGCCCCGAGGGCGACCCACGGCACCAGCCCCACGGGACGCCCCAGGAGCGCGATCAGGACGAAGCTGCGCGTCCGCATGCCGCTGACCCCGGCGACGTAGCAGAGGGGGTCCCGGGGGAAGTTCGGGATCATCATGAGCCAGAAGACGATCCACTCCATCCGCCGGCCCTGTTTCAGCCCGTCGGCGACCCGGCCCTGGACGCCCCCACCGACGTGGCGGTCCACCCAGTCCCGACCGAAGCGGCGTGCCAGATGGAAGGCGGCGAGCGATCCGGCGACGGCCCCGACCGTGCCGATGACGCTGCCGCCGGCCAGGCCCAGAAGATAGCCGCCGGCCAGCTCGAACGGCTGTCCCGGGATCGGGATGATGACGACCTGCACCACCTCCGCGAGCATGTACGCCAGCGGGGCGAGCGGTCCGAGGGACTGGAGGAGCCGGCGGATCTCGCCGTTCTCCGGGGAGACCAGGAACACGGACCCGATCCCGATCAGGAACGTCCCCCAGATCAGGAACGAGCCCCAGCGCGAGACCCTGCGGGCTCGCCGCGATTCGTCGGCTGTGTTCATCCTCCCCCCACTCTCCCGCTCCATGCGGACCACCAGCGGTGGCCGCCGCGGGGACCACGCCACCAGCGACGAACCGCCCCGCAAGATGTCGACGGGACGCGTCCGCGTCCACCCGCCCCGGTATTGCAGGGTTCGCGCCCGCGCGCGCAGACTCGACCGAACGTCCACCGAACGCGTGGGCCCGACACCGGGCCATGCGCCGTCGGAGTCGCCCGTGGGGCAGCGGACGCAGCCAGGGACGGTGACCGGCCGGCCGACGGAACCCCGCGGCCGGCAGTGCCGTAGACTTGCAGGAACTCGCGTGATGGCAGAACATACGCGACTCAGTGAACAACCGAGACTCCGCCGGACCGGCGGCCTGCGCGTCACATCGGAGTGGTGAATCAATGACGAAGGATCCAAAGAGCGAGTTCGCCGACCAGGAAGCCGCGGCGCTGGTGGGCCACGCGGCATCCGCGGGAGAGGCCGCCCTGGACACCGGTTTCTTCGGGCATCCCCGGGGGCTCCGCGTCCTGTTCTTCACCGAGATGTGGGAGCGCTTCTCCTACTACGGGATGCGGGCGCTCCTGATCCTGTTCATGGTGGCGGCGATCGCCGAGGGGAACCCCGGACTCGGCTTCGCGGACGGCAAGGCCGCGGCGATCTACGGGCTGTACACGTCCATGGTCTACCTGCTGGCGCTGCCCGGGGGGTGGGTGGCGGACAACCTGTGGGGTCAGAAGCGGGCGGTCTTCATCGGGGGGGTGATCATCGCCCTCGGCCACTTCACGCTGGCCGCACCGCTGGTGGGCGCGCCCGACCAGGTCTCGTTCTTCCTCGGCCTCCTCTTCATCGTGATGGGCACCGGGCTGCTGAAGCCGAACGTCAGCACGATGGTCGGCGACCTCTACCCCAATCCCCAGGACGCGACCTCCGAGCACATCCGCGACGAGTGGGGCGCCCGCCGGGACGCCGCGTTCTCCATCTTCTACATGGGGATCAACATCGGCGCGATCCTCGGGCCGTTCATCTGCGGCACGCTGGGCGAGCGGGTCAACTGGCACTGGGGATTCTCGGCGGCCGGTTTCGGGATGATCCTCGGGCTGATCCAGTACCGCCTCGGGGACCGGTTCCTCGGGGACGCCGGGGCCCTCAAGACCGGTGAGACGCCGGAGGTGGTCCAGAAGAGGACGCAGCGGTTCTACCTGGTGGCGGCCGCGATCGCGGCCGCGGCGGCGGTCTTCGTGTGGCTGTCGCTCACGGGCGCTCTCGCCGTCACGCTGGAGGGCTTCGCGACCTGGCTGGGCTACGGGATCCTGCTCCTGACGATCCTCTTCTTCACGTGGCTGATCTTCGACGTGAAGTTCGCGGCCGGGCTCCTGGGGCTCTGGGCCGTGCTGGTGGCGGCGCTGGCGCCTCGTTTCGAGGTCTCGACCATGGCGGGGCAGTGGGCCACCATCGTGGTTCTCGGCCTGTTCATCCTGCTCATGCTCGGCACGATCGCGGCCAAGCGGGAGGAGGTGTCCGTCGAGCGGCAGCGCCTCATGGTGATCTTCTGGCTGTTCCTGCTCGCGGCGATCTTCTGGTCCGGGTTCGAGCAGGCGGGCTCCTCCATGAACCTGTTCGCCGACCGTCTGGTGGATCGGGTCTTCTTCGGCTGGGAGATGCCGACGACGTGGCTGCAGAACGTGAACCCGCTCTTCATCGTGCTGCTGGCTCCGGTCTTCGGGTGGATGTGGCAGCAGCTGGCGCACCGGGATCGGAACCCGTCGATCCCCGTGAAGTTCGCCCTCGGTCTGCTGGGCCTGTCGGCCGGGTTCTTCGTGCTCTCGTGGGGCTCGGCGTACGCCACCGACGCGACCCGCGTATCGGTCGCGTGGCTGGTGGCCACCTACTTCCTGCACACGTGTGGCGAGCTCGCG
>JABAOG010001463.1_pt1 | contig 42366 bp, 44 predicted proteins | sample 7062131 | NCBI WGS metagenome assembly JABAOG01 (sample SAMN14538629, study PRJNA623070) | marine sediment metagenome | biome: marine biome [ENVO:00000428]; feature: marine pelagic biome [ENVO:01000023]; material: deep marine sediment [ENVO:00002113] | place: India: Arabian Sea | collected... | reverse complement strand
GAAAAGCCAACGGGAAAACCTGCTTTCGGTATAAGCATTCATGCCAAGCTTAATCCCCTGGGTCAACAAATTAAATTTCCAATTATCAGGTGTCAGACTCGATGAGCGGTGTTTTCTCCATGCAGGTAATTGATTTATATAGATTACCTTTCCTTCGAAATCGGATGGAATTTGTGCACTCGGATCTCCTGAGACCAAGATCAAAGTGTTGACTGCTGGATCGGTTTCCGTTTCCGGATCGATCACCTGCCAGGGAATACCGTGATAGGTCAGGGTTTGTCCGACATCGAAGTAATCGAAGGCTAAGTCGTGCCACCTGTACCAGAGCTCCTTGCCGGGAAAAACGAGACCAANNGGGAAAAACGAGCCCAACTGGGGAATGGTTTTTTCTGTTGTTGTAAAGGTCTGAATGGATTTCTATCCAGCGGTGATAGTTACCGATTGCCTGGTGCTGATCCGAATATTGCCTGTCTGTCAGTAAAGTCATCTGCTGACCATCGTGGTACTCGGTGCCTTTGGTTGTCATTGTTACACCCAGCGCAGCGGCCTCGCCGATTCCTTGCTGAAATTTTCGAGAGGAGTAGACGGGATCGTAACCAATACCAACGTCATAGGAGAGGATACTCAGATGAGCGTTATCCTTCAACAGGATCCTGGCAGAGCGCACAGTCAGGGCATTATTAGCCAATCGAGGTTTCGGTCTTGTGGTCCACTTGGGAAGACCAAAATTTTCAATCATGACCACATCCTGCACTTTTGCGAGTTGGTTTAAATCAATCCCATAGGTCAGGTATGAATTTCGCAGGATTGGGTCGAAATCGTTGCAGTTGATCGGGGTGCCTGGCTTGATTTCTTGTATATACTCGCGCATCTTGCGGATGAGACTGGTGACTTGCCCGGAACGAAATTCCAGGTATTCCTGCAGCTGGGGATCTGATTGATACATACTTTTGGGGATGAAATTTCCAGTCAGGTCGTAAAAATCTTGTTGGCAGTGTTCACAATGACAACCAGTTGATCCAATCCAAGTGTTGAACATCGACATGGGTTGTTCGCCCTGAAAGATGTTATCGAAGAATATACCATCGGCACCTCTCACGATGGCGCCATCGATTAAACTTTTTAGATTGCCCTGCCATTCAGGGTTGTTGAGACATACCATATACCGCTGATAAAATGTAAAATAATGGGTCATTTCCCCGCTGGAATCGCGGACATACCATTCTTTTTCTTTATAGGTGCCCTGATGGACGCAGTTGGAGGTTTGGATATAAGCAAATACTTTGTGCCCCATGCTGTGATAGACGTCGGCTCCCTGGCGAAATGATTCCCAATCTTCCCCTTCGACCTCAGGTGGAAACCCCCAGTCGTACATTAAGTGAACCCAATTGCAGGCTAAATCATCGACCACCACCTGAGCGCCAGCATGCTGATGGGCTCCCATGTGGACAGGGACATCATTTCTCACATTCATAAATTTAAGCTTATTCATGCGAATTGTTCCCGGTCCGCCCCAAAGATAAATGGGACGATATTTGCCAATCTGATTTTGACTAAATTTTTTCATGGGGGAATTGTCCTCCAATATACAGAACTTCCGCTCCGGGTGGCTTTTTTGGGAAATTCAGGCAGTAGTTTATTAGTGGAATTCCATGAAATGATGTTTTTTTGCGTTTGAATAGTCTTCTGTGGAACTAAATTTTTCCTACCACCGGATGGTTAATCGTCATCTACCTGTGAATTATTCGCTTGAAGATTGATTTCTAATGGGGGAAGCTCATCTGGGGATTCTAAACCGAAATAGGACAGGAATTCTGCTGTGGTCCGGTATAGGATTGGCCTGCCGGGTGAATCGGCTCGACCGATATCTTCGATTAAACCTTTGCCAAGTAAACTTCTCAGGACTCCATCACTGTTGACCCCTCTGACCAGATCGATTTCAGGTCGGGTGATGGGTTCCTGGTAAGCGATAATCGACAATGTTTCTAAAGCAGCCCGACTCAGGCGGGTTGTTGCTTCCAACCCTAAAAAGTGCTCAATGATATCGGCGTATTCAGGGGCGGAGGTCAGCTGATAATAGCCCCGATGCTCCTGGAGCCGGATTGCCCCATGTTGTAGCCTTTCTTCCAGTCTATCCAAGCCAGATTGGATCACACTTTCGGTTTCGTCCAGTGCAACCGCAAGCTGTCCAACATTGACGGATTGTGGGGCTACGAATAAGATTGCTTCGATCTGTTTATCAATATTCTGCTTTGTATTATCGGACTTTTCTAGGCTATTGGTCATGCTATAATCGGGTGGTTATCTATAACTCCCATTGGATATTGTTTGAAATGCGATTATACCATTCTAAACTTTTTATAATTATCATTCCAATCATACTGAGCCTGGTTCTGGTTTCGTGCGATGCCAATGTAACTGAAACCCAACAGATTGAAGTTCTGGTTTCAGCAGACGGTGAGATGTCGACTCTCGAATTGGACGCTGGCTCGACAGTCAGAGATGTAATTCGGGCTGCTGAAATTGAACTTTCCGAACTGGATCGAGTGAGCCCGGGAGAACTCTCTTTGATTTCGGAAGGAATGGAAATCACGGTCGTCCGGGTGAGAGAAGAATTTGAAATTGAAGAAGTGACCATTCCGTTTGAACAGCAGATGCAGCCTTCTGAGCTGTTATCTGAAGGTGAAATGCAGCCTCTGCAGCTTGGAGAGAATGGGATCCAAGAAATCACCTACCGCAGATTATTCGAAGACGGTGTGGAGGTTTCCCGGAATGCCATCAAATCGGTGATTGTTAAAGAACCCGTTCCTCAGATCATGCTGGTAGGCGTACAATCTGCATTCTTTCCCCAGGAACTGGAAGGACGCTTAGCTTATTTATCCGATGGAAATGCATGGTATATGGAAGATTCAACGGCAAACAGGGTCCCCATTATCACAACTGGGGACCTGGATGGTCGGGTTTTTACCCTCTCTGATGATGGCAGATGGTTGTTATTCACACGACACTCCGAGGAAGACGATGTCATCAACACATTGTGGGCTGTCAACATCGAGAATCCAGAGGTAGTAGTAAACCTGGAAGTTGCAAATATCATTCATTTTGCGGACTGGAGACCCAGGTCCACAACATCGATTGCATTTTCAACCGTGGAATCCAGGATCACCGCACCCGGCTGGCAGGCGAACAATGACCTTCATACGCGGAACTTTTCCACTAATGGCTGGGTTGAACGCACACAAACGATCCAGGAGACGAATTTTGGCGGTGTATATGGCTGGTGGGGAACAGATTTCGAGTATTCTCCGGATGGTGAGAAGATCGCCTTTGTCAGTCCTGACAAGATCGGATATCGCATCTTTCAAACCGATCAGGTAACTCAACTGCTGGACATCATACCTTTCCAAACCGTGGGAGACTGGGCATGGGTCCCCGGCTTTGATTGGTCACCTGACAATAATTTCCTGTATACAGTTGAACATGTAGCCACAAATGGGATCGAAAATCCAGAGGAATCACCCAGGTTTGATTTATCTGCGGTGCCTGTTGCCGGCGGAAAGCCTATCAGGATCGTCCAGGATGTTGGGATGTTTGCATATCCGATCACGTCACCTTATTACCTGGATGTTACGGGGGAATTGAATTTTCAGATCGCATATCTGCAGGCCATTTCGCCGATGCAGAGTGATTCGAGCCGGTATTCTGTCATGACAGTCGACCGGGATGGTTCAAATAAAGATCGGGTATTCCCTGCTGAAGGACTTCCTGGTATAGATGCTCAATCAGGCTGGGGTGCCTGGTCACCTTACGATTATGAGAGTACAAGCGATTTAATTTTGGCTATAATTTACCAGGGAAACATTTGGTTCATTGATCCGATCAGCGGCGAGGAATGGCAGATAACTGGAGATGGAAGGATCAATCGAATTGATTGGCAATAGATATCATTTCAGGAGGAATTAAATGCGAGTATTGATCACGGGTGCCGCAGGATTTTTAGGGTCCCATCTTTGCGATTTACTGCTGGCGGATGGCCACCAGGTCGTAGGGATGGATAACTTCATTACCGGTAATCCGCAAAATCTGGCACACTTGTCGAGTAATGAAGATTTTGCCTTCATTCGACATGATGTTTCAAATTATATTTTCGTTCCCGGGGAATTAGATGCNNTGGGGACACATAACACTCTGGGTGTCGCCAAGGCATTTGATGCCAGGTTTCTACTGGCATCGACCAGTGAAATTTATGGCGATCCGCTTGAACACCCGCAGACAGAATCATACTGGGGTCATGTTGACCCGAATGGAGAACGGTCAGTCTATGATGAGGCGAAACGTTTCGCCGAAGCCCTGACCCTGGCATATCATCGTTTCCACGACATTGATACTCGTATAGTGCGAATTTTCAACACCTATGGTCCGCGCATGCACGTCGATGACGGTCGAGTTGTGCCCAATTTCCTCAAACAGGCACTGCTCGGTGAACCACTCACAGTCTTTGGAGATGGCAGTCAGACCAGAAGTTTTTGTTATGTTGATGATTTGATTGACGGTATTTACAAACTTCTGCTTTCAGACGAACATTTACCGGTTAATATTGGAAATCCGGTTGAAACCAGCATACTTGAGTTTGCTGAGACGATTAATGAGATTACGGGAAACACTGCAGGAATTGAATATGTCCCCAACCAGCGCACCGAGGGAGACCCGCAGCGCAGGAGACCGGATATTTCTAAAGCCAGACGTGTATTGGGTTGGGAACCCGCCGTCAGCTTAGAAGACGGAATTCGGCGGACAATTCCATACTTTAAGGAAAAATTAGGATTAAAATGATCTTGACGGATTTCTTAACAAACGAGAGAGAGCGAAACCGATTTTTAAAATTTGCTGTTGTCGGTGTTATCGGTGCTGTTGTTGACTTTGGTACTTTTAATATCTTATCCGGATTGTTAAATGTAAACCCGGTATTAGCCAGTGTATTGTCATTTATTGCCGCGATCATCAGCAATTTTTCCTGGAATCGATTCTGGACATACCCGGATTCTCGCTCAAAAGCGCCCTCCCGGCAGATGATCCAATTTTTGATCGTCAGCATTGTTGGGCTTGGAATCCGGACTCCACTATTTGCATTACTGCAACGAACTTTTGGCACTGCTCTCGCGAGTGCTGAATTCTTACCTGCGGGAAAATTTACAGCTGAATTTGTCAGCCACAATCTTGCCCTGGCTTGTGCTGTTGTGGTTGTCATGTTTTGGAACTTTTTTATAAACCGTTTTTGGACTTACAATGATGTAGATGGTTAGAAATCAACAATAGTATCAGGGAGATTTATGAATCGCAGAATTCTTCCAATTTATACGACCGTTGGAGACGTCGGGGGATTTTTGTACTATCCGTATATTTTCAGTCCGACCGGTGAATGGATCGGCTGGGTGACTGAAGACCGGGAAGTGTATTCCACCCTGGGCATGTATGTGGGATGGTTAAGCGATGATCCGCGTGTGCTGCGAAAACGTTCTTATGATTTTTCTCAACCCAGGAGAGAACCACCATCACCACCACCTAAACTGCGTGTTCCTGCACGAGTACCTTTGGCCCCTTTGATGCCAGAATTGACTCAGACGATAATCGATGTATTATATGAGGAACCATATCGTTTAACCACAGCAGATTATGATGAGCTAAGAGAGGATATGCGATAGAGTGCAGTCGAAAACTGTAAAAGATTCCCGAGTTCAATTATCCCAATTGATGGGACCGACCCATGCTAATAATATTGGTAACGTACATGGCGGTTGGATAATGAAACTGGTGGATGAAACTGGAGCCCTGGCATGTATGCGACATGCTCAACACAGAGTTGTCACTGTCGCTGTTGATCAATTGATGTTCAGGCAGCCTATCCGCCTTGGAGATCTGGTAACATTGACTGCAGAAGTTAGCTATGTTGGGCGAACGTCTATGGAGGCGGAAGTAAACGTGACCGCTGAAAATCCTGTAACCGGGGAGTGCGTTCACACAAATACTGCCTACGTTCTCTATGTTGCCATGGACGACGAGGGGAAACCAATCGAAGTTCCTCGATTAATCGCCGAAACGGAAGAAGAAAAAGAACGAATGCTGGAGGGGGAAAAGCGACAGGAATACCGCTTAACACAACGCCGAAGAATTGATAGTGCTGGAAACCATCAGAAAGCTGATCGAAAATGATTTCTGAAACCGGCGACCAGTCAGTTCCAGACGATTTGACACCGAATGATGAACCGCAAACTTCATCGATAAGTTCTTTGCGCGAATTGATCGACCTGGTATCTGGAAAAACGGTTCAAACCTCGGATGAACAGACGGATGCGATGATATCCGATCAACAACCGTTTCCATTCCTGGGTCTGGTTGGACAGGAAGAGATGAAACTTGCTCTGCTCCTGTCATTGATCAACCCGAAGTTAGACGGTGTCCTCCTGATTGGACCACGCGGAACCGGAAAAACTACCGCTGCCCGAAGTATGGTTGATCTGCTTCCTCAGATACCCAGGAGCCTTTGTTTTTATGGCTGTTTACCAGAAGATATAGAGCAGGGCGGCATAGATGCGGTATGCCCGGACTGTGCCAGGAAATACGGTCAGGGAGAAGCTATAGCCGTGATGGATCAGGTCCGGCTTGTTGAACTGCCCCTGAATGCAAAAATTGAAGATGTCATCGGTGGTGTAGACGAAAGAGCAATGGTCCACCAGAAAATGCGGTTGAAAAGAGGCATCCTCGCTCAGGCAGATCGCAATATTCTTTATGTTGATGAAGTCAATTTGCTGGCAAATGACGTAGTAGATGTCATCCTCGATGCGGCTGCTCAAGGATATTACACCGTGCGGAGAGGTCCTGTCTCCGCCACGTACCGGGCGAAATTTGTATTGATCGGATCCATGAATCCAGAAGAAGGAAGACTCAGACCGCAGATCATGGATCGGTTTGGGCTGCGAGTTTTTGTGAAAGGATTAAAAGACCCAGATCAGAGATATGAGGCATACACACGTGTGATTGCCTATCAAGATAATCCATGGTCTCTGGTGAAGAAATATGAGGAAGAAACTGAGATCGCCCGGCAGGAGATACAGATAGCCAGGGATATGCTGTCAAAAGTGGTCTTACCAGATGGATTGGCAAAGAAGGGCTTGCGATTAATCGAACGTCTAGGGATAGATTCCTTAAGAGCANNGCAAAGAAAGGCTTGCGATTAATCGAACGTCTGGGGATAGATTCCTTAAGAGCAGAGATCAATTTATTCGAAGCAGCAAAAGCGCATGCAATCGCTGATGGTCGTCTGGAAGTCGAAGATGATGATATCATGATTGTAGCCCCGATGGCTTTACGACTGCGCGGCTCAAACTATATAAAGGAGTATTTGAGTCAACATCACGAGGAAGAGGAGCAGATCCGGAAGATAACCAAGGAGGAACTATGAATGTCTCGAATTTGACGCATCGTGAGAGACTTGAAAAATTGATTGCTGGAGAGAAAATTGACCGGCTGCCCGTGGCTTTATGGCGTCACTTCCCTGTCGATGACCAGAGTGCTGATGGACTCGCTGCTGCGACCATCAACTACCAGCAGAGCTTTGATTTTGATTTTGTAAAAATTTCACCTTCGTCTTCTTTTTGTTTGCAGGATTGGGGTGTGACATCCGCTTGGAGTGGTTCAAAAGAAGGGACCCGTGAATATACTCGCAGGGTTATTCACCACCCGGAGGATTGGAGCAATCTGCCAGTTTTAGATCCGCGTTCAGGTCGACTGGGAGAACAGTTACAGGCAGCAGAATTGATCACCAATGGCATTGGGATAGATACTCCTGTGATCCAGACAGTATTCAGCCCTCTTTCTCAGGCAAAAAATCTGATTGGTCCAAACGAATTAGTGGTCAGCATGAGGAAACACCCTGAAGAATTGTTATCAGGACTACAAACGATAACGGAGACCATAATTCAATTTATCCGGGAATTAGAAAAAACCGGGATATCAGGATTGTTTTATGCGATCCAGCATGCACAGTACGGATTGGTTTCTCAAGAAGAATACCAGGAATTTGGCAAGAAGTTCGACCAGNNCTCCACCTCCATGGAGAGGATGTCATGTTTGAAGAGGTTCTCGACTTACCTTTCCACGTGATCAACTGGCATGACCGCGAAACATATCCAAATCTATTGGAGGCAGCTGAGTTGACTGATAAGGTTCTCTGTGGAGGGCTCCGTAGAATTCAAACTATGGTATTGGGTACACCTGAAGATGTTAAAAATGGAGCAATTGAAGAGGTCGAAATGCTGGAGGACCGTGATTTCATCCTTGGAACCGGTTGTGTGGTTCCAATTACAGCACCTTATGGGAACTTACTTGCCGCCCGCAAGGTTGTTGAAACCATCGCAAGAGAAGAATGAATTCACTCAGGGTTATCGCAGGAACGGCGCGCGGCCGTAGATTGAACTCAGTTCCCGGTAAAGTAACCCGACCGATTACTGACCGGGTCAAAGAAGCTTTGTTTAATATCCTAAACCCGGATATTCATGGTGCAAGGATGCTGGATCTCTTTGCGGGTACAGGGGCAGTTGGGATTGAGGCATTGAGCAGGGGGGCTGAATTTGTCCATTTTAATGACCGATATCACCTGGCAACGAAAACAATTCGTCAAAACCTTAAGGTAACTGAACTGGAAGAGAAAGCAGTTATCACACAGATGGATTCTTTTCAGCTGCTAAAAAGTCAACCTTCTTCTGCCTTCGATTATATTTTTATTGCTCCACCGCAGTATAAAGGGCTTTGGAAAGAAGCTCTTCAAACAATAGATCAGAACCCTGGCTGGTTGGTAGACGATGGGTGGATCATCGTCCAGATTCATCCAGTGGAATATGAAGAAGTTGAACTGAAAGAGTTTTCCGAATTTGATCAGAGAAAATACGGCAGCACAATTTTGGTATTTTATGATCGGTTCGAATAGCTGATTGGTGACATTCATAGCCAAGTAGAGATTAGGTTTCACTTGATAAATATCAGTGTAAGGGAAGATAAATAGTCTGGTTATGTCGTTTAGCCTTCGAAAATCCTTTTACTTGATTAATCTTGTTGATTTTTACAACTTATTATGTAAAAATTCGTATTATATTATGGATATATGAATGAATTTTATGTTCTCATCATTCATTGTCACCACAAGCGCAGTTTTTTTGTTGCCCTTTCAAGGCACTCGGGCTATAATTTGTTGGAGATCAATATTCAAGATACATCCAACAACGAATACTTTTTTTCATAGGAGGAAGATATGAGCGATTTCTTCGGAAATGTACAAGAAGATCGGAATATTTTTGAGAAATTGGTTGAAAAAATACCGGGATTTAGTGGTTATATGGAGAGCATCCATCGGAGAGAATCCGATAAGTTGCTGAGGGAGACTGTTGCTGACCACTTTGAGGTTCTCTATAAGAGAGTTTCATCCCTGCAGGAAGATTTCATCTCTCAGGGTGAAATCATGTATGTCGACGATCTTGAGAAGGCAGCCATCAAATTGAGGACATTCATCGATAAAATACGTACAGCGTCCTATGGTTATTCTGGTTTCTTTGACGCGGTCAGGGTGGATGAAGAAGATTTGGCAAGAGTTTATGAGTATGACCTGTCCCTATTGAACATGGAAGAGGATGTTTCTCGGGCAATTGATAATGTCGAAGCATCGATGGGTACTGATGGATTGCCGGCAGCTATTCGGAATCTGAATGGTATAGCTGCTCAGTGCGTGGAAATGTTCAATCGACGCAGTGAAGTGATGAAGTTTGAATAAAATAGACTGGTCCGGAAAATTTAGAAATTTGGAGAATTAACCATGGCAAGAGTATTTGATGTAATTGAATATCCCGATGAGATGAGAGATGAAATCGTACACCGCTTCCCAGAGACCGGGTATGGAGATTTCCGTATAGGTTCCCAGGTGATTGTCCGTGAATCACAAAGTGCTGTGTTTTTCCGGGATGGTCGCGCTCTGGATACCTTTGGTCCGGGGCGTCATACGATCGCAACAGCGAACATTCCTCGGATAATTGATTTTATTGGCCGGGCTTTCAACGATCGTACACCGTTCACCGCAGAGGTTTACTTCGTATCCAGGCGAGAGTTTGTTGATCGGAAATGGGGAACCCCCCAGCCAATTATCGTACGCAACCCGGGCATGGGGTTGGGAGTCGCTTTGCTGCAGGGATTTGGAAGCTACAGCTTCCAGGTAGAAGATGCGCAGCAGTTCGTCACCCAGGTCGTTGGTGCTCAAGGGATCTACCGAACACGTGATATTGAAAACCGGTTGAGAGATGTACTGCTCTCAGATCTGTCTGACCTGCTCGGTGAGACTGCTGCTGACAAGAGCGTAATCGAATTGATTGGCTTGATCAATGAGTTGAGCGCAGGTGTCCGGGCGAAAGCTCAGGATCATTTCTCCTCTCTCGGATTGACCTTGAAATCTTTCATTATTGCCAATCTGAAACCCTCTGATAAATCCGCTGAAGAACTTCGTGCAATGGGTATGCTGGATATGCAAACCTACACTCAATTACAGGCTGCGGACGCATTGAGGGATGCTGCTCAGAATCCCAGCGGCGGTGCTGGTCTGACAGCCGGTATTGGTGCTGGTGTTGGTATTGGTAACGTGATGACAGGTGCTTTGCAGGGAATGACTGGAGCCGCTGGTGCGGCAGCATCTGGCCAACCAACCAGTCCACAGGGTGACGCACCATCTGGTGGAATGCCGGACGTGATGACCCCAGCTGAGGCTGCAAAATTCCTTCGGGTCTCCGAAGAGGATGTCGTGGCGGCAATTGATGCTGGCGATCTGAAAGCAAAGAAACTGGGAAATGCGCTTCGGATTTCTAAAAAATCACTGGAAGAATTTCTCTCTGGGTGATCGAACCCATATCTATAAAAAAACCGGAGCATTATGCTCCGGTTTTTTTATAGATTATTCACGCTTGAAAATATCGATGATTTTATCGGTAACCGTTTGGGAAGTTGTTGAATTCTTGGCTTCTTTGCGAATGAAATCTTTCAGTTTATTCCCATGCATCGTTGTAACAGGTAGATCATCTTCCTCTTCAATGTTTACAGTTGCATCTGGATGGGTAAATACCACGGCACCATGGATATCTGGCATCTCTTCTTCGTCCAGGTGTCTTTCCAAAATTTGCTGCAGGGCGCGTTTCTCCGAATAATATTCCAGGTCTGGACGCCCGATGCCTTCCTGGGCAAATAAGCGCAGATAACCGGATAGAAGTCCCGCATTTTTTTGACGCCATTTATTCCGCTGGTAAACAATATTTCCCTTGACAAATTTAGGGCGGAGAATCCACACTCCGGCGGGTCCAATGAGCAGGTGGGATGCCGGTGTAGTGTAATGAAACAGTGCATATCGCTTATCGAGACCCTTAAGTGCATTCGAGATTTGCTGATCGGGACGTGGAGGGCGGGCAAACCGGTTTGTAAAATATATCCCGATTTGGGACAGAATAAATCCAACCAGGAGGGCTGTCAGCGATAAACCAAACCGGTCCGGCATCGTGAAGGTGATATACATTCCGCCAATAAGAATTGCGACGGCAACAATACTAATGATCTGGCCAAGGCGTTTATTCCGCTTGATGAGCTTGTCGTCTTCTATTACTAACATGGTTTTTTACTCACTCTCTTTGATAAAGTCTCTGATAACAATGCACGCATTCTGACCACCCAGACCAAAAGAATTACTTAAAGTAATGTGGATATCTTTTTCAATTGAATGGTTGGGCGTGTAGTTCAAATCACAGTCCGGATCTGGGGTTTCATAATTAATGGTTGGAGCGATCTTGTTGGAATTGATCGTTTTAACGCAGGCAATTGCTTCCAAAGCACCAGAGGCACCCATCGCGTGACCGATCATCGATTTGGTGGAACTGATCTGTACATCGTAGGCTCGATCGCCAAAAAGCCTCTTGATCGCCCGGGTTTCGGTCGCATCATTCAGTGGGGTAGATGTCCCGTGGGCATTGATGTAATCGATATCTCCGGGCTGAATGCCAGCGTCTTCAATTGCCCACTGCATGGCTCGCATGGGACCAGAACCTTCCGGGTCTGGGGCGGCGATATGGAAACCATCGGCAGATGAGGCGTATCCAATCACTTCTGCATAAATGGTAGCTCCTCGCTGTAAAGCATGCTGCAGTTCTTCCAGTACAATCGTTCCAGCACCTTCTGAGAAGATAAACCCCTCCCGGTCAAGATCGAACGGCCTTGATGCTTTTTCGGGGTCATCGTTGAAATTGGTCGGCAGGGCTCGCATGGCGCAAAAACCACCGATTGCAAAATCCTGTACAAGTGCCTCCGTACCGCCGGTCACAACGATATCCGCCAGGTTATGACGGATCAAATCAGCACCTTCAGAAACTGCCTGTGTGCCGGTCGCACAGGCTGTTGCGATTGTTTTGTTCGCACCCAGGCACTGAAAATTACTGGAGATCAGATAAGCCGGTAAATTCGGTATGCTTCCGGTTATGGAAAACGGGTTGACTCGGCTGATACCTTTGCTCCTTAAAACAAGCGTATTATCAATTGCCCAATCGAGACCTCCCATTGCAGTCCCATATGATACGGCAGTTCTCAGTGGATCGGGTGGTCCATTTACCAGGTTGGCATCAGCCATGGCATCCATCGTTGCGGCTAGGGAGATCTGGCTGGAACGCGGGATGCGGCGGGCTTCTTTCTTATCCATGTATTCATGGGGATCAAAATTGGGTATCTCACCGGCAATCTGACAGGGTAATTCGCTGGCATCGAATTGAGTAATTCGCCGGATGCCGGACACACCGGCAAGCAAGCCGTTCCAAAATCCATCCACAGTATTGGCAATGGGAGAAATCACTCCCATGCCGGTAATTACAATTCTGCGTTTAGACATGGGTTAACCGTGTAAAGCCTTTTCGGTTAATCTGGACTGAACACTATCCTTGAGTGCCCCCAGCAGGTCAACCATGATTGCCTGGCGGGCGACTCGAATGGCATTGTACAGTGCGGTTGCATCGGAACGTCCATGACCGACAAAAATCAATCCGTCAATGCCGAGCAATGGTGCTGCACCAACTTCTCCAGGGTCCATCACTTTTTGAACGCGTTGGAAAGCGGGTTTTGCCATCGCAGCACCGATGGTGCTGACTAGACTGCTGGTCAATTCCTTCTTAATGATCTTGAGAAGCAGGTTGGCAACCGCTTCGCTGGTCTTCAACAAAATATTACCGGTAAAACCATCTGTGACAACCACGTCGACTTCACCCATGAAGAGCTCTTTACTCTCCACGTTCCCAATGAAGTTCAAACCCGATTCCTTCAGTAGTGGGAATGTTTCTTTGACCAGGTCGTTTCCTTTTCCCTCTTCCTCTCCGTTCGACAGCAGCCCTATACGAGGATCTGTGAATCTTAATACCTTTTCAGCGTAGATCGATCCCATCTGTGCAAACTGGAGCAGATATTCTGGTTTGCAGACCGCATTCGCACCTATGTCCAGGACTACGGCATGTCCATCCAATACGGGGAACAGGGCTGTCAATGCAGGTCGTTTTACACCGCGGATCCTTCCTAACCTGAATAAACCGTTAGCCATCGCGCCCCCGGTGTTCCCCGCCGTGACAAATGCATCCGCTTCGCCGCTTTTGACCAGTTCCATCCCCACTGCCATGGAATTTTCAGCTTTTTTTCGAGCAGTACGGGATGGTTTGTCCGTCATCTGTAAGACTTCGGGTGCATGAATGATCCTGACCAGATCTTCCGGGTAGTCATCCGTGATCAATTCCCTGATGCGATCTTGCTGACCAACGAGTAAGATTTCGTCTCCCCATGCTCTGGCTGCCCTGGCTGCCGCCTCGACTTCAGGTCCTGGATGGTTATCGCTTCCCATGGCATCTAATACAATCCGCATAATTTTCTCCTAAGTGGGTCGAATTGATGTTTCTTAATCATTATATACATAAAGGAGTCAATGCTGAATATCAGCACGTGATTACTCATTAGAATTAGAAAGCTGTGCTTTACTTGACAAGCAACGTTTGGTGATTATAATACCATTGCTTTTGCGCTGGTGCTGGAACTGGCAGACAGGCATGGTTGAGGGCCATGTGCCGATGAGGCGTGCGGGTTCGACTCCCGCCCAGCGCATTTTTGTTTTTAATGGCGACGATCCCATTGATCAAAACGAAAGACCCTGTGGTCAACCACAGGGTCTTTGTGCAGCTGGGGGCGAAGGATTCGAACCTCCACATACGGTTCCAGAGACCGCTGTCCTACCATTAGACGAACCCCCAAAATTGCCTGTGCATTCTACCATAAAAGGAAAATTTGCGTCAAACTTCTCAGGCGTTTTATTAGGAATTTTATTCTCCATGTGTTAAAATCCCTAACATTGTGTCCACAATTCGTTGATATCACTCGCCGAGACACAGCACAAGCAGCGAACATAAAGGAGTATTGAATGCCAGAATCTGAAAACCAACAACCCGAGTCAAAAGACTTTATTCGCGAGATCATCGACCAACACAATCAGTCTGGCAGATTTGACGGCCGTGTGCACACCCGCTTTCCACCAGAGCCGAACGGATATCTGCATATCGGGCACGCTAAATCAATCTTGCTGAATTACGGCATCGCCCAGGATTACAACGGGAAATTCAACCTGCGGTTCGATGACACTAACCCAACGAAGGAAGAGACCGAATACGTTGAATCAATCATTCAAGACGTGGGTTGGCTGGGTGCCGATTGGGAAGATCGATTGTTCTATGCTTCCGATTATTTCGATCAGCTCTATGCATGGGCTGTGAAATTGATCGAAAACGGTAAGGCTTATGTAGATGACCTGAGCGCCGAGGAGATCCGCCAATACCGGGGGACGCTGACAGAACCGGGAAAAAACAGTCCGTATCGCGACCGCAGTGTCGAAGAAAACCTGGACCTGTTCTTTCGAATGAAGAATGGTGAATTTCCAGACGGAAGTCGCGTGCTGCGTGCTAAGATCGACATGTCCAGCCCAAACATCAACCTGCGGGACCCGGTTATGTACCGCATCACCCACGAATCACACCACCGTACCGGGGATAAATGGTGCATCTACCCGATGTACGACTTCGCTCACGGTCAGTCGGACTCGATCGAAGGGATCACCCACTCGATCTGTACACTGGAGTTTGAAAACAACCGTCCCCTGTACGATTGGTTCCTGGACAATCTGGAAATTTATCATCCCCAGCAGATTGAATTTGCCCGTTTGAACCTTAGCTTCACGGTCTTAAGCAAACGTCGATTGATCCAGCTGGTAGAAGACCAACACGTCAACGGTTGGGACGATCCGCGCATGCCTACGATCGCGGGGTTGCGCCGCCGAGGAGTTACCCCAGATGCAATCCGGAGCTTCTGCGACCGCATTGGAGTGGCTAAACGGGACAGCACGATAGACATGGCTCTATTTGATTACCACATACGCCAGGACCTGAACCTCAGGGCAAACCGGGTGATGGGGGTCCTGCGTCCTCTCAAGGTTGTGATCACGAATTATCCCGAAGACCAGACGGAGTGGCTGGAAGCGATCAACAACCCGGAGGACGAATCTGCAGGGACCAGGGAGGTTCCATTTTCACGGGAACTATATATCGAGCAGTCAGATTTCATGGAAGATCCTCCTAAAAAATACTATCGTCTCTCCCCTGGTGTGGAAGTACGTTTACGCTATGGCTATTTCATCCGGTGTGAGAATGTTGTCAAGGATGATGACGGTAATATCATCGAAATCCACTGCACATATGATCCAGAAACGAAAGGTGGCTATGCTCCAGACGGTCGCAGGGTGAGAGGCACAATTCACTGGGTTTCCGCTGAACACGCTCTCGATGCAGAAGTTCGTTTATATGATCGCCTTTTTGATGTGGAAGACCCGATGGATGTTGACGAGGGTGAGGACTTCACAGTTCATTTGAACCCGAATTCACTTGAGATCCTTGAGAATTCACAAGTTGAACCGTCTCTGAAGGATGCTCCAGCAGGAACAATCGTGCAGTTCGAACGGCAGGGCTACTTTGTGGTCGACAAGGATACAAAGGCAGATCAACTGGTTTTCAACCGCACAATCAGTTTAAGAGACACGTGGGCGAAAATCGTCAAAAAGCAGAAGAAATAAATGGATCTGAATAGAATCAAAAAGGTGCTCGAAAGAGCACCTTTTTTTAGTCTGAAGAAAGCCGTTGAATAGCGTTTGTTATTCGCTGATTCACGGTATCCCGCCCCATGATCTCCATACTTTCGAAAATAGGTGGGCTGACCTGTTGGGCTGTGAGGGCGTTTCTCAGCAAGCCAAAGAGCTGTCCAGCCTTTAGCTCCAATTCGTCAACCAATTCTCGCAGTGGACTTTCCAGGGATTCAGCGGTAAATTCTGGCACTGAATTGATTACCTGTAAGGATTTCTCGAATGCAAATCGCGATTCATCACGGGTCATATTTTTCCCAATCAAATCTTCAAGCTCAGGATGGACTTCATCTTTAAAGAAAAACCCTGCCATTTCAGGGGCATCTTCCAGGGATTTAAGGCGTACCTGGATGATTGGAACAACCTGTAGTAATGTCTGTTGATCGACATCGTACCCTGCCTCTTCCAGGAATGGAAGAATTCGTCGAGCAAGTTCATCGTGAGATAAGCTGCGGATGTGGAGACCGTTGAAGTGATCGAATTTAGTGAAATTGATAGCGGTAGGAGAAGGATTCAACTTCTCCAGGCTGAACTTCTCTACCAGGTCTTCGAGGGTGAAAAATTCGGTCTTGTCGTCGTAGCTCCAACCCATCAGGGCAATCCAGTTGATGACTGCCTCTGGAAGATACCCCAGAGCCTGCAGGTCCTGGACAAATATGGAATTACCTTTTAGTCGCATTTGATCGGCGAAACGTTTGGACATCTTGCCTTTCCCGGTTGGGTTGAGGAAGACGGAGAGGTGGAGCCAGATCGGCTCTGGCCAATCAAATGCCCGATAAATGTGTGCATGGAGCGGTAGCGTAGGCAGCCATTCTTCACCTCGGAACACATGTGTGATCCCCATCAAATGGTCGTCTACCATCGCTGCCAGATGATACAGGGCTAAGCCGTCTGATTTGACAATGATGAAATCATCCAGCACGCTGTTTTCTACTGTGATGTCCCCACGCAACCGATCGGTGACCGTGATTTTTCCTTTCTGTGGGATCTTAAAACGAATGACGTGATTCTCACCACCGGCGATGCGTTGTGCAGCAGCTTGCGGATCGATCCCCCGGCATCGACCGTCATACCTGGCGGTCCGCTTATCTTTTTGCTGGGACTGACGAAGTTCCGAGAGCCTTTCTGGGCTGCAAAAACATGGATAGGCATGACCCCTATCGATCAATTGTTGAGCATATTCCTGGTAAATTGCTTTCCGGGCGGATTGGCGGTATGGTTCATGCGGACCGCCCACATCTGGACCTTCATCCCAATCCAGACCTAACCAGCGCAGGGCATCCATCAGATCCTGTTCGGAATCCGGATCGTAACGTTTTCGATCTGTATCTTCGATGCGCAGAATGAATTGGCCTCCTGTTTGCCTGGCAAGTAAATAGTTATACAGCGCCGTCCGTGCACTGCCCAAATGTGTTTTTCCAGTAGGAGATGGCGCAAAACGTACTCGTGCAGGTTTTGATGATGTCATAAAGAATTATCCTTAGGATTGGACTCAAAAAGGAATTATAGCTGAAAAAATTGAGTTGGTTTTAGTTTGTATTTAGAAATCCAGTGATTTCTGCCTGAGGACTACACTTTCAACCAGTCCAATTCCCAGTGCCATCGACAGAAGTGAACTGCCACCATAACTTACAAAGGGCAAAACCAATCCTGTCACTGGCAACAGGTTGAGATTCATGCCGATGTTCACGACTGCCTGGAAGGTGATCAGGGTTGCGACGCCATGTGCGATGAGGGCGCCGAATGTATCACTTGCCAACCGGGCAGCCCGGATACACCGCCAAATGACGAAGACCACTAACGTCATCAAAACCAGTGCGCCGAAGAAACCGAATTCTTCGGTGAAGGCAGAAAATATGAAATCCGAATGCCGGACTTTTAAGAACCTCAGCTGGGTTTGTGATCCTGAACCATATCCCTGTCCAAACCAGCCCCCCGACCCGATGCTGATCAGGGCTTGTTGAACATTGTAAATCGCACCAAACGTCGAATCCTGGTCCGGGAATATAAAATTGATAATTCGATCTATCTGATAGCTTTTAAGGAGTGCTGTATCCTGCCCTGGCACATAATTCAGCAGCAAAATCGGGATGCCAATAGCCAATCCAGCAGCACCTAAACCTGCCCCCAGGGCAATATGCTTGATTCGCAGACCGCTCGCCCACAGCATCGAAAACCAGATTATGAAAATAACGATTGAAGTACTCAGGTCGGGTTGGAGCAGGATCCAGATCGTCATAAAGAAAGTCAGAGCAAAACTGCGCAAGACCCACTGCACATCACCCAGCTTGTGCTGGTTCCTATTGAAAAACTCAGCCATAACCAGGATAATGACGATTTTTGCCAGCTCAGAAGGTTGGATCAGGAAAATTCCAACATCGAACCATCGGGCTGATCCAAAAAATGCAGCACCGATTATATAGAGCACCGCCAGAAGAACCGTCATGCCGATGTACGCCACACGACTGAAGGAAGACAGCATGCGGTAATCAAATGCCGCTGCGAACAGGATGATCACCAGTCCAACCAGGGCGAAGATGATCTGACGCCTGACAACATTCAGCTCGACCAGCTCAATATTGCCAGCGATCGCCGAGCGGATCATGGTGACGCCAAAAATGGTCAATAGTGCCACAGCACCTAATAATAGGAAATCAAAATAACGCCAGGATATTCGTTTCATAAAGCGGTTATTTTCTTGAGCGGGAGTTCTTAATGGGAATATCCGCGATCAGACGCTGTTCGCGCCCATCCTGGTTGATTTCAATCGTGACTGTAGAGGGATCTATGCTGATATGGCGGGAGATCGTGTCAATCAGATCGTTCTTGAGTTCTTCGATTGTCGTAGCGGATAGATTTGTGCGATCGTGGATCAGCACCATCTGCAAGCGGTCTTTAGCTCTTGTAGCGCTTTTCTGTTTTCCACCAAACAATTGCTTTAGAAAATTGCCCATTTAGCTACCTCCACCTGGCCGGATCATTTTGCCAAGCCGTCCAAAGAACCCACTTCTGCTGTCCAGGTCGATAAAATCTACATTTTCTCCATTCAAACGCCTGGCGATATTCTGAAATGCCAGAGAAACATTGCTTTTGCCATCCAAAGCTATGGGTAAACCCCTGTTTGTACTGATAATCACGCTTTCATCCTCTGGGATGATACCGATAATCAGGATTGCCAGCAAGTCTTCCACATCCTCAACACTGAGCATATCGCCTCTCTTGACCATTTCTGTGTTGATGCGGTTGATGACCAGTTTTGCCGGTCCTTTCTCTTCGGCTTCGATGAGACCGATGATCCGGTCGGCATCGCGAACAGACGAGACTTCCGGGTTGGTGACGACAACAACCTGATCTGCAGGAGCGATTGCATTACGGAAGCCGCGTTCGATCCCGGCGGGGGAGTCGATCAGCACCCAATCGACCACGGAGCGTAATTCTTCCCCAAGCCGGATCATATCACTGGGTGAAACAGCGGTTTTATCCCGGGTCTGGGCTGCTGGGATCAAATATAGATCGGGGAGTCGTTTATCCTTGATCATTGCCTGTCGCAGCCGGCAGCGTCCCTCGATCACATCCACCAGGTCATAAACAATCCGGTTTTCCAATCCAAGGACAACATCCAGATTCCGCAAACCGATATCAGCATCGATGCAAACAACCTTGTACCCCATATTGGCTAAAGATGCGCCGATATTCGCAGTGATGGTGGTCTTTCCCACCCCGCCTTTCCCACTTGTAATTGTAATAATTTTTGCTGTCATCTCTGCCTCGAATCCATTCTTTCTCTTCGATGTCTGCTCTTCATGTCCAGGGTTTGATAACGATTGAGTCATCTTCAATATATGCGATCTCGGGAACAGGTTTTGCCTGATTTCCTGTTGATACGCTGATCAAGTCTGCAATCCGTAATTGTGTGGCGGAGATGTCGAGCGCACAAATCACCGCAGATTGATTGCCGTTCGCTCCCGCATGGACGGTGCCCCGCAATTTTCCCCAGACGATGATATTGCCATAGGAGACGATTTCGGCACCGGGATTCAGATCACCCAACAACGTAACATGGGATTCACTCTGGATACTGTTTCCGGAACGAAGCGTCCGGCGGATGAATAGGGCATCTTCTTCGTGGGAACCTTCCCGCACCCGCGGACTGGTTTTTGGTGGTTCCGGTTTTGAGATCCGGGTTGCCAGACCTAGAGTCTGGGCAGTCGTTTCTGTGGTTGGCGATTGGCTGATGATCGCCCATAAATTAAGACCGCGATCTGATATCTTATCCCGCAGCGTCCCGAGCTCTCTGGCTTTTAAGATCTGGCTGCCCACGTCGATAGCCACCCGAGCACCTTTATAGAAATCCATCTGCTGGTCGATCTGGGTCAGCATCGAACTCATCAAGTCATCCCATTCACCATCTGGTAATGAGATCAGCAAGCTATCCTGGATCCCTTTAACATGAATTTTATTGGTCATATTTATCTATTAATATATCTAATCGATTATAGCATGTAAATGAAATTGCTTAAGGGGATCCAATTGTGCTGTCGACGAGCTTCAACTCGAAATATGCATCGATTATGCGCCGGACGATTGGCCCGGCTACACTGGCGCCTTCGCCTCCGTTATAGGCAAAAGCGACTACAGCAATTTCTGGGTCATCATAGGGGGCATATGCAACGGTCCAGGCGTGTGTGGGCCAGTCTCCTGGACGACATAAATTCTTTTCATTAGCGAACTCATCGCAGTATTCTGCGGTTCCTGTTTTCCCCGCCGATTGTTGAGTTACCTGATTGCTTGCTAATGCGAATTGGTCTTCAAGGGTCCCCCGGAGAACTGCCTGCCGCATTCCCTGCTGTACCATTTCAATTACCCAGGGTTCGACAGTGGTTTTCTCCCCGGTCAATTTCGACTCGCAGCCGCCAGCGCTGGTGGGGTCTTCGTAAACGTCAATAATCGGATCCTGGGTGATATCCCATTTCACTTCAGGTGTGAATGCCTGGGCGACATTCCCTTCGCTATCGACAATATCTCGCAACAGTGTTGGCTGCATGTATTTTCCGTCATTCGCTACGATCGCTGCAGAGATGAGCACTTGCATGGGTGTTGAGATGACAAATCCCTGTCCCACCGAAGCGATGTATGTATCACCGATTGACCAGTTTTCTCCCAGGTTGATCCGTTTCCAGGTTGGATCAGGGATGAGTCCATCTGCTTCGTCTGGTAGCTCAATACCGGGATAATCTCCATAACCTAATGCCCGTGCGTACGTACCAAGGCGGCAAATTCCCAAACCTTCTGGAATTTCGTCTTTATAACCACCTCCCACTTTGTAGAAATAAACGTTACTGGAATTAGCGATCCCACCTAAGAAATCTAACTGGCCAAAGCCGGCCCTGTTCCAATCGACGAATTCGCGAGCAAAACCTGGGTCATTCGGTGAGAATTTCTCGGTAATTTCAAACGAACCCGGGGTATCGATAATTTGATCTGGTGTAACAACACCTTCGTTAAGCCCACCGACCGCAGTCGTCAGTTTGAATACCGAACCGGCCGGTAATTCAGCCCCAACAGCGTGATTGAGCAGCGGATCTCTGACATCCGAAGTAAGCTGTTCGTAATAGTAAGAGGGGATTACCCGAGCTAAACGATTGTTTTCGTAGGTTGGGTAACTGACCATTGAGATGATTTCCCCTGTTTTAGGATTCATGGCGATGGCGACACCGCTGGTGATCCTCAATTCATTCAGGTACGCATTCCAGCCGTTGATTTCACTCATCAGGATTGCTTCGGTGGCTTGCTGCATGCGTGTGTCTATTGTCAGGTAAATGTTTTGTCCCGGAATGGATGGTATTGTCGGCTTGACATCCCGGACGATCTGACCACCCACATCTACTTCAACGACGCGTTTCCCCGCTTTCCCGGCCAGGATGGTTTCAAAATAACGCTCGATACCCGCATAGCCAATCTTATCTCGGTTGGGTAAAAATCCACGTTCCCGGTAATAATCTTCCTCAATGGATGAAATTGGACCGAGGAATCCGATCAGGTTAGCTGTTAATGATCCAGTAGGATAATCCCTGACGGGTTCTACTTCGATTTCGATTCCCGGTAAATCGATGCTTTTTTCAATGATTTGCATGGCAATATCCCGATCAACATTNNAAAAGGGCGAACTGGTGATACCGTAATCGGCGATCTGGGCGATTCCATGCTCTGACCGGCAGGGAACATAAGGCGTCTCGAGGGAAATCTCATTTAAATTGATCGGCATGTTAATGATTTCAGATACCTGCCGGAAGATTTCCTGCAAGGCGCCGTCATCCTCTGGCAGGTCAGCAGGGTAAATGACAACATCGTAGGAAGCGATATTCTGGGCAAGGACATAACCGTTGCGATCATAGATGACTCCCCGCATCGCTGGAAGACTGATCTCATTAATGCGGTTATCCTCTGCCTGGGCAACCCAGGTTTCCCCTTCAAAGACCTGTAAACGGATCAATTGCAGGGTAAAGATAATAAAAACAATCACCAAAGCCCCAAGGAATACATACAAACGCCAGGGTTTTAAGTTGTTGTTCAAAGTTCCGGATTGGTTCAAGTTTCAACCTCGATAGGATTAAGCAGACCCGCTAAATCTTTCATAAGATAATAAATTGGTACCGCCAGAATGATGTTTAATATGAGCGATGGTAACGCAATTTGATTAATAGAATCTAAAACTGGGAGCAGTACTCCCCGTGTGAAATAAATGATGTAAGATGCGATCGCGAGTAGAACGGTACCTACAATTGTCAGCAGGAACATTGTTAATAAAGATGATTCCCATAGACGATAGGTGATCAGGCGACCTGTCACAGCAACGAACAAATACTTTAGAACATAGATGACCAACGGTGTCTCGGAAACATAACCCATCAGAAGGCCTCCAATCATCGTCCAAATCAGGAAATGTCTGGCGTTCCGCTGTACACTCCATCCAAGAATAATTAACATGATCAGGTCTGGAATTCCGTGCAGCAGGGGAATGTTGGCGATGATGGAAGTCTGTACCATCACGGCAAGGCTTAGTACGATGATTGAGATCAGGATAGCCATAATATCTTACTCAGGCATAATACCAATAGGGATTTCAGGGTACAAGGGGGGAAATATCAACAGGCTGGAAGTTCCTGATGACCAAAACGATGTCCAATTCGGAGAAATCGACAACCGGTTGGACGGATCCGGATTGGAACAGGTCGAAGTCCTGGGATCGGATTCCGGTGACCTGACCGATAATGATATCTGAAGGATAGTTGCCTCCAAAGCCGGAGGTCAACACCAGGTCTCCCGGCTGGATGTTCTCTTCCTGGGGAATGAATCCAAGGTTGACATCGCCTGTTATTGAACCAGTCAGTACGCCTTCGGCACCGGATGGCTGCAGACGGACATTGATATTCGATGCTGGATCTGTGAGCAGTTGGACACGCGATGCCCCTGCAGTCGTGTTGGCGATCCTGCCAACCAGACCTTGCTGGGTAACGACGGGCATCCCCCGCAAGATTCCATCGTCTGAACCACGATTGATGATCACATATTGAAAGAAAGGATTGGGATCTCGCTGGATCACTGAAGCACCAACATACTGGTATTCTGGATTGGCGCGCGCAAAATCCAGCAGAGCCGTCAGGATCTGGTACTCTGTCAACTGCTGCTGAAGTTCAATGATTTGAGTTTGAAGTTGGGATACTTCACTTTCCAATCGCGCATTTTCTTGCAGAAGCTCATTGACCTCCCGAGGTGCTGAGATAAAATCCTGCACAGCCCGGAATCTTTCCGCCAGATTGCCCTGTAATGAAATCAAAGGATTGAGGATGATCCGGGAAATCGGTGTGAGAAAACCGCTGAATGCAAGGATAAGAATCCCCAACACCATCACGAATATCGTGATGGTTCGTAATATCTGAGGACCTCGAAAATTATTCATATAAAAGTAAAAACAAATGGGGTCGAGAATCAATCAATCGTGACGAGTACTGCCGCGCTCTAATCCAACGAACAAGGTGCTCCACAGGTCTAAGTTTTCCAATGTCAGGCCAGCGCCTCTGGCAACACAGCTGATAGGATCTTCTGCGACCCACGCACGTACATTTAATTCATCCGTCAATCTTCTGTCAAGTCCCTGCAGCAAAGATCCACCACCGGCCAAACAAATACCATTATCCATGAGATCTGCCAGAATTTCCGGTGGAGATTCATCCAGGGCGTCGCGTATGGTGTCAATGATTGTCTGAACCGATGATGATGTTGCTTCTCGAAGTTCCACTGATGAAACTTCCACCGCCTCTGGAAGTCCGGTAACAAGGTTGCGACCACGCAGTGCCATAGTTTTTTCTTCGGGCAAGTGATAAGCAGAACCTATTGCCATCTTTGCCTGCTCAGCCATCCGCTGACCGATCAACAGATTGTATTTGTTGCGCACATATTGGATGATATCTTCATCCATTTCATCCCCGGCGACCCGCAGGGAACGGGAAACGACCACTCCACGCATGGAGAGAACAGCTACCTCAGAGGTTCCGCCACCAATATCGACCACCATGCTGCCGCGAACTTCGTTAATGGGTAAGCCCGCACCAAGCGCTGCTGCGACTGGCTCTTCAATAAGGAAGGTCTCCCTGGCACCAGCGGACATTGATGCGTCGTAGACAGCCCGTTTTTCCACTTCGGTAACACCCGCCGGAATGCCAATCACTACTCGCGGGCGGGGGACGGGAACGATGCTCTGCTGGTGTGCCTTGGAAAAGAAATACTCAAGCATTGCCTGGGTGATTTCGAATTCCGATATGACACCATCGCGCAATGGACGTACAGCAATTACATTCGCTGGGGTACGTCCAACCATCTCTTTGGCATCCGCACCGATCGCCAAAGGTTCTCTTGTTCGTTTATTGATCGCAACCCAGGAGGGTTCGCTGATGACAATTCCCTTCCCGCGTACATTGACCAATGTGTTTGCAGTTCCCAGGTCGATCCCGATATCGAGTGAGATAAGACCCAGCAACCAGTTTAATGGGTTAAAAGCCAAAATATTCTCCTAAGCAGCACATTTCTAATGAAATGCTGGGGAGCATTATACCAAGATTTCAAAATCCTAAGAAACCCGTTTCAATTTGGTATAATCATTTCCTGAATATTACATTAGGAGGTGACTTGTCAAAAATACTTGGATGAGATAGCGCATGGACCAGGAAAATTTCCTGGTTGACGAGGTTGAGGGTTCTTCACAGCGATGTGAAGCTAACTGGAGACACTTCAGGGTGCAAACCTGAAGTCCAGGAAAATCGAAAGATCAGCGGGAGCCCTCCAGATGGCCACGATCTGACGTCTCATCCCTCCAAAAAAGACCCATTTCAAAACCACGAAGTAATTTGTGGGACAAACCCTGGGTCGGTGGTAATGCAGATCTATAATCAAATTATATGGAGGGTACCCCTATGTGTGGTATTGTCGGTTATATCGGTCCGCAAGACGCGGTACCGATCATACTGGATGGACTGAAACGGCTTGAATACCGTGGTTATGATTCTGCGGGACTGGCTGTATTAGAAAATGGTCATATTGAAGTAAGAAGAGATGCGGGGAAAATCGATAAATTGATCTCAATGATCGATCAGGATCCTGTGAAAGGCAAATTAGGAATTGGGCATACGCGTTGGGCTACCCACGGAGAACCGAATTCCCGCAATGCCCATCCGCATGTTGGCATGACGGGGGATGTCGTCCTTGTCCACAATGGAATTGTTGAAAATTTCATGGAATTGAGGGAAGAATTGCTTTCCGAACAGATCGAGTTTGAGTCTGATACTGACACGGAAGTGATCGTACATCTTGTCGAGCGATACATGGCTTATCATGGCAACCTCAGTGAGGCTGTTCGGCGGGCGTTAAAAGACTTGCGTGGCGCGCATGGCCTGGTCGTTTTTTCCAAAACCGAACCGGATAAGATCATCGCCGCAAGGGTTGGGAATGCTGGTGGCGTTGTGATTGGCAAAGGGGAAGGGGAGAACTTCATTGCTTCCGACCTGCCAGCTATCCTGGAGCATACTCGATCGATGATCTTCCTGGAACCGCAGCAGATCGCCGTGGTAACACAGGATGATGTTCAAATACAAACATTTGAAGGTGAAGATATAGATTTCCAGGTGCAGAATATTGCCTGGGATCCGGTCTCTGCGGAAAAAGGTGAATACCGCCATTTCATGCACAAAGAGATGCACGAACAGGTCCGGTCGTTGACGGATACGATTGCAGGAAGGGTAGATTTTGAGAATGCAGAAATCCGCCTGCATTATCTGGATTTGGATCCACAAGAAGCCAAAAAGATCAATAAGATTTTCATCACAGCATGTGGAACTGCTGCTTATGCTGGAATGGTCGGAAAAGTGATGATCGAATCAATCGCCCGGATACCGGTGGAGGTTGTGATCGCCTCGGAGTTCCGCTACAGCGATCCAATTATTGGTGAAAACGATGTTGTGCTGGCCATCAGTCAATCTGGAGAGACGGCGGATACATTGGCGGCAATGGAAGAAGGCCGATCTAAAGGGGCGAAATTGTGGTCGATCGTCAACGCGATTGGTTCACAGGCGATGCGTATAGCCGATGGTTATATCGCCATGCAGACTGGTCCCGAAATCGGGGTTGCTTCAACGAAAGCTTATACCGCGCCGTTGGTAGACCAGTATATGCTGGCGATTTACCTGGCAACATTGCGGGGAACCCTATCCCCGGAGAATCGCCGCCAGTTGATTGCAGATTTACGCTTGCTCCCGGACCTGGTTGGCAAGTGCCTTGAAAGGGAAACTCAGATCGAAAGATTGGCTGGTAAATTTATGGATACGCGTCACAGCCTGTACCTTGGGCGTGGAGTCAATATGCCAACGGCGTATGAAGGTGCCCTCAAACTCAAGGAAATTTCCTATATCCACGCGGAGGGCTACCCGGCGGGTGAGATGAAACACGGACCGATCGCATTAATCGATACGGAAATGCCCGTTGTAGTCCTCGCCACCAGGGATCCATGGTATGAGAAGATGATCAGCCAGATTGAACAGGCAAAATCGCGGGGTGGTGTAGTGATTGCAGTGGCGACTGATGGAGATGAACGAATTGCCGAGACTGCTGATCACGTCATCTGGGTTCCGGAGACACCATGGCTGTTAAGTCCAATTGTCAATGTAATCCCGCTGCAGTTATTCGCATATCATATTGCTGCCTTGCGGGGCCTGGATGTGGACCAACCCAGGAACCTGGCAAAATCGGTAACTGTTGAATAAATGACATTAGATAATAGATAAATTAATGAAGAGCAGCCTGTCAATTGGATAATGAGGCTGCTCTTGCTATTTTTATAGATTGGGAAAAGAGTTTCCGATCAGGTATCAGCTACCCTTTAAGCGGAAATTACATACTGCTCGCTTCTTTTTATCTGTTTTTAGTTTCTCGGTTTGTTCGAATTCCATACGGGTACAGCAATTAATGACTTCTCTGTCGAGTTCACACAATTCGGGGTGGTCGGTGATGATCTGGTGGAAAGGACAGCCATGGAGTTCTATCGTTGGTCCACCCTTACTGGCAATCCAATTCGCCTGGTGCCCATAATTGTTCAGCGATTCGATAGTATTGTTCAGTATTTGGACGGTATGCTGTTTTGTCTCCCCATCGGGCAGTTTAGATAATGTTTTTGCGACGGCTTTGAGGGGAAACTTTGACATATCTCCATTGAATGCGTTCAGTAAACTTTTGACAAGAATTAAATATGTACTGGGGTCAGGGGGGCGAGCCAATCTGTAGATTTTCGAGGGTCGTCCTTTACGAGCAACATTAAGGCTGTCCACGACAGTGATTTCACCTTGATCGCGCAGATTTGCCAAATGATAGCGCATATTTGCGGGAGTCAGGTGCAGGATTCTACTTAATTCAGGTGCAGTCGCAGTCTGATTTTCTGCGAAATAATCCAAAATCAATCGCTTTGTGGATGTCATATACGGATTATACACTCGTTTTTTGAATAACGCAAATTTTATTTTTCGTTATTAAGTCTTGACACCCAGCCGGTGGACTTTATAATTGGAATGTGATGATTTTCTCAAATTTTATCACTGTTAATATGGGTTAGAAGTAAATATATGGTCTATACACAAGCACTTTATTGGGATGATTCTTTCGCAATCGCCCGCAAATTGAATGAAATCTATAGCGATGAGAAGCTCGAAGGAGTCTCGTTGGATGATATTTACAACTGGACGCTGGACCTCGAGGGATTTAAGGATGAACCAAGCTTAGCCAACGACAATATTCTGAGTTCTATATTCAATGAATGGTTGGAAATCACTTTAGATTAGGAGAATACCTGAGATGACTGAAGATGTGAACAAACCAGGATATGAAATACCGCCTGAGTTGAGTAATACAGTAAAAATTACTACCCTCGATCGGATATACAATTGGGGTCGTAGATACTCAGCATGGCCAATGATGTTTGGCCTCGCTTGCTGCGCGATCGAGATGATCGCAACTGCTGCCAGCCGTTTTGATTTCTCCCGGTTTGGGATGGAAATCATGAGACCAAGTCCTCGGCAGGCGGATATGATGCTGGTCTCCGGTACGGTAACAAAGAAAATGATCCCGCAGATTGTCCGGCTTTATAATCAAATGCCGGAGCCAAAATATGTTGTCTCCATGGGGGCATGTGCATCTGGAGGAGGACCATTCAAGGAAGGCTACAATGTAGTCTCTGGGATCGATAAATTCCTGCCTGTTGATGTATACATACCAGGTTGTCCACCTACCCCGCAAGCGTTACTGCATGGATTGATCACCTTGCAAGAAATGATAGACAACCAGTCGATAAAAAATGTACGCTGGTACCAGAAGGGTGATTTGGAAGAAATTCCTGTCCCTGTCTTAGGTCCAGATCTCATGGACCCGAGAGATTTCCCGAAGATAAAAGAATTGAGTCTAATGAAGACTGAAGAACCTGTGGAACCTGTTGCAGAAGAGGCATGAACTGGAGAACAAAATGGTAGATCAATACGTAATGGAAGACATAGCTCTGGAAAAGAAATTCCCTTCAGGGGTCCGCATTGATGATCGCGATGGTTATGAAGGGTATATTATTGAAGCAGATCAACTGCTTGAAATTGCGGAATATATCCGGGATGAAATGGGTTACGATTTTCTCTCCTCAGTTACCGGCGTGGATTATATTGATGATCAGATGATGGAGGTCGTTTACCATGCTTTTCAATCGACGGGTGGTGAAGCCCTGGTATTTAAAGCGCAGACGCCCAGGGATAAACCCGTGGTGCCCTCACTGGTTCCAATTTATCCAGGTGCAGATTTTCAGGAGAGAGAGATCTGGGATCTATTTGGAATCAAGTTCGAAGGACATCCTGATCTAAGGCGAATCTTGATGTGGGAAGGTTTCAATGGTCACCCAATGCGTAAGGATTGGAAAGAAGCCTACTATGAAGAAGATGGCAAACCATTCGATAAACGCTGGCCAGAAGGCTCTGGTGTGTACCGGGCAGAAGATAATAATCCATATGGGAAGAACGTTGAATATCCCGCTGGTTTAGACCCATATGATTGGGAAATGAATCCTGATGAAGCGATCTATGCCGGTTTGAAAAGGGAAGGTGGGGATACTTCGGAAATCGATACAGAACAGATTATCGTGAATCTTGGACCGCAGCATCCCTCCACACACGGCGTCTTCCGCATGGTCGTCAACCTGGATGGTGAAACGATCGTAGGTTTGAAACCCGTCATGGGCTACCTGCACAGGAACCATGAGAAGATCGGTGAACGCAACACATTCATTATGAACATACCCTTCACTGATCGGCTGGATTACCTGTCATCGATGAGCAATAATTTTGGTTATGTGCTGGCGGTAGAGAAATTGATGGGTGATAAGGCAACACCCCCGGAACGAGCGGAATATCTGCGTGTATTGATGGCGGAATTCACCCGGATCGTCAATCACCTGTTTGCTATCGGAACATTGCTCAACGATATGGGCGCATACTTTACCCCGATGTTGTATGCGCTGGAAGAGCGTGAATTAATCCTGGATGTTTTCGAAGCTGTCGCTGGTTCTCGCATGATGTGCAATTACTATCGGTTTGGAGGGGTCGCCCGGGATCTACCCCCAGGTGTTTATGAGAAAATGAGAGACCTGGCTTTCGAACGATTACCCCGGAAGATCGATGAACTGGATAAATATCTCACAGAAAATGAAGTGATCCGTGTACGTAGTGAAGGTGTCGGTGTCCTGACGCCTGAAGAGGCAATCGCTTATTCTGCGGTTGGTCCTGTACTGAGAGCATCGGGTGTTCCATATGACGTTCGCCGGGCGGATCCGTACTCAATTTACGACCGGTTTGATTTTGATGTCGCAGTAAGGTATCACGGTGATATTTACGACCGGTATCTGATCCGAATGGATGAGATCCGGCAGAGCATCCGCATTGTGCAGCAGGCTCTCGATCAACTTCCAGAGGGAGAGATTTTCTCTGGCAAACCGCAATATCAGGTGAGAGTTCCTGCGGGTGAAGCATACGGAAGAGTTGAAGGACCGAAAGGTGAGCTTGGTTTTTACGTGGTATCTAATGGGAAGCCCAATCCGTGGAGGTATCACGTCAGGGCACCATCGTTCATCAACCTGACTGCACTGGAAAAGATGAGCATTGGCAATAAGGTTGCGGATGCCATCATTATCCTTGGTTCGATCGATATTGTTCTCGGTGAGACTGACCGGTAATGGCACAGAAGATAACGGAGATTAGATATGTATGGTAATGGAATAATCAAAGGCTTGGGTGTCACTTTTAAGCACCTGTTAAATACCTATCTCGATGATATCAAGATCGGCAGAAAACGATATAACACCGAAGAGGGNNAGAAAACGATATAACACCGAAGAAGGTATTGCTCATCGAATGAGCAAAGAAGTAGAAGGTATTTTCACGGTCCAGTACCCGGAAGAGAAACTACCAGTCCCAGAGGAATTCCGCTACATTCCATTTTTGATCTACGAAATAGATGAGGATGGAAATAAGCAGGATCGATGTACCTCTTGTGGTATCTGTGCAAAGGTATGCCCACCCCAGTGTATCTGGATCGAGAGAACGAATGATCCGGAGACCGGTCGTCCGGTCCCCGAACCCGAAGCGTTTTTCATCGATGTCGACATTTGCATGAACTGTGGATTCTGTGCCGAGTTTTGTCCATTCGACGCCATAAAAATGGATCACGACTATGAATTATCAGTCTACAACCGTCATGAACATAACATTTACAACAAGGAAAAGCTCGACCGACCACTTTCCTATTACGCAGAAATTAGGCCGCGTAACTACACTGCCGAGGAAGAAGCACGTGCCGAGGCAGAACGAAAGAAAGCCGCCAGACGAGCAAAAAGAAGTAATTAATGTCCTAGATTTATAAATCTTGAGAGTAACACTATTATTGGACTTGGAAGGAAAATTAAAATGGTTGATGAAAAGGCAGTCTTGAATGCCTTAAGTACAGTGGACGATCCAGACCTGCACCAGGATCTGGTAACCCTGAATATGATCAGGGATTTGGAAATCAATAATGGGAATGTCGCATTTACGATTATGCTGACTACTCCTGCGTGCCCGATGAAAGACCGCATGCGTAATGAAGCCATGGCTGCTGTCAGCCAGGTTGATGGTGTAGAAGATGTCCAGATAAAAATGGACGCCAATGTACCTACCGATGGACGGAATCGCGGCAATCTGCAAGTTTCAATAAAGAATGCCATTGCCGTTGCATCCGGAAAAGGCGGTGTCGGCAAATCTACGGTGGCAGTCAATTTAGCAGTAGCCCTCGCTAAGAGCGGAGCAAAAGTCGGGTTGATGGATGCAGATATTTATGGACCCAATATCCCTACAATGATGGGGGTTGCAAATCTGCCCGGTGTTGATGAAGACGAGAAGAAGTTGATCCCGGCTGAGGCCTATGGAGTTGAGATGATATCCATGGCTTTTCTCGTCAAACCTGACCAGCCGTTGATCTGGCGTGGTCCAATGCTTCATTCAGCCATCCGGCAGTTCATCACTGATGTACGCTGGGGTGACCTGGATTATTTGATCATTGACCTGCCCCCTGGAACTGGCGATGCTCAGCTCAGCCTGACACAATCTCTACCATTAAGCGGAGGAGTTATCGTCACGTTGCCGCAGCAGGTTTCACTGGATGATGCCCGCAGAGGTCTGGAAATGTTCCGCCAGATGGATGTACCTATCCTGGGGATCATCGAGAATATGAGTTATCTTGAATTGCCCAACGGCGAAAAAATGGATGTGTTTGGTTCTGGTGGTGGGGAAAAATTAGCGCAACAAACCGATGTCCCGTTTCTGGGTTCTATTCCGATGGATCCCGCAGTCAGGGAAGGTGGGGATTCAGGAAAACCTGTAATTGTCACACAACCTGAATCCCAGGTTTCTCAGGCACTCAATCAGATTGCCCAGGATCTTGCGGCGAAAGTCAGCATTGCGGCGATGAAGGATGATAACGTTATACCGATTGAAAAAATTGGATTTTAAGAATTAATCCATTACAATATAGAGTGGTTTTATCTAAATAAGGAAGAAAATCAGATAAAACCACTCTAATGTTTAAGGTAGAATAGCACATATGGATCCATATATTGTAGGTATACGTTTTCAAAAAGTTGGAAAGATTTATCATTTTAATGCAGATTGCTGCACTGATATTCAAGTTGGCGACCACGCGGTTGTTGAAACCAGCAGAGGGTTGCAAATTGGTGAGATCGCTTCAATTATCGACAGCGAAGAAGATCCACGTGATGGACAATGGAAACCGATCTTAAGGAAAGCCACTCCTCGGGATCTGGTTTTACGGCAGGTCTGGGAGCGCAAGGAGATAGAAGCAACCGTCAACTGCAGGGCAAAACTCAGTGAGTTGAGAATTGCTGGTGTGAAGATTGTCAGTTCAGAATACACTCTGGATGGCAAACGTCTGACATTTTTGTACTCCAGCGAAGCGGACGATAATGTTGATCTCAACCCACTGCGTAAAGCCATGAATAAGGTTTATTCACAGCCGCGCATTGAACTGCGCCAGATTGGTCCAAGAGATGCTGCGAAAATTATTGGCGGAATGGGGGCATGCGGGATGGAAAATCGCTGCTGCTCCAAGTTCCTGACAGAATTCAGTCCAATTTCGATCCGCATGGCGAAAGCACAGGGTGTTTCACTGGCACCCTCTGAGATCACCGGGATGTGTGGACGGCTCAGGTGCTGTTTGATCTACGAATACGAACAGTACGTCGAAGCCCGCAAAAAACTTCCCAAGAAAGGTAAAAAGGTCGATACTGAATTTGGTGAAGGGAAAGTTGTGGACAGTTATCCGCTAAAGGATACAGTTGTTGTTGATCTTGGAGAAGTGGGGTATAAAGAACTTCACCGGACAGAAATTGAACCCTGGGATGAAAAAGAAGCCCTGCGGCGAAAAGCTGAAGAGCAATGCGACCCAGAAAATTGCGATTGCGGTTCAAAAGTTCCTTCGAATGGTTCCTGAGAATTTGAGATGAACAATTTACTCAAAGAAGCTGAAGAGTTATTTTCCTATACACAGTCGTTGAGACGTGATTTTCACAGGCACCCGGAATTAGGATTTGAGGAAGTTCGGACTTCTGGGATTGTTGCTCAGGAATTGCGTGCGTTGGGTTTGGAAGTTACTGCAGGGGTAGCCAAGACAGGAGTAGTCGCCGTTTTGGAAGGCGAGAAACCCGGACCAGTAATTCTTGCCCGGTTTGACATGGATGCATTGCCAATACAAGAGGACACTGGTGCAGATTACCAATCTCAGAACCCGGGTCTTATGCACGCCTGTGGGCATGACGGTCATACAGCGGTAGGTTTAACAGTAGCAAAAATATTGGCGAAACACCAGGAAGAGCTGGCTGGTAAAGTCAAGCTGATCTTTCAACCTGCTGAAGAAGGTTTGGGTGGGGCTAAATTGATGGTGAAGGAAGGGGTATTAGAAGATCCGAAGCCAGATAAAATTTTAGCGCTTCATTTATGGAATGAACTTCCGGTCGGTTGGGTGGTTGCTGCCGAAGGTCCCACGATGGCGGCAAGCGAGACTTTTCACGTCCGCATAACTGGCAAGGGGGGACACGGAGCGCATCCGCATAACACTATTGATCCAATATTCGCAGGCTCACAGATCGTAACAGCACTGCAGGGTATCGTTTCCAGGAATGTCGAACCAAAGAAATCCGCAGTTGTCAGTGTGACCACCTTCCATGCAGGGGAAACCTTCAACGTGATTCCCCAGGAGGCAGTTCTCTCTGGGACGATCCGGACATTTGAACCAGAAGTGCGTCAATTGGTTCTGGAGCGATTCAAGGAAATCGTCAGTAATATTGCGGTTGCGAATTCCTGTCAGGTGGAAATCGAATTGGAATCCGTGACACTAGCACTGATCAATGATGCAGCCATTACCCGGAAAGTCCAAAATTTGGTCAAAGAGAAATATCCGGATTTTCAGCTGATTACGAACTACCAGACCATGGGCTCCGAGGATATGGCATATATGATGGGGGATATCCCAGGGTGTTACTTTTTTGTGGGTTCTAATAATTCCGATCGGGGCTTAGACGCCAAACACCACCATCCAAAATTCGACTTCGATGAACAGGCTTTGGTGGTTTCAACCGCATTGATGAGCCAATCCATACTTTCTCTTACAGAATAATCCTTAATAAGAAGATTAATAAAAGCCGGTTTCGACAGCTAGACCGATTATTTTATTGACTCGCTTCGAGATCTACGTTATAATTTATATGATTTATCAGATTAATCATTTTAATATGGAAAATTATGGAAAGCGTTACTGAAACATCTGATTTTCTCAAATATTTGATACGGGTTTCTGACAAAGACCAAAATGGCGGGAAATTACCGTCATTAAGTGATCTCAGCAGGGAGTTAAAAATCAGCGTGGCAAGGTTGCGAGAGCAATTGGAGGTTGCCAAAGCTCTCGGTTTGGTAGAGGTCCGACCCCGGACTGGTATGAGGAAGTTGCCATACGATTTTGGTACGGCTGTTTGGCAGAGCCTGTCCTATGCAATTCAGGTTGAACCAAAGATTTTTGACCAGTATTCAGACCTGAGAATTGGTATCGAGACAGCTTTTTGGATCCGGGCTGTAAAACTTTTGCTGCCAGAAGATATAAGTGATTTGCATTGCTACATTGAGGCTGCCTGGGCAAAATTAAAAGGCAATCCAATCCGTATTCCGCATCAGGAACACCGCCAGTTGCATATGACGATGTACCGCAGGCTCGAGAATCCTTTCGTAATAGGACAATTGACTTCTTACTGGGATGCGTACGAAGCCGTAGGATTGAATGTATTTACCGGTTATGATTACCTTGAGAAAGTCTGGCAGTATCATGAAAAGATGGTTGAAGCTATTGCAGAAAAAGATTATGTAAGTGGACATAGGCTATTAATTGAGCACTTTGAACTGCTCTATCATCGACCAATATAGGAAATTGAAAAGGAACCATAAGGAAATACCATGACATTAACTAAAACTCAAGAACAAAATAAGACAGGAACAATTGTCAATGATTTTTCAATCACAGTTGGGACTGTAAACGGATCAGGGAGTCAGACTTCCAATCTGACGCTCCTGAGAGCTTTGTTCAAGATGGGTATCCCGGTTTCTGGGAAGAATATCTTTCCATCGAATATCCAGGGATTNNACCATACGTGTAAATAAAGATGGTTATCTGTCACGGCGCGATGAACACGAAATCGTTGTGGCGATGAACCCGGCGACATTCACCCGTGACCTGGATGATGTCATCCCTGGAGGGGCATTCTTCTATGCTGATGATATCGAACTGAAGATTTCCCGGAAGGACATATCCGTTTACCCGATGCCGGTAAATGATTTGGTCCAGGAATCCGGAGCACCAATTAAATTGAAAGATTATGTTGCCAACATGGTCTATGTCGGCGTACTAGCCCATGTGTTAGGAATCGATCTGGAGATGGTCCGGCTTGCATTAGATTTCCATTTCAATGGAAAACAAAAGCCCATCGATTTGAATTTTGGCGTTGTTCAGGCGGCTGTTGAATGGGCTGAAGAGAACCTGGAAAAAACTGATCCTTATCGTTTAGAAAAGATGGATGCAACCGATGGATACATCATGGCGGACGGGAATACTGCATCCGCTCTGGGATCGATTTACGGCGGTGTGCACTTCGCATCATGGTATCCAATCACCCCGGCATCCAGCCTGGCAGAAGCCCTGAACACCTATTTGCCAAAATTCAGGAAAGACCCAGAAACCAATAAAAATACTTTTGCCGTTGTCCAGGCGGAAGATGAACTGGCTGCCATTGGGATGGCAATTGGTGCTGGTTGGGCAGGTTTGAGAGCGATGACTTCCACATCTGGACCTGGATTATCTTTAATGACCGAGTTTGCAGGTCTGGCATATTTTTCCGAAGTTCCAATTGTTGTTTGGGATGTGCAGCGGATGGGTCCGAGTACTGGGCTTCCCACCAGGACATCCCAGGGTGATATCAATATGGTGTATTTCCTGGGACATGGTGATACGAAAAACGTTGTACTCATTCCAGGTTCAGTCAACGAATGTTTTGAATTCGGATGGAAAGCATTTGACCTGGCTGAAAAACTTCAGACCCCCGTATTTGTTCTCAGCGATCTGGACCTGGGGATGAACCAGTGGATGGGTGAACCGTTCAAATACCCGGACGAACCCATAGATCGCGGTAAGGTTTTGTGGGAAGAAGACATAGAAAAATTGACTGAACCGTGGGGTCGATACTTGGACAAAGACGGTGATGGAATTCCTTACCGTACTATTCCAGGAAACCGGTCTCCGATGAGCTCCTATTTTGCTCGCGGAACAGGTCACGATGAATACGCAAATTACAGCGAAGAACCTGATGTCTGGGAAAGAAATATGGATCGCCTATTGGTTAAGTTTGAGACAGCACGCTCGATGGTCCCTGGACCCAAAGTGAATTCGAAACCAGATGCTGAGATTGGGGTCATTTCTCTAGGCTCACTGGATCCATCGATACTGGAGGCTCAGGATAAGATGGAAGCGGATGGTCTCAACGTTGATTATTTGCGGGTGCGTTCCTTACCTTTCAATGATGAAATCAAAGATTTCATTCAGGAGCATAAGAAAGTCTATGTCGTTGAAATGAACCGGGATGGTCAACTGCATCAATTGCTGGTACTTGAATATCCAGAGTTATCAGAGAAACTGGTTTCTCTGACGAAAAACAATGGTCTTCAAATCGCTGCCAGCTGGATTAAAAATGAAATAACCTCAGAAGAGGAGAAATAAGAAAATGGCGAAAAGAAATCCAAGAGTCAATTTAGTCGATCTTTCGAAAACAGATTACAAAGGCGCAGAAACAACCCTGTGCCAGGGATGTGGGCATAACTCTATTTCAAACCAAATCATAGCTGCCTGCTATGAACTGGATATCATTCCGGAAAATATTGTCAAATTTAGTGGTATTGGTTGTTCCAGCAAGAGCCCGACTTACTTCCTTGGCAGGTCCTTTGGTTTCAATGGATTGCATGGCAGGATGCCTTCGCTGGCTACAGGGGCTTTATTTGGAGATACATCACTGATCGGTATTGGTGTTAGCGGCGACGGTGATACCGCCAGCATTGGTATGGGACAGTTCAAGCACGTAATGCGCCGCAACCTGCCTTTGACGTACATCGTCGAAAACAATGGTGTTTATGGTCTTACCAAGGGACAGTTCTCAGCAACAGCGGAAGAAGGACTGGAGCTGAAATACCAGGGCGAGAACCAGTATATGCCGATCGATATTGCTTGGGAAGCGGTTGTAGCAAACGCTTCATTCGTTGCACGCTCCTTTGCCGGTGATCCCAAACAGGTCAAGAACTTGCTGAAAGCCGCTATCAGTCATAAAGGCGTTGCTGTCCTGGATATCATCAGTCCATGCGTGACATTTAACAACCAGGATACAGCACATCACTCATATGCATGGGGTAAACTGCACGAAGCCGCACTGCACGAACTCTCCTATGTCCCGCCAGCAGAAGACATTATGGTGGAATATGAAGAAGGCGAAACGATCGAAGTCACCATGCACGATGGTTCGATTGTATTCTTGAAGAAATTGGCGATGGATTATGATCCTACAGACCGGGCGAACGTATTATGCATGCTCGAAGAAGCCAACCGAAAACAGGAATTGATCACCGGGCTGATCTATGTCCAACCGGAGCAAGAATCCCTCTTTGAAATGTATGACCTGATTGAAGAGCCGTTAAACCGTCTGAGTACGGACCGCATCCGCCCGAAACCAGAGACCATACAACAAGTCAACGAAATGATGTTCTAGCACTGTTTCCATCGCAACAGTGCGTTGGTCAGAACAATGTATCATTTTTGAATCAAAGCATAAGACCCCAATTCATATCATGGGATTGGGGTCTTTTGTACTATGTCGAAAGTTTGAATCAGTCAGTTTCCGTCAGCTTGTAATCATTCACAACAATTTCCAGGGTATCCAGGGGAAGGCTCCCATTTTCGAGAACAGCATTATGGAACTCTGCCAGGGAGAATTCCTGCCCCAATTCGTTTTCTGCTTCGGATCTTAATTCCAATATTTTCAGCATGCCGATCTTGTAAGATGTTGCCTGACCTGGCCAGGCAATATACCGGCTGATTTCGAAGGTTACCTGCTGTTCCGTCTGACCGGTGTTTTCAGACATGAAATCGACTGCCTCATCGAAAGTCCAGCCCATCGCATGGATGCCTGTATCTACGACAAGTCTGGCAGCCCGAAACGCTTCCCATTGTAAACGCCCCAGGTTGCCATAGGGGTCATCATCATATGCACCAAGTTCCCACATCAATTGTTCTGCGTACAATGCCCATCCTTCCGCATAAGCCGTGAACCAGGTACCCCGCTGGAAGGGTGGGAGATGTTCTAATTCCTGGGTGATGGAAATCTGAAAATGATGACCTGGGACGCCTTCGTGGTAACCGATTGTTGGCAGGGTGAATATTTGTTGGCGGTTGTTCGTATTGGCATAGAATGCACCTGGACGGGATCCGTCGATGGCTCCACCAACATAGTAATTCCCGGTCGGACCACCGACGATGATCAATTCTGCCTGAGGTGATAAATCGAAGGCTTCCTGGTATATTGATTCAGCATCATCCAGAAGCTCTTGATAATAATCGACAGCAGCTTGTCCCTGGATGGTTCCACTTTCTTCTGCAACTCTCTGGTAGCTTTCCACGAGACTTTCAGACTCAGGGTAGCCTAATTCCTGAAAGATTGATCTAATTTCTGCATGGATACGATTTAACTCATCCAATCCGATCTGGTGTATCTCTTCTGCGGAAAGGTCTGTCGTTGTGTGGTGAGATAATGTGTACTCATAATAATCCAACCCACCATCAAACTGCCAGACTCCATCGTCAGTTGGCGCGATTGGGATCAGGTTGTTCATGGTAGTCAGAAGTCTCCCATAAGCAGGGATGATGGTCTCATCGATGATTTGCTGGGCTTCCTCGAGATAACCATTTCGCAGGTCGGTTTCAAGATCTAACTCGCTGGATTTCGTTTCCAGGGTTCGATAATAAGGAGTTAGATTGGGTAATGAGTTGGCTATCCCTTGGATATCTCTAAGAGACCATTCCAGAATGAAGCGAGGAGTAATAATACCCATTTCCTGCTGTGTTTCTAATTTCNNTGCAGCAACTTGATTTAACCTGCTCAAATAACCTTCGATATCCTCGGTGGTTTCAATCGGGTGAAGATCAGTAAAAAAATACAGCAGTTCATACTGATCACCAGTGAGGAAATGGGTGATTGGATATTCGTAGAACCGGAATTCCTCCCCCTGGATGAAATCTGAAAGGTACCAGTGATAGGTATCATAAGTGACTTGCTGGTTACTGGTCAGAGTATCCCGTGGATAGGATTCAAGCTGATCGAAAATCTCGCGGGCGATCTGGTACGTTTCCTGGATATATGCGTCTGAATGATCTGTCAACCTATCTTCACTGAATCCATATTGGCTGGTCAACCCCATTTCGGTGACCAGTTCAGGGTTCCTCAACAACAAAATATCGAACGATTCGACAATGAAATCATCGAAACTCAATCCGGAGAGATGACCTGCAGGTGATTCGATCTGCGTGGAGACGATGGTTGCAGTGGGTTGAATGGATGCAGGAGTGTCTGTTGGAGAAGGAAGAATAGTTTCAGTTGGTATTGATGGGATTTCTGTCGGGGTAAGCGTCGGGATGGCTTCTGTAGATTGCTGGCACGCAGTTAGCAGAATAAACAAGAGTATAAAAGTTATTATTCTCGAAAGTCTGAACATGTTCTCTCTCCGTTTTAAGTTAATGTTTATTACATTAACCATAAAGATTCGGAATTGGTTCAGACTGCCGTGTTAGAGATTATCCTTCCACCCAAATCTCAAGTAGAAACCTGGGTGGTCCAGGTTTTCGAGAACAAAACGGATATATGGAACGGTATTGGTCGGTAGTTTATCGAGTGGGTACCATTCTGCATGATCACACTTAATGGGTTCAGCGTTGTGTGGTGTTCCGCTCCATGAAGTCGCAGTCAGGATGAAATCGAATCGTTCTTCATCGGACATCCGGTGCAGGATAAAATTGATCTTTAAATCGGTAGGTGCAACTTGCACGCCGGCTTCTTCACGGGTCTCACGGATTGCCGCCTGCATGACCGATTCACCACCATCCAGGTGACCAGCTACCAGGCTGTAGTTTCCATCTTCATAGCCGGTGTTCGCCCTACGCAGTAGAAATACATGCTGATTATCCTGCAAGACGATATGGGCGGTAACGGGAAATCGCTGTCGCTGATCAGCTTTATGAAAGGTTAGTATTTTCGAATCGAAATATCTTTCTTGAAAATTCGTCAGTGCCGTAATCTGATCGGATGAGAAATTCTCTCCAAATGGACAGATGACCAATTTGCTTTCAGCATCATTGGATCGCTGAACAACCGCTATGCACTTCCCTTCGAATTTATCAACTGGCTCGTAGACACCCAGCAGGTATGCATCAATCGGTTCACCATCTTCTGCCTGAGTTCCCGGAAGATACCCATAATTACATGAATAAATGTATCCATGTTTCGGATGAACACTTCCGATTTTCCTGTCGATTAAGATTCGGACTTTCTTCCCCAGGTATGAAAGGTAATTGACAGTGGTTGACCTCAATTTTGGTTATCCGTTTGCGCACGAAGTAAACGGCTCAAGCTGAAAATCAAAATGAACCCTAACAGCAAGATGACTCCAAATTTGAAGTCAAGCTGAATGATTGAACTGATCGACATCAGGATGATGGATGAGATTGAGATCAGACCTATCGTCAACAGATATTTTTTTTCCAGGGAAGATTCGTTCCTGATGTGATATTTGTGCTTCAGATCGAAGAACAAAAAATCAGAATTCCACAAAACTAACAGCCCCACCATGCTGAAGAAAAGTAAGAACGGGTTTCCATCCAAGAATCCCGCAGTAATGATGGCAGCTAAAAGAAAAAAATAAATAATATATCGGATCCACGATTCGTTCAGGATTTCCATCGTAATCCGCACTAACAGAACCATTGCAGCCAAACTCAGGGTCAAGACAAATCGGACAGGTGCAAAGAAGAGCACTAATAAAACAAGNNTAACGAAACAAGTGTCGCCAGAAGAATTAACCAGTTTAATAACCGGAGTCTCGAATCAGCTTGTGAACACATTGGAGGTTACCACCGGAATGGGTCTTTGTGATGCTGAATGGATAAGATTTTCTAAAGGCTGATCAACGTTCCAATCCAGAACGACGATGTTTGCCTGCTGAAGTTTGTTGAGCAGCAGTCTCCTTTCCAATTGGGCAATCCTGGCAGCGAGTTGCACGTCTTCGTCATCCTGGTCCATTTCACTGAGCTCAAATGGAATTGGGTCTGGGCTGACGATC
>JABAOG010012200.1_pt2 | contig 42572 bp, 36 predicted proteins | sample 7062131 | NCBI WGS metagenome assembly JABAOG01 (sample SAMN14538629, study PRJNA623070) | marine sediment metagenome | biome: marine biome [ENVO:00000428]; feature: marine pelagic biome [ENVO:01000023]; material: deep marine sediment [ENVO:00002113] | place: India: Arabian Sea | collected... | reverse complement strand
CCGAGGTCCGCTCGCCGATCTCCGACTCCGCCACCGGCTCGTCGTCGAACGCCCCGCTCAGCGCGAACGCCCCCACCCCGATCACCGCCAGTAGCGCGCCCACCAGCCCCCAGGTCCACGGCGGCCGGCTGGGGCTCGGGACGGCGGGCTCCGGGGTCGGCGTCGCCGCCGTCCCTGCGACCTGAGCCCGTGGCGGCAGGCTGACCAGTCGCTCGGGATGGGCGCCGATCCCCGGCGCCGCCGCCTGCAGCGCCGCCTCCATCTCCGCCATCGTCTGGAAGCGGTCCTCCGGTGCCTTGGCCAGGGCCTTCATCACCGCCGCCGCCACGCCGGGCGGCAGGCCCGGGCACTTCTCGCTCAGCTCCGGCGGCGCCTCGTTGCCGTGCTTCCACAGCAGCTGGAAGTAGTTGCTGCCCTCGAAGGGCGGCTCGCCGGCGAGCATCTCGAAGAGCATCACCCCGAGCGCGTAGACGTCCGCGCGCCGGTCGACGTCGGTCTCCCCCTTCGCCTGCTCCGGCGACATGTAGAGCGGCGTGCCCACCAGCTGGCCGGTGCGGGTCATGCGCACCTGCTCGGCCTCGGCGGTCTTCACCTTCGAGATGCCGAAGTCGAGCACCTTCACGAAGTCCGCGTCCTTTTTGCGCACGATGAAGACGTTGTCCGGCTTCAGGTCGCGGTGGACGATGCTCCGCTCGTGGGCCGCGTGGAGCGCCTCGCAGACCTGGAAGGCGATCGGGAGCGCCCGCTCGAGCTTCATCGGGCCCCTGTCGACGAGGTCGGCGAGGCTCGCGCCCTCGAGCATCTCCATGACCAGGAAGACCTTGCCGTCGTCGGTCGCGTCGAAGCTGACGACGTCCACGATGTTCTCGTGGTCGATGGAGCTCGCGGCCTTGGCCTCCATCAGCAGTCGGTCGACCGCCTGCTTGTTCGCGGCGACCTTCTCCGAGAGCACCTTCACCGCGAAGGGCCGCTCGAGGTGGACGTGGAAGGCCATGTAGACCGTGCCCATGCCGCCTTCGCCGATGCGGCTGTCCACCTTGTAGAGCCCGCTCAGGACCCGCCCGATCATCGGGTCGGGCCCCTCGTCCTCGTCCAATTCGCCCTCGCGGACGATCGTCGGCTCGGGCCGGGAGGACTGCCACTCCTCGTCGGCGCGCTCGCGCTCGCCGGTGTCCAACGCGGTTTGCGCCAGGGCGGGCTCCTCCGCGCTCGCGTCCTCTTCGCGTTCCCGCGCGCTCGACTCGGTGACCAGGGTCTCCCTCCGAGGGCCGAGGGTAGCACGCGGATCGGCGCGTGCCCCCCTGCCATCCCGTCTCGCTCGAGCTCACCGCCCGTCCTCGGGCATGGGGGGGCGGGCACCCTTTGGCACACTTCACGGACCACGGGAGCCGCCGCAGCACGCCGTGTGCCAGAGAGGGCTACTTGGCGAGGTTCGCTTCGGCGGCCGCTCGGACGTCCGGCTTCGCGGTGCGGGCCGCGTGGGCGATGAGCGACCGGCAGGCCAGCGAGACGCCGAGGATCATCGGGATGAGCGTCCCGGGCGTCGTCGGGGCGAAGCCTCCGGCAGTGAGCAGCAGCGCCGCGAGGCCCTTCTGCTGGTCGCGCGGGTTCTCCGCGAAGAGGGCGGCGATCCCGGCGAAGATCGCCAGGCCGAGCCAGGCCACGTAGAGATAGCTCGCCCCGTCGAGGAGCAGCTCGAAGTGGGTCGCGCCGTAGAGCACGTCGCCCCACGCCTCCGGCTCGAGCACCGTCGCGCCGCGGGAGACCGCGGCGACCGCGCAGGCGGCCACGAAGGCGCCGACGGCGATGCCGATGCGCCGCCAGCCGCGAATGGGCACGCCGCTGAGCGCCAGGAGCGGGACGGTGACCAGGAAGGAGACCTCGCCGGTCCGCCGCATGGCCATGCCGATCGGGTGGGCGTGCTGCCAGAGGGTCTGCGCACCGATGACCAGCACCACCGTCGCGGTGAAGGCGAAGAAGCTCGCGCCGATGATGCCGGTCACTCCCAGCCGGGGCAGGCGCGGGGCGCGCCAGGGGATCGCCCCGACGCCGAAGAGCACCGCCAGCAGATGGGCCGATCCGGTCGCGACGAGCACCACCACGGTGGTCGTCCGCTCGATGGGGAGCATCGTCGAGAGCACCAGGGTGGGGAGCAGCACGCCGGCGATCGCCGCGATGCCGATGCGCAGCCCCATCGAGAGGAAGGGGCGCGGGCGGATCCAGTCGGCCAGCGACGCTCCGAGCGCGACGAGGGCCGCGACCGCGGTGAGGTTTCGGGCGAAGGCGGCCCAGGTGTCGAGCTCGAGCAGCTGCTGGTGGCTGAGCTCGGCGAATTCGCGGGAGCCCTCGATCCGCAAGGCGAAGCGGGCCCCGATCAGCTCGATCAGCGCCGCCGCCGCGGCGATGCCCGCCAGCACCGGCACCTTCGCCATGGGGACCTCGGGCGCGTCGCTCTCGGCGGAGGGCGCGTCGTCAGGCTCCGCCGACTGGGCGGGATCGTCGTCGGTGGCGCCGGTGGCCAAGGGCTGCGGAAGTTAGCAGCGGGGCCCGAGAGGGTGCAACGAAAGCGATTTCGGGTTAGAGGCCCCTCCGTGACCTTCCCGATGAACGACGACTCAGCCATCCGCCACGACTGGACCATCCGCGAGGCCAAGGAGCTCTACGCCCTTCCGCTGACGGAGCTGCTCTTCCGCGCCCAGAGCGTGCATCGGCAGTTCCATCCGCCCGACGCCGTCCAGCTCTGCACGCTCCTGTCGATCAAGACCGGCGCCTGCCCGGAGGATTGCGCCTACTGCCCGCAGAGCGGCCGCAACGGCGCCGACGTGGAGCCCGAGCGGCTGCTGAGCGTGGACGAGGTCCTCTCCAAGGCCAAGGTCGCTCGCGAGGCGGGGGCCACGCGCTTCTGCATGGGCGCCGCCTGGCGCGACGCGCGGGAAGGGGAGCAGTTCGAGCGGGTGCTCACGATGGTGCGCGGCGTGCGCGACCTCGGCATGGAGGCTTGCTGCACCCTCGGCATGCTCACCGACGAGCAGGCGGCGCGGCTCAAGGAGGCGGGGCTGACCGCCTACAACCACAACCTCGACACCTCGCCGGAGTTCTACGGCGAGATCATCACCACCCGCACCTACCAGGACCGGCTGGAGACGATCGGTCGGGTCGCCGGCGCCGGCATCCACGTCTGCAGCGGCGGCATCATCGGCATGGGCGAGAGCCTCGGCGATCGCCTGGGCATGCTGGTGACCCTCTCGAGCCTGAGTCCGCACCCGGAGAGCGTGCCCATCAACGCGCTCGTCGCCGTCGAGGGCACCCCGCTGGAGGACCAGCCGCCGGTGGAGCCTCTCGAGCTCGTGCGCATGTGCGCGCTCGCCCGGCTCATGCTCCCGAAATCCATGGTCCGCCTGAGCGCGGGCCGCAGCCGGCTCAACCGCGAGGCCCAGCTCCTCGCCTTCATGGCCGGCGCCAACTCGATCTTCTACGGCGACAAGCTGCTCACCACCGGCAACCCGGACGTGGAGGCGGACATGGCCATGCTCCGCGACGCCGGCATGCGCGCGCTCGTGCCCGCCAGCGAGACCACCGCGGCGGGCACCGAGGCGCTGCCCGCGGCCAGCGCCCCGGCCCCGGCCGAGTAATTCGCCGCCCGGGGGCTCACCCACGATCGCGTTGCGCACCCACACCTACACGTGGCGCAACGAGTGCGCGCTCGGCGGCGCGAAATGGCCGTTTTCCTCGAAAACACAGGCCGAGACACCGCAATTCTCACCTCCTCGGACGCTGGCACGCGCGCTGCATCGATCCCCAGTGTCCAGCGGCCGGAGAAGGGCTTCGGTCGAGCAGAGAGAACCCTGGACGTGGCAGTGGGCTGAGAGCCCACCAACCGAGTGTGGAGCAAACCATCGAGAGGTTGAGAAAGCCTGAGGATGGAACGAAGCGGGGGGACACACACACCTCGTGACTGGTGGACGCGCTCGGCGATGTCGCGAAGAGGGCTGAGAACCCGATGGCAGGTAGAGCTCCGCGAAGGAGCGGGAGGATGAGTGAAGGAACTCTGAAGAGGAGAACAGGCGAGGAAGGATGAACCCGGCTCGACGCACCACTAGAGACGGGGGACGGTCGTCGACACACCCGTGACCAACCCATGCACCGCGGGCACGACGGCAAAGAAGACTTCGAGGCCTCGACAACCTCATGAGAGGCAGGTTGCAGTGGGTCATCCGCGCGACCCACGTAACTCCACTCTTCTCCTGAATCTGCGAACGGGAAGCTGCTCACCGGCTCCCTCCGGCCGCTGGCGTCTCAATCACAGTCGACGCTCTGGGGGGGGCGTCGAGGCGCGCGGATAACAACGCGCGCCTGCAGCCCGGCGCACCAGCAGGGTCCACCACGATTCTGCTCGGTGCGCCGCGGTTGCGATTTAATTCATGGCTGCGTCGCGCCTTCGTGCGACGCGGCCGCCCATCACGCCGACTTCGAGGCCGGCGTGGCTCGCGCCGCCTCGAGGGCATGGTGGAGCGTATCGAGCAGTCGGTCGGCCCGGAAGGGCTTGCTCACGAAGGCCACGTGCGGCAGCGCGTGCGCGAGCCCTGCGTCGTAGCCGCTCATCAGCACGGCGGGGAAGGCGGGCACCCGAGCGTGGATCTCCCTCAGCGCGTCGGGGCCGCTCATCCGGGGCATCTTGACGTCGAAGAGCAGGACGTCGATCGCGCTCCGGTTCGCTTCGAAGATCTCCAGCGCTTCGGCGCCGTCGCGGGCGGCCACGACCGCGAAGCCGGCGTCCTCCAGCAGGAGCCGGGTCACCACGCGGACGTGCTCGTTGTCGTCGGCCAGGAGGACGGTCGCGGTCCGGGGCTCCGCCGGGGCGGTCGCCTCGGCCTCCACCACGACGAGGGCTTCCGCCCCTTCGAGGACCGGCAGCAAGATCTCGAAGCAAGTCCCCTCTCCAGGACGGCTGCGGATCTTGATGGCGCCCTCGTGGGCGCGGACGATCCCGAGCACGCTCGGCATGCCGAGACCGCGCCCCTCCCGCTTGGTGGTGAAGAAGGGGTCGAAGATGCGTTCCAGGACGGCATCGTCCATGCCCACCCCCGTGTCCCTCACCTCGAGATACCGGCGCCGGGCTCCGCCTTCCGTCTCCAGCTCACCGACGGAAATGGTGAGCTGGCCTCCGCNNGAAGATGCGTTCGCGCACTTCGGGGGTCATCCCGCACCCGTTGTCGACGACCCGTAGGACGACGAAGCGCCGGGTCGCCGCGGCCGGGCGCAGAAACGTGTCGCGCAGCTCCGCCTCGTCGATCTCACGGGTCTCGAGCGAGACCTCCACGTGGCCGCCGTCGTCGCTCGTCGCCTGCGCGGCGTTGAGCACCAGATTCATCAGCACCTGGCCGAGCTGCGCCCGGTCTCCCAGCACCGCTGGCACCGGCCCGGTCGCGAGCGTCAGCTTTGCGCCCCGACCGATGGACGTCTCGAGCAGCGGCGCCATCTCGCGGACGACCGCCGCCAGATCCGTCGGCGATCGCTCGGGCCGACTCTCGCCGGCGTAGGTCAGCAGCTGCCCGCAGAGGTCCGCCGCCTTGTCCGACGCGGTCTCGATCGCGCCGAGGAGCTCGTCCCCGCGCTCTTCGACGAGCTCTGGACGGCGCCTCAGCAGCTCCGCATTGCAGCGGACGACCATCAGGAGATTGTTGAAGTCGTGGGCGATGCCACCGCTGATGGCCGTGAGCAGGTTGTTGAAGTCGTGGGCGATGCCGCCGGCCAGCAGCCCCAGGCTCTCGAGGCGCTGGGCGTGCTGGAGCTGCGTGACCACGCGACCTCGCTCTTCGTCGCTCTGCCGGCGCGCCTTCTCCGAGTCCTCGGCCTCGGCGATGGCCGCGGCCAGGATCATCGCCACGGTCCCCAGGGCGAAGACGTAGGCCCAGAGGAGAAAGAGGTCGTTGCCGAGGCCCGCCGCCACGAAGGGATCGGTGCCCTTCGCCGTGCCGATCACGGCGCCCGCGCCCGCGACGAAGCTGCCGACCACCGCACCGCGGGGCCCGAGGCGCAGGCCGATCCAGACGACGAGGGGAAAGGCCAGGAGCGCCAGGAGCAGGGCCTGCCACGGAACGCTCAGCGCGCCTCCGAAGGCGAGCCCGATCAACCCCGCGAGCACCAGCAGCGCCGCCCACGCTTCGCCATTGCGGATCAGCGCGCCCCAGCGAGGTCGGCCGCCGACGCCCACCAGGATCAGCGGAGCGACGACCGCGGCACCGCCGGCGTCACCGAGCCACCAGATCGACCAGACGCTGCCGAAGCTCTGCCCGCCGAGCGCGCCGCCGAAGTAGAGGCCGCTCACGCCGATGGTGGCGCTCACCGTGGTGCTCAGCAGCACCCCGAAGAAGAGGAAGGCGAGCACGTCTCGGAGCCGAGCGAAGCCGGTGTGGAGGTGCGCCACGCGGGTCAGCAGGAACCAACCCACGAGGGCCTCGAGGGTGTTTCCGATGGCGATGGCCACCAGCGGACCGGTTGGCGTACCGATGCTCGCGTTGGTGATCGCCGCGCCGAGGAGCACCCCCGGCCACAGGCGCGGCCCCAGCAGCACCAGCGCCGCCAGCGCGAGGCCGGTGGGGGCCCAGATGAGGGTGGCGTTCTCCTGCGTCTGCGCCAGCAGCAGGCCGAGGCGCCCGGTCACCGTGTAGAGCGTGGCGAGCCCGAGGACGAGTCCGCCATAGCGGAGCGCGGGGAAGCGAGCCCCTCGTGCGCCCCGGATCGCGGCGGAGGTCATGAGCGAGGAAGATTAATCATCGGCGGTGTCTCGCGCCATTCCCCCGGTATGGGCCCCATGCGACGCTGCGAGTGACACTCAGGGTGACGAAAGTTATCCTCCCCTGGTGACCGAGCCTCGACTGAGCGACGGGCGGCGGCGCCGGGCGTCGGAGAATCGCGAGAAGACCGCCAAGGCGATGTTCGACCNNNNCACCGGAGCGCCCTCTACGAATTCATCATGCCGTTGCGCCGGGTCGCCGAGCGGTTGAAGCACCGCAACCGGCTGGTGCGCGAGTCGCAAGCGAAGAACCGCGCCCTGGCGCGGGCACACCTCGAGGGACTCTTCGCGACCGAGCTCTCGAAGGCGCCCGAGCGCGAGCGGACCGTCGACGCGTTGCTGGTGGCCACGGCCTGGAGCGCGTGGGCGCACCTGCGCGACGATCACGGCTTCGGCCTCGAGCGCTCCAAGGCGGCCATGCGGCGAGCGGTCGCCGCGCTCCTCGACTGACTCGTCGCGCTCCTCAGCGCTGGGTGAGTCGGCGCAGCCCGCGTCGCGCTGCGCTCACCGAACGAGCGCGAGCCTCGGCGGCGCGGGTGGCGGCGTGCATCCTCGCGCTGCGGGCCAGGTCCTTGGCGCGCACCACTTCGCTCGGCGGTTCCCAGCGTGGCTGGAAGGGCACCGTCGGCTCCCAGAGCGCCCGGTAGATGAAGCGGTCCTCGCTCGGCCCCTGGTAGCGAATGCGCGCGGTCGGGCGGTCGTCGTTCTCGAGGGCCTCGAAGCTCGCCGCCTCTCGGTAGTGGCGGTGCGGGTTCCGGTCGTGGGCGAAGGCCACCCGCGGCGCGCGGCTCCGGATCTCGGAAGGGCGCTTCGCTTGGGCGAGCACCGTCAGCCGACCGTCGACGGCGAGGGTGCTGACCACCTCGAACCCTGCCAGCTCGAGCATCCCATGGACGGTGCGCTTGCTCGGACGCCAATAGACGTTCGAGTGGACCATGGCCCGGGGCGAGTCATCGGTCGGATTGAAGAGCATCCGCGGCGATCCCTCGTCGTAGAGGTAGGCCGTCTCCACGATCAGGAAGCCCTGGCGCCGGACCGCCTCGCGGCAGGCGACCAGGACCGTGAGCGGATCGAAGACGTGGTAGAGGATGCCCGAGAGGACGATCAGGTCGGCGCGCTCGCCGCCCACGACCGTGGGGAGCTCGAGGGCGCTCACCGGCGTGCGATAGCCGACGTCGAGGTCGAGGCGCTCTTGCGCGATGTGCCAGGTCTTCCGCGGGGCCATGTCGCAGGCGATCACCTCGCGGGCGCCGAGGCCCGCGAGCACCCAGGCGACGATGCCGTCCATCGTCCCGACGTCGAAGCAACGGGCGTCGCCCAGATCGAGGTGCGCGAGCATCTCGAACACACCGTAGAGCGTGTAGTTCGGCGGCACCTCGGGCCCGAAACGGCCGGGGGTGATCGTCCCGTCGCCGAGATCGATCGCGTGGAACCAACGGTGCCTCATGGGGTCGTCACTCACGGGCCGGTGCTAGCGCGGATCCGGCGCTCCGGCCACGGAGCACTGCTCGTCGATGGGGACGCTCAGGCGCGCTCGAGCCACTCGAAGAGCGCGGGCGCGACCTGCGCGATGGCGTTCATCGGTGCCAGGTGACCGGCCTCGAGGGTCTGACGCTCGGCCTTGGGGATCACCGTCGCGAGCCGCTCGCAGACGCGCCGTGCCTGCGGTGGTGACTCGCTGCCGTTCATCAGCAGGGTGGGGGCGGTGATCGACTGGTAGTGAATCGACGAGGTCCGGTCCTCACCCAGGCTGCGGACCTCTTCGAAGGTCTTGCGCGCCGAGCGCATCATCTGGGCTCGGCCGCGCTCGCCGATCGCCTCCCAGGCGCCTTCGCCGCTCCACCACTCCACGAAGGCCTTCATCCAGGGCTCGGTGCCGCCGGTGGCGTCGTCGAAGAAGCCGCGCTCGACCTGGTCACGGTGGAACGCTTCTCCCTCGGGGCCCTCCTCGTAGAGCACGCCCCAGGCCACCGGCTCCCAGACGGCGAGCTTTTCGATGCGCTCGCCGAGGGTGGTCGCGAGCTGGATGGCGAGGAAGGCGCCGTAGGAGTGACCGACCAGAGTGCAGGGGCGGCCGAGGCGCCGGATGAGCTCGTCGGCCATCCGCAGATCGGCGAGGTAGTGGAAGGGGCCATCGCCGCGCCAGGGCTCCGACCGGCCGCAACCGATGAAGTCCGGAACGTGGGCGCGCCAGCCTCGGTCGCCGAGGACCCGGGCGTAGTAGCGCCACTGCCGGCCGCTCATGCCCGAGGAGTGGAGAAAGACGATGGGCCGCCCGTCCTCCGGTCCTTCGGTGACGATCGCGATCTCGTGGCCGTAGAGCCGCATGCAGAGCGGGTCGTAGCGGACGGGCGAGCGTAACGGAAGGTCGGCTCACGCGTTCGTCCGAGCGCCGCCTCCTTCACGGCCGACATCCCGTTGACGTACCCTCGGAGCCCTCATGGACATCCCCCGCATTCTCACCGTGCTCTCCCTCTCGCTCTCCCTCGCCTGTGGTGGGGAGTCGGAGCCGGAGAGCGAGCCCACCGAGGGCGCCGCGCCCACCGAGGGCGCCGAGGCCGACCCGGTGGAGGACCCCACCACGAGCGGCGTGCGACCGCGTGATCCCTCCGAGATCCCCACCGCGCCCAAGCCCTGGGAGGAGATGACCCAGGAGGAGAAGGGCCACTTCATGGACGACGAGGTCCTCCCCTACATGAAGGAGCTCTTCGCGGAGTACGACGCCGAGGAGTTCGGCAACATGAGCTGCGGTACCTGCCACGGCCCCGACATGCAGGAGCGGAACTTCGAGATGCCCGCGCCCTCGCTCCCGGCCCTGCACGCGAGCGGCACCCCCGAGCAGCGGGAGATGGTCGAAGAGCACCCGCAGATGGTCCGCTTCATGTTCAACCACGTGGTGCCGTCCATGCGCACGATGATCGGCGAAGAGGAGTACGACCCGGAGACCGGCGAAGGCTTCTCCTGCTACTTCTGCCACCCGCACGCCGAGGACGGCAGCGGCGCCGAGTGAGCCTCAGCGCCTGCGGCGGAAGGCGAGCAGGAGCAGGAGGCCGAGCGGCATGAAGGGAGCATCCCCGCTCGCCGCGCAACCGGTCGGTCCGCCACCGCCGCGAAGACCCAGCCCTTGGGGGAAGCTCATCGGGTCGAGCGGATCGGTTCCCTCGCGGACCTCGGTGCCATCGTCGAAGCCGTCCCCGTCGGTGTCCGCCACGGTGGCGTCGGTGCCGATGACCACCTCCTCGTCGTCGGCGAGCCCATCGGAGTCCGTGTCGGCGACCGTGCTCCCGTCGCGCTGACGGGGATCGGTGGACGAGCCCTGGAGCGTCGGCGGATCGCCGGCGCCGTCGTGACAGACGATGTCCGCGTCGAGCCCGGAGGTCGACGACGAGGTCCCGAAGACCATCGCCAGCGTCGTGGTGTCGAGGACACCGACCGACTCCAGGTCGGCGACGGGCACCGCCCAGTCGATGAAGTAGTCCGGATTGCCGTTGAAGGACGAAGCGAAGGGCCCTTCGGCGAGCACGGCCCGCGCGTGAGGCGGGACCGCGAAGGTGCCGACCAGCATCTCCGGGGGGTCGGTGGGATCGCCGGGCGTCCGCTGGGTGGTGTTCTCGTGGAGCTGGACCTCGTCGGGATTGGAGATGCCATCCACGATGGTGAGCACCTCGTAGCTGTCACGGCTCCCATCGATGTCCATCTCCACACCCCAGCCGAAGGGGCGAAGGTCGGCGTCCACGCCGGGATCGCCATCGAGGCGCATCCGGTAGTAGGCGAACGAGTCGTCGGCGTAGACGTAGGTCGCGGGCGCGTCGGCATCGCCGACGGCGTCTCGCTCGTCGTTCGCCCCCGGCTCGTCGCGCACCGGATCCCACGAAGGGATGCCCGCGCAGGTGAGCGCGACCCACTGATCGTCGGTGGGGAAGGTCTGGGCCAGCGCGCTCGTCGGCAAGAGGAGAGCGGCGCTCGCCGCCCATAGGGTCATTCGGGTTCCGAACATCACTGCACCTCCTCGACCGCGCCGTCCTCGGCGCCGATGATCTTGAACTCGACGCGGCGGTTTCGATGCCGACCGCGTCGCGTCTCGTTGGAACCGAGCGGTCGCGTCTCGCCGTAGCCGTGGGCCTCCAGCCGACCCTCGTCGATGCCCGCGTCCACGAGGTGCGCGCGCACGGTCTGCGCTCGCCGCTCGCTCAGGTCGAGGTTGTGAGCGGGGGGACCGACCGCGTCGGTGTGGCCCTCGATGCGGACTCGGATCTCCGGATGACGGCGGAGCACCTCGGCGACCTCGGCCACCACCGGCTCGCTCTCGTCGCGGATCTCATCGGAGTCGACCTCGAAGCGGATCGGCTCGAGGAGCACCAGCCCGCCCTCCTCGAGCGCCACCCGGTCCGGGCAGCCGTCGTCGGAGAGGCCGCCCTCCGTCTCCGGCTCGTCGGGGCAGGGGTCGTCCACGTCGAGGTAGCCATCCGAATCGTTGTCGATGTCCGGGCAGCCGTCCTGGTCCTCGAAGCCGTCCTCGTCCTCGCGCTCGGTCGGGCACTCGTCCTCGTCGTCGGGGATGCCGTCTCCGTCCTGATCGTCGGCGGTCCAGTGCGGCCGCGGCCGGGGCGGCTGGACGCCGAACGCCACGTGGAGCCCGACCCGCCAGTCGGGGGCGCCGACGCCGCGGCTGAGCCCGGTGCCCGCGAAGGCGCCGATGCGCCAGTCGGGATTGAGCCAATGCTCGATGCCGAGGCGGCCTTCGGCGGGCGTACCCGCCGCGGAGAAGAAGTCGCGAGTGGTCGTGGCCGCGGCGACCTCGGCGACGATGGACGTGTCCCACTGCTCGTCGAGGCCGATGCGTGCGGCGAGCCGAGCCTCGATCTCCTGGCCTCCCGCGTAGTCCACGACGGTGTCGTCGGCCCGGTACATGTAGGCGAGGTTCACCAGCAGGTCGACGTGGTCGAAGCCGTGGAGGAGCGCGAAGGTCGGCTTCACCGCGAAGCCCATCGAGAAGAGATCGTCGTCGGGCGACGTCGGGAAGCGGATGGGGACGTGTAGGGCGATGCTCGTCCGCCAGGTCAGCGGGATGCGGTAGCCCAGCCGCAGCTGCAGATCGCCGAACGCCGCGCGGGGGAAGTCGTCCAGGCCCACCTGCCCCGCGGCGCCACCCCAGTTCGCGTAGAGGGTGACCGGCGCCGCGACGCCCACCTCGAGGCCGGCGACCAGGTTCATGGTGGCGACCAGGTTCAGCGCGTTGGCCGCGCCGACGACGTCGCCGACCCGTTCGCCGTCCCCGTCGACCACGACCACGGGGTCGTCGGCCACGTCGTACCAGAGCGAGACGTAGGGTCGGAACTGCTCCCGTCGGTCGGCGCCCTCGGTGCCGAGGACGCCGTCCTCCGAGCCGGCCGGGACGAAGCGTTGAGCCCCCAGCCGCTGCGCCGTGGCGGGCGTCGAAACCGTCAGCACCGCGAGCGCGAACGCGCCCGCCAACCCCAAGCGAGTCCAACCCATGACGGGGAGTGTACCCCCAAACAGGGGTTTGTGCGCGTTGGTCGCGTGGAAGGCCCGTGGGCCTAGTCCTCGGGAGGCGAATCCCAGTCGGCGAAGGGCTCGCCCTTGGCGCGGCTCAAGATGTCGATGGCCGCCGCGGCGCCATCGCCGGCGCTGATGATCGCTTGGCTCCGTCCCGGGCGGACCGAGCGGCCGACGACGTACACGTTCGGAATGGCGCTCAGCCCGTTTCGGTCCACGGCGATGGCCCCATCGGCGTCCGGCTCCAAGCCGAGCTGCTTCGCGAGGCGTGGGCCCTTCCCCTCGGAGAGGATCAGGTGGGGCGCCTCCAAGGTCTCGCCGCCCTCGGTGACCACCGCGAACCCGGCGTCCCTGGTCTCGACGGTCTCCACCCGCTCGGTGCGAATCGTGCCGCCCAGATCCACGACCTGCTTCTTCGCCACTTGCTGGAACTCCGAGCCGTGGATCTCCGGGATGCCCAGATAGTTCTTCAAGAGCGCCCAGTGCATCGCCGTCTTGTCCTGCCCGAGGACGACGACCTCGAGGCCATTCTTCGCGAGGAAGAGAGCAGCGCTCAATCCTCCCGGTCCGTCTCCGATGATGATGGTGTCGGGCATCTTCGTCTCCTTTGCCGCGGAGGGTACCGTGTCTCCATGAGAGACACAGCGCAGGGCACGGTCCGATACGCGGTCGACGGGGGAGTGGCGACGATCACCCTCGACCGCCCCGAGTCGTTGAACTCGATGAACGAGGCGTTGATGCGCGACTTCACGGCGGCGCTCGGAGCCGTCTCCGAGGACGAGAGCGTGAGGGTCGTCGTCGTGACGGGGGCGGGGCGGGCCTTCTGCTCCGGCGCCGATCTGAGCGCGGTCCTGCAAGGCGACGTCGCCGAGCGGGTCGAGCAGATCATGGACGGGATCTTCCACCCCGCGCTCCGCGCCCTCGTCGCCTGCCCGGTGCCCACGATCGCGCGGGTCAATGGCGTCGCGGCCGGCGGCGGTCTCGGCCTCGCGCTGGGCTGCGACATCGCCGTCGCCGGTAGCTCCGCCCATTTCGTCGCGACCTTCGGGCCCCGGCTCGGCATCGTGCCCGACTTCGGCACCACCTGGAGCCTGCCCCGGCGCATCGGGCGAGCGCGGGCCCTCGGCATGTCGATGCTCGGTGAGCGGGTCGACGCGGAGCGCGCCGAGGCATGGGGGCTGATCTGGAAAGCGGTCGACGATGCCGAGCTGGACGCCGCGGTCGACGACATCGTCGGCGTGCTCCGTCGGACGTCACCCGCTGCGATGCACCGGATCCGCGCCGCCATCGACGAGGCCTCGCTCCGGGGCATCGCCGAGCAGCTGGACGTCGAGATGGCCCATCAGATCGACTTGATTCCCCGCAACCTGCCGGAGGGTGCGCGGGCCTTCATGGAGAAGCGGGAGCCCGAGTTCGGGCCGGAGCGATAGCTCAGTCCCCGGTGCCGACATCGACGAAGGGATCGTCCTTGTCCTCCCGGTAGCTGAGGATCATCGCCCGGCATTCGGCGCAGAAGTAGGTGTCGCCGGACTCGTCGACGGGCACGACGCCATCGGTTCCCGAGCATGCGGCGCAGACGGGTTTCGGTTCCGCCTCCGATTCGGGCCGCTTCTTCGGTTGTCTCTGTTCCATGGGGTCCCCCAGACCGGCGCTCCGCCTCTCCGACGGGCGCCACCGAGGCAACCTGATCACGGAATACACGCCGCGCGTCCCCTGCGGAGGGACGTGGCGTCCTTGTCGAGTGTCCCACTTTTATGGGCTCATCGAAACTCGCGAGCGGCGCCGGTGCGGGGATCTGTGCCCATTAAGTCTCTCGTGTGGCGTCTTATGAGACGTTATGGTCGCAAACCAGAGAACCTGGTCACGAAATCGGGGCTCGTGGTCACTCGGAGGACGTGATGGCAGCAGGAAGAGTCGCGGAGGTGAGCACCGACCCGGTGCTGGCCCTCGCCAGGGAGGGAAAGCCGAGGGAGGCCATCGCACTCTGTGCTCGTGAGCACGGGGCTGCGGTGGGTCGCTTCTGCATGGCGTTGCTCGGCGATCAGGCCGAAGCCGAGGAGGTTCTCCAGGAAGCGCTCCTGGCCGCCTTCGATGGCTTCGGCGATCTCCGCGGCGACGCGGTGCGTCCTTGGCTCTACGGCATCGCCCGCCGAATGTGCGCGCGGCGACTGGCGAAGCGCTCGCGGCGCGCGGGGCGGCTCCGGCTGATCCACGACGCCGAGGGAGCCATCGCCGAAGGAGCGGACGAGCTCCTCGAGCGCCGGCAGCGGGCCGTGAAGGTCCGCGAGGGGCTCGAGCGGCTGAAGCCCTCCGACCGGGAGGCGCTGCTCCTTCGCTACGAGGCGGGCCTCTCCTACCGCGAGGTGGGGGACATCCAGTCCATCGACGAAGCCACCGCCCGCAAGCGCGCCAGCCGCGCCCTCGCCCGACTCCGCGACGTTCTCCTCTCCTCTGGAGCTCTCCGATGACCAACGAAGACAAGCAGACCCACGAAGCATTCCTCGATCACCTCGCGCCCATCGTCGACGGCGACGAGGCCGCGCTCGATCGCTTCGCCGACCACCTGGCGGACCACGACGAGGCGCGCGACCTGCGCCACGACGCGGCGGACGCCGCCGACCGGGTCGCCGAGTCGGGCGCCGACTTCGACGTGCCCGCCGATCTCGAGAGCCGGCTGATGGCCGCGCTCGACGCGCGAGCCGAGAGCGAGGCAGACACCATCGCCGACCCCGCGGTCGCCGAAGCGGCCAAGGCTGCGGCGGCCGCCGACTCCGACGCCGACGCCGACTCCGACGCCGATCTCCGATCGCCGATCGCCGGTTCCGAGAACCGAGCTCCGAAGTCCGAGGTCCGAGCTCCGAGCTCCGAGTCCGAGTCCGAGCCCGCGAAGACCGGTGGCACCCTGCATCGCCTCGACAAGCGCCGGGCGATGATCGCCGCCGGCATCGGTGGCGTGCTCGCCGTCGCGGCCTCGGTCGCCCTCGTCGTCGGCCTGAGCGACGACGGGGACCCGAGCGAGCAGACCGACTTTGCCCACGACTTCTCGGCCACCGTCGCCGAGCTCGACCAGGGTGGGGTCACCATCGTCCAGGACGGTGAGCAGTCCGCGAGCGCCGGAGCCGCCGTGGCTCAGGGCGCGACGGTGCGCACCGACCGCCGCAGCCGCGCGCTGCTGCAGCTCTCCGATGGCTCGACCGTCGCCCTCAACCGCGACACCGAGATCGTCGTCGGCGACCACGGCCGCGGCTTCACGCTGAAGCGGGGTGAGGTCCTCTCGGACGTCGCCCACCTCGAGCAGGGACCGAATTTCGTGATCCACTCGTCCCTCGGCGAGGTGGAGGTCCTCGGCACCAAGTTCCTCGTCTCGGTCGGCGAGCAGGAGGGATCCGTCCGCGTGCTGCGCGGTGAGGTCGCCGTCCGCTCGGGCGGCGGCGCGGTGAACGTGAAGACCGGTCAGGAGGCCCTCCTGGCCAGCAGCCGCGCGCCCGACGTCGTCCCGGCCACCAACCTCGCCGGCTCGGTCTCCTGGAGCGAGCTGCAGCCCGAGGTCGGCAACGACGTGCCGGTGCCGGGCATCGGCGAGCTCCGCGCCCATCGCCCCGGTGAGCGCGAGGAGTCCGAGCGCCCGCTCGCGTTGGCGCACCACTCGGTGAAGGTCCGCATCGTCGGCAACGTCGCGCGGACCGAGGTCGAGGAGACCTTCCGCAACGACGGCGACGAGACCCTCGAGGGAGTCTTCCGCTTCCCGCTCCCGCCCGACGCTCGCATCGCCAGCCTGGCCCTCGATGTCGACGGCCAGTGGGAAGAGGGCGCCTTCGTCGCCAAGGACCGCGCCCGGCGCATCTGGCGCGGCGTGATCCGCAACGCGACGCCCGAGCAGCAGCGGCAGCAGCAGGAGGAGTTCATCTGGGTGCCCGGCCCGTGGCGCGACCCGGCGCTCCTCGAGTGGCAGCGCGGCGGCCGCTTCGAGCTGCGGATCTTCCCGATCCCCGCGAATGGCGAGCGGCGCATCCGCATCGCCTACGAGCAGACCATCCAGCCTTTCGGTGACGAGCGCCGCTACGTCTACCCGCTGGCCCACGCCGGTGACGACTCGACCGCGGTCGGCCACTTCGAGGTGGACGTGAAGGTCGCGGGCGACGCCCAGGCGAAGGCTCACGGCTACGAGATGGCCACCGCTCGCGAAGACGGCAGCGATCGCCTGCGCTACTCGGCGCAGAGCTTCCGCCCGGCGGGCGATCTCATCGTGGATTACCAGATGCCGAACGGCGACGCCGAGCTGCGCTGGTGGACCTTCCGTGGCGACGCGACCGCGCCGCCCCCCGAGGAGACCCGCGAGGACGAGGAGGTGCTCGACGCACATCGGCAGCTCGCGCAGGACGATCGCGGCTACGTGGTTTTCGCGCTGCAGCCGGAGCTCCCGCTGGCCACCACCAGCCGAGCGCGCGACTACGTGCTCGTCGTCGACGCCTCGCAGAGCATGGTCGGCGAGCGCTACGAGCGCGCCACCCGGCTGGCGACCGCGCTGGCGAGCGAGATGGATCGACGCGACCGGGTCACCGCGCTCACCTGCGACGTCGAGTGTCGCGAGCTGAGCGGTGGCTTCCGGATGCCCAACGCGGCGACCGCGGCCGCCATCCAGCAGTTCTTCGACAAGGAGGAGCCGGCCGGCGCCTCCGACCTGGTCGCCGCGCTCGGCGACTCCCTCGAGATCGCGCAGCGCCTCGGTGGCGGAGGCGACCGCGAGCTGCACCTGGTCTACGTCGGAGACGGCGCCGCCAGCGTCGGCCATCGGCGCGCCGGTAGCCTCGGCGACGAGATGCGCGAGCTCGTCGACGGCAAGGCGCAGCTGACCACCGTGGGCATCGGCCAGGACGCCGACGCGCCGGCCCTCGCCTCGATGGCGCGCGGTGGCGGCGGTCACTACGTGCCCTTCGTGCCCGGTCAGCGCTCGAGCGCGGCGGCGCTCGCGGTGCTCGAGACCACCTACGGCTCGTCGCTCCAGTCGGCCTCGATCGAGATGCCCGAGGGCGTGGCGCTCATCGCGCCGACCGAGCTGCCGACCATCCGCAACGGTCAGGAGATCCTGGTCGCCGCGCGGATGGAGCGCGAGAGCCTGCAAGGCGACGTCGTCCTGCGCGGCAAGACGGCCGCCGGCGCCTTCGAGGAGCGCTACCCGGTCACCCTCCAGGCGGAGACGGCGGCGGGCAACGCCTTCGTGCCCCGGCTGTGGGCGGCCAAGCGCATCGAGGCCCTGCAGAACGAGGGGCGCTCGGAGAACCAGGCGACCATCATCGCGCTGTCGAAGGCCTACGGCGTGATGAGCCGGGAGACCTCGCTGCTGGTGCTCGAGAGCGAAGCCATGTTCCGCGCCTTCGGCGTGGACCGGGCGCGCGCCTCGGTGCAGTGGACCGGCGAGGAAGACATGGTCTACGGCGAGACCGAGGGCAGCCTCGCGGCCAACCTCGGCATCGACGGCGCCGGCCGCGGTGGCGGTGGCTCGGGAGCAGGCTACGCGGGTCTCGGCGGGCTCGGGACCATCGGCCGTGGCAACACCGCGACCCGTGCGCGACGCTCGGCGAGCGCCAGCGCACCGGGTTTCGCGAACCGCAACCAGGACGCGCTGGACGACGTGCTCGCCGGCGGCGATGCCGCGGGGCCCGTGGCCCAGGCGCGCCCGGTCGAGGAGGTGCCGGAGGCGGAGCCCACCGCCGACGCGACGGGCACCGAGACCGCCTCGGATCGGGACGAATCGGCAGCACGCGAGCCGCGCCGCAGGGCGCGCCGTCGCCGTGGCCCCGGCCGCTGGATGCGAAAGGTCTGGTTCCGCGAGGGTCGGATCAGCCGGGACGGAGTCCGCGAGCGCGACATGGTCGCCGTCCGGGTGGCCGAGGAGGCGCTCCGCGCCAACCCGGACAGCCGTGACCGGCACCGAGATCTGGTGCGGGCCCTCTCCCGCGCGGGCCACCTCGAGCGGGCGGAAGAGGTCGCGCGTGAGTGGATGGAGCGCGACCGGCTCGACCCGGAGGCGCTGACCTACCTGGCCGACGTCGTCGGCCGCCGCGGCGAGCGCGAGAAGGCGCTCCGTCTGCTCAGCGGCATCGTCGACCTGCAGCCCGAATCCCAGGTGCTGCAGGAGCGGATGGCGAACGCCTTCGAGCGCGCCAACCAGGCGCCGCGGGCCTGTGCCCATCGGGTCGCGCTGGCGGAGATCCGACCGGGCGACGAGGAGCTCGTGGCCGCCGCGGTTCGCTGCGAGCGCTCTCTCGGTCGGCCCGAGGCCGCCGAGCGACTGCTGGCGGCGGTGCCGAGCGACGATCGCGAGGACGTGCGTCAGGCGGCGGCGACTGCCCCCTCACCGGAGCGGGTGCGCGGCGATCTGATGGTCGAGGCGACCTGGACCGGCAGCAGCGACGTGGACGTCACCCTGGTCACGCCGCAGGGCACCCGCCTGAGCTGGATGGGTGGCCGCACGAACGTGGTCGGCGAGGACGCCCGCCGCATCGGTCGCGAGCGCGTCGGTCTCCGGCGCGCGAGCGTGGGCACCTACTACGTCGAGGTGAACCGGGTGGACCCGAACGATCGCACTCCGGTGCACGGGACCCTCGAGATCCGCGCGCGGGGCGAGCGGCAGCGCATCCCCTTCCGGCTCGAGGGCACTCGCACCACCGCCGGTCGCGTGACCGTGGTCCGCCGTTGGCGGATGGCCCCGCGCTAGCCGGAGGCGCCCCCCGCGCCCGATACCAATGCGCCCTCCTCACCCGCTGTCGGGGTGGGGAGGGCGCGGCGGTTCACGGTCGGGCCGTGGGACTACTTCGGGGCCTTCTCGGTGCCCTTGGCGATCGCCTTGAGCCGCGAGCCGGCCGACACCTTCACTGCCTTGCTCTTGGGGATCTTGATCGTCTCGCCGGTCTGCGGGTTGCGGCCCTTGCGAGCCTTCCGGATGGTCTGCTCGAAGGAGAGGAAGCCCGGGATCGTGACCTTCTCTTTGCCCTTGGCGACGACTTGAGAGACCACGTCCTGGAAGCCGTTGAGCACACGCTCCACGTCTGCTTGTGAAACCTCGGTTCGGTTGGCAATCGCCTTGATGAGCTCGGTCTTGGTCATGCGTCAGTTCTCCTTTGGGGTCATCGAATAGAGTTTCACGGCGGCGACTGCAAGCCTGTTCCGCAACAAGTTGCCTTCCCGGGGGCCGATCGGTCGGCCCCGGGTTCCCGAAGAAGACCCATTCGGCCGCGGGCCTGGTATCCTAGTGGGCTGGCCTACCCCTCCGCCCGGCGGGTGAGGGGCACCGTTCGAGAGCGAACCGATTCGAGGAGGAGAGCGATGGCGGACGCGGCGCGACCGACGTTCCTCGGATCCGAGCTGCGCAAGACCATCCCGGCGGCCTACGGGCTGACCGAGAAGCCCCGCATCGAGATCTTCCCGCTCGTCGACGTCCTGCGCGACTGAAGCGGCTCGCGAGGGCTCAGAGGCCGAAGGGGTAGGTGTCCGGGACTTCCCCTTCGGGAGACGCCGGCGCGCCGAGCGGCATCACCGCGTGGCTCTCGTCGAACCAGATGAGCTCGTCGAACTGCTCCGGCAGCCGCGCGCGGAAGTAGTGGCTCTGCCGCTCCGTCTCGGGTCGATAGATGACCCCGATGGCGCGCTGCAGCCGCGGCTCCATGAGCTCGTCGCGCAGCTCGGGGCGACGAGGATCCCGGAGGTGGAGCATGAACGCCTCGCGGCGTGAGTCGTGGAAGAGCCGCTCGTAGCTCTCCGGGTGCGAGGGGCGAACGTCCATCCGTTGCATCGGTGCATCCCAGCTCGATGCCGCCGCGACGGTGCCGTGGTCGGTGCCGAAGCCGATGATGTAGGCGTCGTCACCGTACTTGCTCCGGCAGAGCTGCCCCACGTTGAGCTCGCCACGGCGACTCATCTCGGTCGCGAGCGCGTTGCCCACGTGGGAGTTGTGCTCCCAGACGACGCCCTTCGATTCCTTCCCATAGAAGTCGAGCAACGACTCGAGCGTGTGGAACATGTGGGTGTCGCGGAGGTTCCAGGACGCGGCCGAGCCGTAGTACATGGCGCGGTAGTAGCGCTCGGCGTTGGCGACCACGACGGCGTTCTGGGCGGCGTCGAAGAAGCGCTCGCCGTCGCGGCGTGCGTACTCCAGTCGGCGCGCGAGCATCTCCCGCAGCATGGCGACGACCTCGTCCTCCGAGCTCTGGTACTTCCCGACGAGGACCGCCTTGCCGTAGCCGGCGGGGTCGTGACGCCAGGGGGCCAGCAGCCCATAGCGCTGCCGGGCGATCTTCGCCGCGGTGGGGTCGACCTCGTCGAGGTAGCCCAGCACGACGGCGATCGAGGTGAAGAGGCTGTAGAGGTCGAGACCGTGGAAGCCCACGCGGCGATGGCGTTCTCCCTCGAGGTTCCACGCCCGGAGCCACTCCACGAATTCGTGCACCTCTTCGTTGCGCCACATCCAGGTCGGGAAGCGGGAGAAGGGCGTGAACTCGACGGCGGAGCGTTTCGGATCGCCGAGGACGTAGTTGTCGATCCGCGCGGCGTCGGGCCAGTCCGCCTCGGCGGCCACGAAGTCGAAGCCGCGCTTCTCGATGAGCTCCTTCGTGATGCGGGCGCGCATGCGGTAGAACTCGCTGGTGCCGTGGGTGGCCTCGCCGATGAGGACCACCCGCGCGTCGCCGATCCGGTCGAGGAGCGCGTCGATCGGTGTCGAGTCGATGTCGGCGATGGGCTCGGCGGTTTCCGCGATGAGCTTCGAAACCGCCCCACTCCCGCTGCCGGTGTGGCGTGGTGCCTCGATCACCCGCTTCGGCTTCTCCGGCCAGCCCTGCTCGCCGATGAGAGGGACGAAGCGGACCTCGGTGATGCGCTCGTCCCGGAATTCGTCTCCGCTCGTGCGGGTCACCCGCCGCAACACCTGTTGGTCTTCGGGCCCGACCGGCATGACCAAGCGCCCACCCCGAGCGAGCTGCTCCCGGAAGGCACGCGGGACCTCCGGCCCGCCGGCCGCCACGGCGATGGCGTCGTAGGGCGCGCGATCGGGCCAGCCGAGGGTCCCGTCCGCGTGGATGAGGGTGACGTTGTCGAAGCCGAGCCGCGCCAGCCGCTCCCGAGCCGTGTCCGCGAGTGACTCGACCCGCTCGATGGTGACGACCTCCTTCGCCAGGTGGCTGAGGATCGCCGCGGCGTAGCCGGAGCCGGCCCCGATCTCGAGCACGCGCTCGTCGCCCTGCAGCTGCAGGGCCGCGACGGTCAGCGCCACGATGTAGGGCTGCGAGATCGTCTGGCCCTTGCCGATCGGCAGGGGCGAGTCCGCGTAGGCCAGCTCCGCCATGTCGGGCGGCACGAACTGCTCCCGCGGGACGCGCCGGAACGCCTCCAGGACCCGTGGGTCGGAGATGCCCCGCCGAGCGAGGTGCTGGTCCACCATCCTGTTTCGAAGGTCGTTCAGGTTCACGGGAGCTCCTTTCGCTCAGGGAGCCCGATGCAAGACCCGGTCCTCCGTCTGTTGGCGCTCGCTCAGGTGCGGAGGTCGTTCAGTCTGCGCTCGAACTCGTCGCGGTCGATGTCCCCCGCCGCGTAGCGGCGCTTCAGGATCTGCTCGGGGGACTCGGCGCTGCGCCCCCCGCCGCTTCCGGCGGCTCGAGCGACCGCCCAGACCACGACGGCGAGGAGCGCGAGCCCCACGAGCCACCAGAGCCACATCCCGCCCATGTGCCAGTCTCCATTCCATCCATGCATGCCGGGCTGCGGACGCAGGAATCACGCCAGATCGCTTCTCGCCTCCAGTGTCCGCTTCGCGCTCACTCGGCAGGTGAGGGCGACGCACGGCTCCGTTCGTCCTCGGGCGTGTTCTCGCGCTCGCGCAGGAGCGCGCGCATGACGGGCGGCGCGACCAAGGTCGTGAGGAGCGCCATGATCACCGTCGCCGCGAAGAGGTTGCGAACCCGCGGATCGTCGGGCGCCTCGAAGAGCCCCGCGCGCACGGCGATCTCCGCGATGATCAGCTCGACGGCGCCGCGGGCGTTCATGGCGGCGCCCAGGGCCAGCGATTCGCGGCCGTCGAAGCCGAGCAGGCGCGCGGGGATCGACGTGCCCACGAACTTGCCGACGAACGCGGCGAGGATCACCAGGCCGACCAGGAGCGGCGCCTCGACGATGGCGCTCAGCTCCAGCCCGAGCCCGACGCTGGCGAAGAAAACCGGCGCGAAGATGCCCAAGGTCAGGGCGATGACGCGATCGCAGACCCGGTCGTAGGTCTCTTGGTTGGTGGTGGATTGGACCCAGTACACGCCGGCGACGAAGGGGCCGAGCATGAAGTGCATCCCCAGCGCCTCGGCCCCGACCGCGAAGAGCAGCGCCATCAGCATGAGTCCGCTCAGCTCCAGCTCGGCCACCCCGGAGCGCATCAGGAGCCGGCCGAACCAGGGGTAGACGAAGCGGCCGATGACCCACGTCCCCACGAAGAAGCCGATGACCCCGAGCAGCAGCAGGATCAGGTCACCGCCTGCCGGAAGCTCGCCGATCTGGATGACGCTGGTCAGCAGCGCGAGGGCGAAGAGGGTGAGCACGTCGTCCACCGCGGCTGCGCTCATGACCGTTTGTCCGAAGCGGGTCTCGAGCTGCCCGAGGTCCATCAGGATCTTCACCGTGATGGGCACGGCGGTGGCGGCGAGCGCGGTGCCCAGGAAGAGCGCTTGGGCCGTTCGCTGATCGGACTCGGGGAGCAACCACCAGCCGAGCGCGCCACCGAGAACGAGCGGGAGCAGGAAACCGGCGGTGCCCACCACGGCCCCCCGCAGGGACGCCTCCTTCAGCTCGCTGGGCGAGAGCTTGGCGCCCGCGACCAGCATCAGGAAGAAGATGCCGAGCTCGGAGAGGACGACGAGCACCTCGTTGTCCCGCAGGTCGGCGAAGGCCGGGAGCACGTCGTGGAACCAGGGCGCGGCCACGCCGAGCACCACGCCCGCGAGGAGCTCACCCACGAGCGAGGGTTGCCCCATGCGGACGCTCAGCGCGCCCGCGACCCGAGCGAAGCCGAGTAGGATGAGCAGCAGCCAGAAGACGTCCATGGGGACCCTTTTCGCCACGCTCGCAAAGGCGCGGGCGCGGCACGCGATGGTGGGAGCCCGAAAGAGGTGCAGCAGGTGTGCCGCCCGGGACGCCCTTCGGGCACACTTCCTGCTACGGGGTCACCCGGCGAGGGCTGGAAAGCAGGCCTCGTAGCTCCCGAAACGGTGTTCCGTCGCGACCCCACTCCGCGCGAGGGGGTGGCGCGGAACGAAACGATTGCCCGTTCCGGACCCCGCCGCGCAATCGTTTCGCGGAGCGGGCGGTGGGGACCGCCCTCAGAGCGACGGATCCCAGCTCGTCGTCGCACACGAGGAGCGCACCCATCTCGTCGATGGCTTCGATGGCGGTGCGCTCGAGCCAGCGCTCCGGGACCTCTGCACGCTCACGCACCCATGGGTCTCGGTGCGCGACGGCATGGTCACGGTCGAATGCGAGAGCGAGGAGGGCACTCGCTCCCGCGAGATCCTCCTCGACTTCGCCCTCGCGCTGGACGATCACGCTCGTGGTGCGGCCAGAGGCGTCTACCGCTGAGCTCGCTGGGGAGCCTCCGGCTGCTCGGGATCAGATGACGCCGTTCATGAGGTCGAGGCGTTCCTCTTCGGGGAGACCGTCCTCGGCCTCCTCTTCCTGGGCGTCGCTCGCCTCTTCGTCTTCGTCTTCGCCTTCGTCGGCGCGCTCGGGGCTCGGCTCGGTCTGGAGCGCCGTCGGCATTCGTCGCGCCGGCTCGTCGCCGCGGGGAACGATGAAGCAGCCGCGCGGCTCGCAGCGGTAGATGGTCAGCGCTTCGCCGCGGGTGACGGCGAACCACGCCGTGCGCCCATCGGCGGAGGCGCCGCCACCGGTGACGACCGGCTTGGGCGTCGGGGCGCACGCGCCGAGGAGCGCCAAGGCCAGCGCGATCCGGATCACTCGTCCTCCTTCTCGTCCTGCTCGTCGTCATTCGTTCGCGCGGGGACCATCTGTCGCAGCTGCCACGCCTGTAGGCGGATGCGCGCCTGCACCCGGTCGAGCTCCTTGCGGATCGGTCCGATGGCGCCGCCGGCGATGAGGATCGTGGCCAGCGAGACGATGGTCAGCAGCGCGAGCGTCGGGATGGGCGCGAGATCCGAGCTGCGGGGCAGGATGTGCAGCCCCTCCGGCCCGAAGCTCATCGATGGCGGCACGAGGCCGCTCAGCTCGAGCGCCATCGGTACGAGGGCGGCGACCATGCCCATGGCGACGAAGGGCTTCCGATACTGCGGTGGATGATTGAGGGTGAAGAGGAGGGTCACCACGACGACGATCAGCGGCGAGATCAGGAAGGGCCCGAAGAGCCCCGATGTCGACACGGCCGTCGCCAGCGCGAGGGTGAAGACCAGCGACGCCGTCTTGGTGTTCGGTCGGTCCAGCCTGGACACCCACCAACTCGACAGGCCGGTGAGGGTCGTCAGTGAGCAGAAGAGGATCACCGGGATCCAGGTCCGCATGCCGGTCAGGAGCACCAGCGGAACGAAGAGGTTGAGCCCGAGGAAGACGGCCGCGCCGATCTTGCCCGCCTGCCGGGTCTGTCGCGCCTCCTGCTCCGCGAGCTCGACGCGGACCTCGTCGGGGAGGGTGCGCGGCGGATCGGTGAGCAGCCCGACCAACCCCGCGAGCGCCCCCCGGTGGTCCGGATCGAGGGCGAGCGCGCGTCCGAGCTTCGCGAGCGCCTCGCGGCGGGTCGCCTCCGGCTCGAGGTTCGGCTCTTCGTCCAGCTGCCGCACCTCCGCGACCAATGCGTCCGCCTGCTGCCGCCGGCGTTCGGAGTCGCGGTGGCCATCGAGGTAGCGCTCGATGCCGTCGTGGAGCGCGCGGGCCGAGGGGCAGCGCTGCGCCGGGTCGAGCTCGGTGGCCCACAGCACGAGCGCCTCCAGCTCGGGGGCGAGCGGCTCGGCGGCGTTGCGGACCCGCTCGGTGACGGGCGCCTCGGTCGACCGGATCAGGCTGAGCACGGACTCGCCCACGTGGAGCGGCTCGCCGGTCAGCAGCTCGAAGAGCAAAGCGCCGAGGCCGTAGATGTCCGCCTTGGTGGTCAGCAGCGGATCCGAGCCGACGAGCTCGGGCGCGACGTAGCCCGGGGTGCCCATGATCGTCCCGAAGTGCGTCTCCGGCGACGAGTCCTGCAGCTTGGCGTGCGCGTCCGCCATCGACGGCCGGCCTTCGGGCTCGGCGCTGTCGAGGACCTTCGCGAGGCCCCAGTCCAGTAGGTACACCTCGCCATACTCGCCGAACATCACGTTCGAGGGCTTCAGGTCGCGGTGGACCACGCCTCGCTCGTGCACGAAGTCGAGGGCGAGGCAGAGCTGGCCGAAAGCCGAGAGCAAGCGGCGCTCGCCGAAGCGCTCGGCGGTCTCCGCGTCCCCCTTGCAGCGAGCGTCGAGCACCTGCTCGAGCGTGCGCCCCTTCACTCGCCGCATCGTGAAGTAGGGGACCCCTTCCTCGGCCTGCCCGAGATCGTAGACGGGCACGATGGAGGGGTGCTCGAGCTGGGCCTGCACCCGCGCCTCGAGGAGGAAGCGAGCGAGGATGTCCTCCCGATCGTGCAGCTCCTCGTGAGCGACCTTCATCGCCACCTGCCGACCGATCGCGTGGTCGAGGCAGAGGGCCACCTCGCCCATGCCGCCCGCGCCGAGGTGACCCTGCTGCTCGTAGCGGTCGCTTCCGCTCGCCGCTGGCAAGAGCTCCTCGTCCAGGTCGAGCTCGAGCGAGGACGCCCGGTCGACGGGGCCGACCTGCGTCTCGGCGTGCTCGGAATAGGAGCGCGTGGGCGACTCCGTGGCGGCCTTCCATGCGCCCGACACGAGCTCGTCGCTCGACTCCTCCACGCCTCCGGCCATCTAGGCGCACCCTAGCGCACTCGCCAGGGGCTTTCAGCTGGTGCCGTCATCACGACGCGAGCGCCAGGACCGGTATGATGCGCTCCGTGACTAACTTGCACCGAGTGTCAGTTTTCTGTCTGTGCCTCGCGCTGGGCTGCGGCGACGACGGGGGCTCGACCGGCGACGCGGCGGTCGACGAGGACGCGAGCGTCGTCGACATGGGCGTCGATCTGGGACCGGACGAGTCCGAGGGTTTCGCGCCCTCGGGGGAGGTCACCATCCGGCGCGACGATCTGGGGATCCCGCACATCGAGGGGGGCGACGCGGCGGATGCCTTCTACGGCGCCGGCTACTCGCAGGCGCGCGACCGCCTCCTGCAGATGTCGCTCATTCGTCTCCGCGCCCAGGGGCGGCGGGCCGAGGTGCTGCCGGACAAAATCGACGACGACATCCTCCTGCGCACCGTGAACATCGCGCGAATGGGCCGGGAGAACGCGGCCCTCGCCCGGGCGGAGCACCCAGAGTCACATGCGCTGATCGTGGCCTGGACCGCCGGCCTCAATCGCTACGTCGACGAGGTGCTCGCCGGGGAGGTGCCCATGCCCTACGGCTTCGAGGAGCTCGGCTTCGAGCCGGAGCGTTGGCGCACCGAAGACGCCTACACCGTCGGCAAGCTACTGCTCTTCAGCAACGCCAACCAGCTCGAGTTCGATCTCCTCGCTTCGCTCATCCGTCGCTACGCCTCCGAGATCTGGACCGCCTTCGGAGGCCAGGCCTGGCGACCGATGGTGCCGACCTACGTGATCCCCGAGGACGAGCGGCCGGCGGTCGGTGCAGTCGGCGAGCCGCTGCCCACCAGCCTGCGGAGCGAGCCGCTCCCCGCGGACGCCGCCGAGCGGCTGCGCGATTTCACGCGTCGGATGCGCGAGCTTCGGCCCGGCGCCAGCAACAACTGGGCGATGGACGGGCGGCATACCGCCGACGGTCGGCCGCTCATCGCCGGCGATCCGCACCAGCCGCTGCAGTCGCCGTCGATCTTCTACGCCCAGCACGTGAGGGCCGCCGACGGTTCCTTCGACGCCGCCGGCTTCTCCTTCGTGGGCACGCCCGCGATCCAGCTCGGTCACAACGAGCACCTCGTCTGGACGGCGACCACCACCTACCCGGACTGGATGGATCTCGTCGCGGTGGACGTCGCCGACGACGACACGGTGATGGTGGGCGGCGCGGCGGTGCCCATCGCCCGGCGGGGCGAGGCCTTCGCCGTGGCCGGCGACGAGCCACGGACCGAGACCATCATCGACGTTCCGGGTCATGGGGTGCTCCTGCCGCGGGGCTTCTCGCCCTTGCCGCTCACCGACGGGAACCGGCGGATCATGGTTCGCTGGGCCGGCGACGTCCCCACCAGCGAGGCCGACGCCTTCTACCGCCTGGACACCGCCGCGTCGCTCGAGGACTTCGAGGCCGCCATCGACGCGATGGAGCTCGGCGCCTTCAACTTCGTGGCCGCCACCAGCGAAGGGATCAGCTACCGCTCGAGCCCGCGGGTGCCCGACCGCGGCACGCCGGGGACCTTCGGCGAGCCCTGGGCGGTGCTCGACGGGAACGATCCGAGCAGTGGGTGGACCGGGGACTTCCTCTCCCTCGACCAGCTGCCGCGCAGCCGCGCCGAGAGCACCGGTTGGATCGCCAGCGCCAACAACGACAACTACGGCTTCACCGGTGACGGCGCGCTCGAGGGCGACGCCTTCTACTACGGCGTCTGGTTCGATCCCGGCACCCGCGGCTACCGCATCGGCGGGGAGCTCGAGCGCCTCGCCGAGCGTGGCGACGTGACCACCGAGGACTTCCGGACCCTCCAGCAGGACACCCACAGCGTGGTGGCCGAGCTGATCCTGCCGACCCTCTTCGAGGCGGCGGACGGCATCGAGAGCGACGAGGCGCTGGTCGACTATCGCGGCCGGGACGACCTCGCCGGCTTGGTGCAGCGGCTCCGCGACTGGGACCGGCGCATGGACCGGCCGTCGGCCGACGCGCTCCTCTTCCAGGCGTGGGTCTACTTCTTCGCCGAGCGGATCCTCGCCGACGAGCTCTCGATCCTCTTCGAGCCGCTCATCGACGCCTCGTCGATCTACGTGCTCAAGTGGGTGCGGCTGGCGCTCCTTTTCGCGCCGGACATCGTCGACGGGCCGGCGAGCGGCCACGCCTACGCGGCCCTCGACCGGGCGGCGACCTACCTCACCGAGACCTTCGGCAGCCTCGAGGCGAGCGCCTACGAGTGGGGCGACGTCCACGGCGCGGTCTTCAGCACCAACGTCGGCGGCCGCTACGAGCGCGACTGGGTCCCGACCGACGGCGCCGACGGCACGGTGAACGTCGCCGATGCCAGCTTCCTCGGCTCGGCCGGTCCCGTCGAGCGGATGGATGTCACCGGCGGCGCCGTCTACCGGATGGTCGCCAGCTTCGACGAGAGCGGCCACCCGCAGGCCGTGGTGAACTTCATCGGCGGCGTCAGCGGCGACCCGGACAGCGATTTCTGGGACGACCGCACCGAGGGCTGGATCGAAGGCGTCTACGAGGAGCTCGCCTTCGAAGAGGCGGCGATCGCCGAGCGCACGGTGGAGACCACCACGCTCACGCCCTGATCAGTCGAGGTCGATCGGTAGCCGGCAGTAGTGGCAGCGGACGGGCTCGGCGGCGCGGTCGAAGATGAAGCCGCCGCCGAAGAGGATGGTGATCGCGAAGGGCGTCAGGAAGGTCACGTCGGCGCTGATCGCCAGGGTCCACACGCCCATGAAGGCGATGACCGCGAACCAGAGCGCCTTCATCACGATCCAGATCCGCGAGGGGACCTCGAAGCGACGCCGTCGGTCGCAGCGCGGGCAGTGGCCGTGGGTGGGGCGGCGAGCGAGGAAGCGGGGGAGGGCGCCCATCACAGCCCCCGGTAGCGCTCGGGTCGCAGCGGGATCCGGCCGTCGACCGCCTGATCGATCACCGCGACGATCCGCTCTCGGTCCTCGGGGAGCCGGCCGGCCAGCGGCAGGTAGTTGGAGGCGTGGTTGGTCCGGAAGAGGCAGTCGGTCGGCCGCGCCTCGTCGACCATCGTGCGTAGCTCCATCAGCAGCTCGGGCACCGGCGGGACCTCGAACTTGCCCTTGCTGCGCAGCTTCGCCAGCGGTGTACCCGGCACCACCGTCACCGTCAGCGCGGCGAAGAACTCCGGATCCATCGCGGTCACCAGCTCGGCGGTCTTCTTCGCGTGCTCCTCGGCCCGGTCCTGGCCAATGCCGAGCAGTGCGATCACGCTCAGCTCCATCCCCGCCGCCTTTGCCCGCCGCGCCGCTTCCGCGTGGCCCTCGAAGGTGTCGCCCTTGGCGATGCGCTTGAGGGTCACGTCGTCGCCGGACTCGGGGCCGATGTAGAGGCGGGTGAGCCCGAGCTCCGCGAGCTCCTCGAGCTCTGCGTCGGTCTTGGCCGCGACGTTGCGCGCCATCGCGTAGCAGGAGACGCGGCGCAGCCGTGGCAGCTTCTCACGGGCGCGCTCGAGGATCGGTCGCCAGTGGTCGAGATCCATGATCAGCGCGTCGCCGTCGGCGACGAAGAGCTTGTCGATGCGGTCTCCGGCAGCCTCGGCCGCGGCGTCGAGATCGGCGAGGGTCTCGCCCAGCTCCCGCACGCGGAAGGTCTTGTCCCGGTACATGTCGCAGTAGGTGCAGTGGTTCCACGAGCACCCGATGGTCGCCTGCAGGATGTAGGCGTCCGCCTCCGACGGTGGGCGGTAAATCCGTCCTTCGTACCGCATCGCCCCTTCAGGTAATGCCTGCAGCCCTCGCTGTCACGCGGGGGCCTCAGCGACCCCGGCTGCCGCCCAAGCGATTGGCCATGGCGCGGAGCTGGTTCTCGAGCATGGCGTTCTCCATCTCGAGCCGGTCGCTCGCGGCCTCGCAGGCTTCGCGCTCGGCCCTCCGCGCTTCCGCCGCGCGCATGGCCTCGGCTTCGGCGAGCTCGGCCTTCTGCAGCCGGGCGTAGCCCTGGTAGGCACCCGCTCCCACCAGGGCCAAGGCCGAGACCAGCGCCACGCGCCGGATCGCCTGCCGCCGACGGGCCGCCTCGCCCCGTTCGCCACCGAGCAGATCTTCGAGCTCGCCGACCCGCGCCTTCTTCAGCTCGAGCTCCTGCTCCAGCTTCGCGAGCCGCTCCTGTCGCTGCCCGAGCGTTGCGCGGGTCTGCTGAAGATCCGCTTGCAGGGTCTCCACCTGAACGCGGAGCGCTTCGAGCTCGTCACGGAAGGCCACCGCCGCAGGCTATCCGCTCACCCAGCCCTCCGGCCAGTGGGGCCGAGACTGCTCGCGCCGATCGTTGGTTCTGCTATCGTTGAAGGTCTGCGACGAGGATGGGCACGGCGAGGACTGCAACCCCAACACCTACGGCGCGGTGGATGCCGACGACGATGGGGTCGACGACGCCGCCTGCTGCAACACCGACGCCGTCGGCGTGCCCATCTGCGGCCGCGACTGCGACGACTCCGCCGCGGGGGTGAGCCCGCTCTCGCCGGAGGTCTGCAACGGGATCGACGACGATTGCGACGGTCTCACCGACGAGGGCGTGCTGGTGACGCTCTGGCCGGACATGGACGAAGACGGCTATGGCACCGACGACGCGTCGGCCAGCTCGATCAACGGCTGCCCCGGCACGGCGCTCTACTCCAACCGCCGCGGGGACTGCGACGACGGCAACGCCGCGCGCAACGTCGGCGTGACCGAGGCCTGCAACGGCATCGACGACGACTGCGACACCGTGGTCGACGACATCACCGACGGCTCGGTGGTCTGCACGAGCGGTCAGACGATGGCGTGCGACACCGGGTGCGGCGTGACGGGCATGCGCGTCTGCGACGCTTGCGTCGCCTGGGGCCCCTGCGTGGCGCCGGAGGTGTGCAACGGCTGCGATGACGACGCCGACGGCGATGACGACGAGGACTTCACCTGCACCCTCGACGCCGTCGAGAGCTGCACCACGAGCTGCGGCGCGCCCGGGGGCACCCGGACCTGCGAGGCCGGCTGCGATTGGGGCGCCTGCCTGCGCGCCGACGAGGCGTGCAACTGGTGCGACGACGACGGCGACGACGGCTTCCTCGACGAGCGCACCCTGGCGACCGCGACGCGCGACTGGCTGCTGATGTCTTGCAACACCTTCGGCGAGGCGTCGTGCTTCATGGAGCCGGCGGCGGGCGCGGACTTCTACATCACCGCCCAGCTCATCGACGGCAGCTCGAACGGCGAGACCGGTGCGGTCTGGCTCGATCCGGGCGACCTCTTCTCGAGCTGGGGCACGACCACCGTCACGGTGGAGGTGCGCGCGCGGACGCGACCGCCGGCCGGGACCGACGTGCCGATGCCGCTCGGCGGCTGGGCGCTCGTGTTGGCGGCGCCCTCGCAGGTTGGCGTCGGCTCGCCGCAGGATTTCGGCGTCCCCTCCACCGGGCGGCCGAACGTCCGCTGGCGCTGGGCCGGCAACAACGACTGCGGCAACCCGGGCGACAACTATCCGCCCGGCGATGGCGATGTCATCGGCTACTTCGCCGGCGGCGATCGGCGCTACGTCTCGGCCGGCGATGCCTGCCTCGCCGGCGAGGGGATCAGCAACGGCGCCCTGCACATGGACGCCGCCGACGACACTGCCTTCGTCGTTCAGCGGGTCACGCTCGAGTATCAGACCGAGAATCCGCAGACCGGTACGCTCGAGGAGACCGTGACGGTGCGGGTGGAGGGCGGCGAGTCCTGGACCTATCGCGCGTCCGACATCTTCGGCACCGGAACCAATCCGCCCCGCGACGACATGCCGCTCGGCTCGCCCTTCGTCATCGGCGTCACCGCCGGCACCTACACCGAAGGGGGCTTCGACTTCGTCCCCGGCGTCCACGGCATGCCGGTCGAGGCCCAGGTCCGAATCTACGCCGTCAACGATGTCGGGACGCCGATGGGCCGGACCGAGAGCCCCGAGCTCTCGGTCTCGCAGACGCTCACCTGCCCCGAGTGATGGCGCGAGCGCGCCGGCGGTGGCCCGAGCCCGGCGAGACGTGGTCGAGGGACCGAGGGGTCGGCCGGACCGATGCCCGGCGTTCGTACCTCAGCTTTCGTCCCGTGCCGCGCGGCGTGCTTCTCGCGCTTCGCGCTCGGCGCGGAGCTCGGCGAGACGGGCCTGTCCTTCGCGGCGGCGACGGGAGGCTTCGCGCATCATCTGCTTCTCCTCCTCGAAGCTCGGTCGCTCCACGAAGCGGCGGCGCGGGTTGCGCGGTCGGGCGCGAACGAGGAACTCGAAGTGTAGGTGCGGCGCGTAGGTCAGGCCGGTGCGGCCGACCTCGCCGATGACCTGACCGCGCTCGACGGTCTGGCCGGCGAAGACGGCGCTCCGCTTCAGGTGCGCGTAGAGGGTGCGGGTGTCGTTCGGGTGCAGGATGGCGACGAGGTTGCCGTAGCCCTCGACCGAGTTGTCGGCGTGGACCACCAGGCCGTCGTTCGCGGCGCGCACGAGCGAGCCGACGGGGGCGGGGATGTCGACGCCGCGGTGGAGCCGGTGGCGGAGGCGCCCGCGGCGGGTGTGACCGAAGCCGCGGCCCATGAAGCCGTCGGGGACCGGCCACAGGAGGGTGTCGCTCGCATCGCCGGGGACCTCCGCGAGCACCTCGTGCGGCGCGGGCCCGCCCATGATCGCGTACCAGCCGTCGCGGCCCTCGAGGCCGAGGCGCTCGGCTCGCTCGGCGGCCTCCCCGTACGGCGCGGGGACCTTGCGCGGGCCGTCACAGAAACGGCGGCGACCGCGACGGCCGCAACGGCGCAGGGGCGTCTGCCAGTCCGCGATCGCCGGGAAGACGAGCTCCGGGAGCGCGTTCGGGTCGATGATCTCGACCGGCATCGCCGGCGCGCGCTCTTCGGCCGTGACCTCCTCGACCGCGACCGGGGCGGGGGCCTCGCCGGTGGTGTCCGGGGCCGGCATGAGCAGCGCCCAGACGGTGCCCAGGAGCGTCGAGATCGGCAGGAGCTTCGCCACGAGCGGCCGATTCTGGCACCAGCGGGGCGGCGCAGAAAGGCGGAGCGGCACCCACAGGAACGGATGGTCAGGGTCGGGACGGGCGCGTCGGCGCGGCGTCCGGTAGGTCGCTCGACCGCCCGTCCGCACCGAAGAGCCGGCCGCGCTCGGTGATCGCCACCAGCAGGAGGCTGGCGCCGCCGAGGACGAAGAGGCCGCTCAGGAGCGGAACCGTGGTCCCGTCGAAGGCGCGTCCGACGAGTCCGCCGAGCACGCCGGAGAGGGTGGTGGTGACGAAGCCGAAGGCCGCCGAGGCGGTGCCGGCGATGTGGCCGAGCGGTTCCATCGCCAGCGCGTTGAAGTTGGCGCCGATCATCCCGAAGCAGGCGAAGCAGAGCGCGAAGAGCGGCACGAAGAGCGCCAGGTGCTCGCCGAAGAGGTGGGTGAGCCCGAGGAGGATGCCCGCCCCCACGGTGAAGCCGACGACCGCGCCGTGGCCGAGGCGACGCATGCCCCAACGCTCCACCAGGCGCGAGTTGGCGAAGTTGGCGAGCGAGAGCGCGAGGGCGATGCCGGCGAAGTAGAAGGCGAAGGCGTCCCCGACGCCGAAGACCTCGCGGAAGACCTGCTCCGACGAGGAGATGTAGGCGAAGAGCGAGGCGAAGATGATGCCGCTCGCGAGCGTGTAGCCACGGGAGACGGGGTTGCGGAAGACCTCTGCGTAGCAGCGGGCGACCCCGCCGAGGCCCATCGGCGAGCGCTTCTCGGGCGGGTGGGTCTCGCCGAGGCGGAAGGCGACCCAGAGGAAGAGCGCGGCGCCGGCGATCCCCAGCACGTGGAAGCACCACTCCCAGGGCGCGACGAGGAGCACCGCCTGACCGAGGGCGGGGGCGGCGATCGGGACGACCATGAAGACCGTCATCACCAGCGACATGATCCGCGCCATGCCCCGCCCCTGGTACACATCGCGCACGACGGCGATGGCGGTGACGCGGCAGCCCGCGGCGGACAGCCCCTGCGCGAAGCGGAGCGCCAGGAGCATCTCGAAGCTGGTGGCGAAGGCGCAGGCGATGCCGGTGAGCGTGTAGCCGACGAGGCTCAGCAGGGTCACCGGCTTGCGGCCGATGCGGTCGGAGAGCGGCCCATAGACCAGCTGCGGCGCGCCGAAGCCGAGCACGTAGACCACCACCACCAGCTGCCGGTCGTTCGGATCGGCCACCGCGAATTCGGCGGCGATGCGATCGAGCGCGGGCAGCATGATGTCGATCGCCAGCGCGTTGAGCGCCATCAGGCTGGCGACGAGTCCGACGAGCTCCCAGGCGGGCGGCGCGCCGACCCGGCTGTCGGGGGAGGACACGGCTAGAGGCTTGGGGGTCGCGGGCTCCGGGGCAAGGCGGCATCCGTGCTCCGCACCGTTGCGCGGTTGCCCTGGCGAGTGGAGCGACCATACTCGCGGCGATGACGCATTCGCCCCTTCGAGCCCTGCTCCTCCTCTCCTTCGTCGGCGCCTGCACCCCGGCCCCCGAGCCGGACGACAGCGAGTTCCGGCGCGCTCGAGCGGAGCGGCAGGAGCGACGGACGGAGGAGGCCGAGCCGCCGGTGCGGCCGGGCGCGAACCCCGACGAGGTCGAAGCGCCGGCGGCCCCGCAGCCGGAGCCGCAGGCCGAAGCCGCCGTCGATCCGCGTCTGCTGAACCCCGGCGAGGAAGAGCAGGCGCCAGCCACCTACGCGGTCCGGATCCAGACCACCGAGGGGCCGTTCGTCATCGACGTGACCCGCGAGTGGGCTCCGAAGGGCGCCGACCGCTTCTACAACCTGGTGAAGCTCGGCTACTTCACCGACGTGGCCTTCTTCCGGGTCCTCGAGGGCTTCATGGCCCAGGCGGGCATCCACGGGAACCCCCGGGTCAACCGCATCTGGACCAACCGGACCATCCAGGACGACCCGGTCACCCAGCACAACACCCGCGGCATGGTGACCTTCGCCACCGCCGGTCCGAACACCCGGGCGAACCAGTTCTTCGTCAACTATGGCGACAACCAGCGCCTCGATGGCATGGGCTTCGCGCCCTTCGGTCGCGTCCGCGACATGACCGCGGTGGACGCGCTCCACTCCGGCTACGGCGAGGGCGCGCCCCGCGGCCGCGGCCCCTCCCAGGGCGACATGAGCCGGATGGGCAACACCTATCTGCGCGCCAACTTCCCGGAGCTCGACTACATCGAGTCCGCCCGCATCATCGAGGAGAACGGTCAGCCGGTCTCGGTCGACGGCGACGGCTCCGACGACTCCGCCGGCTGACGCAGCGGCACGGGGAGGCCGCCGGCGATCGCCTCGCGCACGACGTTCATCAGCTCGTCCCGCCGCTCGAGGCCGTAGGCCGGCGCGTCGATGGGCGGGTGGAACTGGATGGTGACGTCTTGGTGGCGATGGACCGCCAGCTGCTTGACCGGCTGCACGTGGCGAGTGCCGCGGATGGTGGCCGGAAGGATCGGCACGCCGGCCTGCAGGGCGAGCATGAAGCCGCCCTTCTTGAAGCGGCCCAGGTGACCGGTGCGGCTGCGGGTGCCCTCCGGAGCGATCCACACGCTCACCCCCGACTGCATCAGCTCGCGGGCGACGGCGAGCGACTCGCGGGCGCGCTGATTGTCCCGCCGGTCGACGAAGATGAACTCCGCCGCCTCCATCGCCCGACCGAGGAGCGGGATCCGCCGCATCTCGATCTTCGCCACCATCCGCAGGGTGGCGGGGTAGGCGTAGTACATCGTGAAGATGTCGTAGTTGGACTGGTGGTTCGACATCACCACGTAGGTCTGGCCCGGGGCGATGTGCTCGGTGCCGCTGACGTCGATGCGCATGTCGGCGAGCCAGGCGGCCACCTTGGACCACTCGTCCAGCCGGGCGTCCGCCTTCTCCNNGCCGAGCGCGCCCTCGACGACGGTCGGCGCGCAGACCCGCGCCGTCTGGGCGATGGTCATCAGCGCCACTCCGAGCGAAGGACCGGTCCGGGTCTCGCTCAGGTCGTCGTCTTCCGAGGCGTCGGCGGCCACCTGCTAGCTCGCCGGGGCGGGCCGCAGGCGCTCGAGGACGAAGAAGTTGCTGAAGACTCGGCCGAGCCCGAGGTCGAGATAGGCCTTGCCCAGGTAGAGGTCCGGGTTCTCCGGATCGACCTGCACCAGGAAGTCGCGGATGCGTCCCTCGGGGTCGATGGCCGCGTTGCGGCCGCTGCCGTAGTCGAGGAGCACGGCGTTGGGGTAGTCGTCGTAGCGGGGGTTCGAGCCCACCGGGACCACGTCGTAGAAGCCGTGTCGCGCCTCCGGCGCGCCGTCCTTCTTCGGGCGCCAGGCGGCCTTCGGGCCGCTGCGGGGCGAGTGGACGAAGAGGTTGTAGCCGGCGAGCTTGCCCGCGTCGTCGACGAAGAAGCCCTTCACGAACTTCTGGAAGCCGAGCACCTTGGCGAAGGCCGGTGGGTTGAACCCCTTGAACTCCCAGCCCTCGAGCTGGTCGCGGGTGGGCGTCGCGCCGTGATCCATCACGGCGTTCAGCGTGCGCTTGTCGAAGTGGATGACGTCCTCGAAGGTGACGCCCGAGAAGGGGTGGCCGCGGCTCATCGGCCGCGATGATAGCTCAGCCCTTCGGATGGGAAAGGGGAACGCCCGCGAAGCGCGCCACGATCTCGGCCAGCGTCTCGGTGCCCCACTTCAGTCCGTCGACCGGGATCCGCTCGTCGTTGCCGTGGAAGAGGTCGGCGAAGCGGATCTCCGGGGGCATCTTCACCGGGGCGAAGCCGACCCACTTGCAGCCGATGCCGGTGAAGGCCTTCGCGTCGGTGAAGCCGGGGAGCATGTAGGGCACGACCGGGCTCGAGGGCGCGCGCCGGCCCATCACGTCGACGATGGTGTCGTAGAGCTCGGTGCGCTCCTCGACCACCGGCGGCAGGTCGTGCATCACCTCGAGCTCGACCTCCGGCCCGAGCACCTCCTGCAGCTCCCGGAGGATGTCCTCCGTGGTCTGCCCCGGCACCGTGCGGCCATCGATCTCCGCCTCGGCGTAGTTGGGGATCACGTTCGTCTTGTTTCCGGCCCGCAGCACCGTCGGACTGGCGGTGTTGCCGAGCATCGCCCGGAAGCCGCGGGCGGCGGCCGGGTCGAGGATGGCGTCGAGGACCCGCGGAGCGATGGCCGGGTGCAGCAGCTTCGGGAGCATCTTCCGGAGCGGCCCCGGCAGATCCTGGGCGAGGGCCATCACGAACTCCTCCACCGGCTTGGTGGCGCGCATCGGCAGCCCCTGCTTGCCCAGCCGGGCGATGGCCTCGGCGAGCTTCACCACCGCCGAGTCCGGCCGCGGCATCGAGCCATGGCCCGGCTCGCCCTGGGTCCGCGCCTTCACCCAGCACACGCCCTTCTCGGCGACCTGGATGGTGAAGAACTCCTTGCCGGCCAGGTGGATGTTGAAGCCGCCGCCCTCGCCGAGGGCGTACTCGGCCTTCACCAGCTCCTCGTGCTCGCTGCAGAGCCAGAGCGAGCCCATGCGGCAGCCGGCCTCCTCGTCGGCGACGCCGGCGAAGATCAGGTCGCGTTCGGGCATCGCCTTCTCGCGCGCCAGGCGCGTCAGGATGGCCACGCTCATCGCGCAGTGGTTCTTCATGTCGATGGCGCCCCGGCCCCAGAGGCAGCCGTCCTTGACGATTCCGCTGAAGGGCGGGTGGGTCCACTTCTCCGGATCCGCCTCCACCACGTCGAGGTGACCGGTGAGGAGCAGCGGCGGCTTGGTCCCCTTGCCCTTCAGCCGCGCGACCACGCTGCCGCGGCCGGGCGCGCTCTCGAGCACCACGGGCTCGAGGCCGGCCTCGCCGAGCTCCTCGGCGAGCATCTCGGCGGCCACGGTCTCCCCGCCCGGCGGGTTGGTGGTGTCGATCCGCAGCAGCCGCTGGCAGAGATCGAAGGCGTGGTCGGTGAGCTCGGCGTCCGGCGTGAACATCGCCGGCGAGCATAGCGCGGCTAGGGCGCGAGCTGGGCGGGGACCAGATCGATCGCGAAGGCGATCGAGATCGACTGGCAGATCCCCTCGGCGTTCGGATCCAGATCGGCCTGTCGTTCCAGCGTCGTCCGAACCAGGGATGGCTCGTCCGGGGGAAGATCCTCCACGGTCACCAGCAGGTCGTCGATCCAGAGTCGCCCGGCCAGCGTCCCGGTCGTCGGGTGTCCGTCGACGAAGGGCATCCGCAGCCGCACTTCGCGCAAGGGCAGCTCGATCGTGGTGGTCGCATCGAAGGGGACCGCCATCATGACGTCGCCGACCGGGGCTTCGACGACGCTGGCTCGAATCGACATCGGAGCGACATGAGGTGGCTCGGTGCGCACGAAGGTCTGACCGGCGAGGAGCGCTCCGCTGGAGTCGAGCGCGGGCTCGCCCGTCTCGCTCGAAAGCTCGGCGGGGCCCATCTCCAAGACCGCGCCCGACTCCCCATCGGCGAGCTCGACCACGAGGAGGAGCTCGCCGGAAGCGATGAGTTCGCGGATGGGGCCGTCGATGCTCTCGCCGAGCCCCGACTCGAGGTTCGGTACCAGCGTCGCGAACTGGTTGTCGACTCCCGCTCGCCCGTCGGGCGCGACGAAGTCGGGCTTCAGGCACCCCTCCGGATCGCTCTCGTCGCTCACTCGTCCATCGAGGTCCAGGCCGGGGACCGGCCCGCCCTCGCGAGGCACGTGCAGCGCGCTGACCACGTAGACGCAGCGACCATCGGCGTCGCAGCTCGGGGCGAAGGGAACCCCTCCGTCGGGCTCGCCCGCGGGTCCGCTCTGGCAGCCCAACGCCAGGGCCATCCCCAAGACGGTGCCCAGCTCGATCCCTCGCCCCATGCCGGAATCGTATCGGGAGATCGGGCCGCCCGCATCCAAGGCGTTCGGTGATCGGCCCCCGTTCGTCCTCGACCTTGGTAGCCTCCGCCGCGTGAGGTTGTACTGACCATGGCGGCGAAGAAGATTCTGATCCTCGGCGGAGCGCTGAGCGGACCGGTGGCGGCGACGCGGGCTCGGGAGATCGATCCGGAGGCCAAGATCACCCTGGTGGGCCGAGCGAAGGGCGTGAACCCGGCCCTCGACGCGCTGCCCCTGCGGCTGAGCGGCGAGGTCTCGGACAGCCGGCGGCTCGAGCCGCGCCGACCGCGCTACTACCGGAGCGTCTACGGCATCGACGTGAAGGCCGGGGTGACGGTCCAGTCGATCGACCCCGCCAAGAAGCGAGTGAAGACCGATGACGGGACGCTGGGCTACGACGCGCTCGTCTATGCGCTCGGCTCGCGCACCGTCTGGCCCGAGGTCGACGGTCTCGAGGGCGCCAGCAACGCGAGCTCGCTCGACTCGCTGAAGGAGCTGCGAAAGGTCGAGCAGCTGCTGAAGCAGGGCGAGAAGAAGCCGGCGGTCACCGTCCTCGGCGGCGGTCCGCGGGGCGTGGCGGCGGCCGACGCCCTCGCCCGACGGGGCGCTTCGGTGACCCTCATCGAGCACTCGCGGCAGCTCTTGCCGGGCTTCAGCGCGCCCGCGGCGGCTCGCGCAGCGAAGGCCCTCGAAGCGCTCGGGGTCGATGTCTGGCTGAGCGCGGCCCCCGACGTCGCCCACCGCCGGAAGCGGCGGGTCCGCCAGATCCAGCTCACCGACGGGCGCACGGTCGACACCCAGCTGGTGGTCGTGGCCACCGGCGTCGAGCCGCGCTCGGAGCTGCTCGCGGAGGCGGGCGCGAAGCTCCGCGACGACCGGACGGTGGCCATCGACGAGCGCTGCCTGACCAGCCTCCCCGACGTCTACGCCGCCGGCGGCGTGGTCGCGTCCAAGCATGCGATCACCCGCAAGCCGGTCTGGACCGGCTCGGCCGCCGACGCCGACAAGAGTGCGCAGGTCGCCGGCGCCAACGCGGCCGGCGGCGATCGCACGCTGAGCCCGACCCTGGGCACCACCATCGTCCGCGCGGGGAAGCTGACCCTCGCGCGGGCGGGGCAGACCTCGCCGGATCTGCGCATCAGCATCGTGCCTGGCGCGCCGACCGACCGCTGCTTGGGCGACCGGTCGGGGCTCACGCTCACCCTCTATTTCGATCCGAAGGAGCGACTGCGGGGCGCGGAGGCGTCCGGCGACGCGGGGGTGGTCGAGCGCATCCGCGTGCTCGCGACCGCCGCCCAGGGGAAGCTCCGGCTCGATCAGGTGGCCGACCTCGACCTCGGTCACGCCGCCGAGCACGGCACCGTGCGCGACGTGGTCAACGTGGCCGGCCGGGTCGCCAGCCGTGGCGTCTCGCCGGTGGTGCCCTGGCGAGCGGTCGACCTGGATCCGCCGCCGGAGGGCGTGATGGTCATCGACGTGCGCGCCCCGAAGGCGCGCAAGCGCGGCCGCAACGCGCCGGCGGGGGCCAAGCACATCCGACTGCCGCAGCTCCGCGAGAAGGCCAAGGACTTCCAGAGCCAGAAGTGGGTCGTCTTCGTCTGCGACACCGGCCGGGAGGCCTACCTCGCCGCGACCATCGCCCACGGCCTCGGCGTCAACGAGCCGGGCTACCTCTCCGGTGGCCTGGCGAGCTTCGACGCCGAGCTCGAGCGCCCGGTCTGAGCCGGCTTGCTAGACTGGGTCCATGGCCTGGATCCCGACGGTCGATGTTCGCTCCGCTTCGCGGGCTGAGCGGCGGCGCCCGGGACAGGCGGTGGTGGCGCTGCTGCTGGTCGTCACCTTCCTGCCGGCGCTCGCGCGCTGGCTCTGGATCGTCGGTGCGTTGCTCGTCGCGGTCGGCGTCGTTGCCCTCGCGTCCTGGCGAGGGACGCGCGACCGGCTCGCCCGATGGCGAGAGCGGCGAATGCTCCGGAAAGACCCGCGCGGTCACCGGGCGGTGGGGACGGTGCGGGTGATCGACGGAGACCGCGCGCTCTGCTTCGACGGATCGACCGCGCGCGTCGCCCCCTTCGCGCTGGAGAGCGACGCCGGCCGATTGGTGCTGGTCGACGCCACCCTCGGCTTCGTCTCCTCCCGGCTGCGGGAGCTGCGGGTCGGCGATCGGGTCGCAGTGCTCGGGCCGCGCGCGGAGGTGCCGCTCGACTTCGTGCTTCCCGAGCGCCGCTCCTATCGTGGTAGCGGCGCGCCGTTGGCGCTCGGCGGGCGACTGGACGCGCCCATCTTCGTCGAGCCGGGCTGACGCGCATCGGGCGTGGGGGTGGACCCCTCGGGCCTCAGCGGCCCCGCTTTCGTGTCAGCACGTGGCGAAGCTCCCCCTCGAGGTGCTCCACCTTCGCGTGGGCGCCCCACTCCCGGTAGCTCTCGTGCGCCTCGAGCAAGTAGCCGCGCGCCGCGGTCTCGCTCCCCCGTTCCAGGTAGAAACGCGCGGCGAGCTCGTTGGCGATCGCCTCCTCGTGGAGGAAGCCGTGCTCGCGGGCGTGGGCGATGGCGTGCTCGTAGCCGGCGATGGCGTCACCGTCTTTGCCCTCGACGCGCGCGGTCTCCGCGCCCAGGAGGGCCACACGGTGCGCATGGTTCACCTCGGAGAAGGAGCGCCAGTGCGCGAGGGCATCGAGGGCTTCGTGGGCTTCGCCCAAGGCTCCCTCGCCCTTCGCGGCCAAGAGGGCCAGGGCTCGGAACTGGCGCCACCACACCTGGTGGTAGGTGGCGACCGCGCCGTCGGCGAACTCCGCGCCCGAGTCCGCCGCTCGGATCGCCCCCTCGAGGTCGCGGAAGAGGAAGCGGACGAAGGTCCGGACCACCGTGAGGATGTAGGCCGCCCCACGGAAGCCGAGCTCCTGGAGCTCGGCCATGTGTACGTCCTCGTCGTAGTCGGCGCCGACCAGCCGACTGGATTGGCCGCCCTCGTCCATGCAGTTGCGGATGGTCTGGCTGAACGGTCGGGCGCACCCGAGGGCCGCCAGCTGTCGGTGCTGCTGCATGAGGGCGACGTGCCGCTGGTCCATCTCCCGCAGCGCCCCGAGGCGCATGCCGCCGTAGAAGCCGTTCGCCACCATCAGGTGGAGCGCCCAGCAGGCGTACTCCAGATCGCCGGTGTCGGTGCCGATCTGATAGATGGCCCGCTCCCCCTCCACACAGTCCAGAATGGGCTCGACGAAGGGATTGATGTGGCCGACCACGATGTGGCGGACCTTGGCCAGCGAAGAGCGGTCCTCCGTTCGGTCGAGGAGGGCGAGGGCCATCTTGCCGGTCTCGTAGGCGACGTCGATGAGACCTCCCGCGTTGAGCACCATGCCGAAGACCGCGAAGCCGTAGGCGGACTGGTCGACGACCCCGTCTTCGAGGGTGGAGCGGAGGATCTCCGTCGGGAGGATCGGG
>JABAOG010000572.1_pt1 | contig 42574 bp, 46 predicted proteins | sample 7062131 | NCBI WGS metagenome assembly JABAOG01 (sample SAMN14538629, study PRJNA623070) | marine sediment metagenome | biome: marine biome [ENVO:00000428]; feature: marine pelagic biome [ENVO:01000023]; material: deep marine sediment [ENVO:00002113] | place: India: Arabian Sea | collected... | reverse complement strand
CGACTACGATCAGTACACCGACGACGAGATCGCCGCGGCCGGTGGCCGCGACGACTGGCAGGGCACCCACGACAGCGACGGTGACGGCGCGATCGATCCGGCCGCCGAGGTGAACTTCGGCCAGTCGGTGAACGCCGCCAAGCGCGACCGCGGAGCCGCGACGGACCTCGATCTGACCGCGCAGGCCTTCGAAGCCCTCGTCGCCGGTCGCGAGCTGCTCAACACCGCCGGGGACGAGCTCACCGCCGCCGAGCGCACCGAGCTCGAGGGCTACCGCGACCAGGTCGTGATGGCTTGGGAGATGGCCATCGCCGCCACCGTCATCCACTACATCAACGAGGTGATGGCGGACATGGACGCGAAGGAAGCCGGCGAGGGCTACAGCTACCTCGACCACGCCAAGCACTTCTCCGAGCTGAAGGGCTTCGGGCTCGGCCTGCAGTTCAACCCCCGCTCGCCCCTCTCCACCGCCGACTTCGCCGCCTTCCACGACGCGGTCGGCGACCGTCCCGCCCTCGACGTGGCGGAGTTCGAGAGCTATCGCGCGAGCCTCCTCGAGGCGCGCGGCATCCTCGCCACCGCCTACGGCTTCGAGACCGCCGACGTCGAAGCCTTCTGAACCCCGCGCGGCCCGAGCCGCCCATCGAGAGCGCACCATGAGAGCCTCCACCGCACTGATCCTCCTGGCCTTCGCCCTTTCGTCCTGNNCTGATCCTCCTGGCCTTCGCCTTGGCGTCCTGCAGCGACGACTCGGGGCCGGATCCCAACGACGCCGCGCGTCGAGCCTTCCTCGAGTCCTACGCGGACGGCTTCACCATCCCGGCTCTCGACGAGCTGGTGACCCGGGCGGAGGCCCTCGAGGCCGCCACGGAGACCTACGCCGGGAGCCTGGACGACGCCGACCGGACCGCGGCTCGGGACGCCTGGATCGCGGCGATGGGCCCCGCCGAACGGCTCGAGCTCGCCAAGGTCGGCCCGGCGGGGATCACCTTCGGCGCGACCGGCGGCGTGCTCGGTGGTGAGGAGCGCTGGATCGAGATCTACAGCTGGCCGATGAACAGCCCCTGCCGCGTGGACCAGGAGACGGTCGGCACGAGCTACACCAGCGCCGACGCGCTCGCGAGTGTCGACCGCATCGCCCGCGGCCTGGACGCCATCGAGTACCTCCTCTTCCAGGAGGACACCACCAACCGCTGCTCGTCGATCGCGTCCATCAACACCGACGGGACCTGGGAGGGCTTGCTGAGCGAGATCCCTCAGCGGCGCGCGACCCACGCCCACAGCGCGGCGGCCCTGGTCGCCCGCCAGGCGCGGGAGCTCCGCGATCGCTGGACCACCGGCACCCCGACCTTCCGCGAGCAGTTCGTGACCGCCGGGGAGGGCAGCGCCATCTACCCGACCCGTATGCAGGCGGTGAGCGAGGCGTATGGGGCGCTGCTCTACGTGGACACGATGATGAAGGACATGAAGGTCGGTGAGCCGGCCGGACTGGTCACCTGCACCGACGCGACCTGCCCCGACGCCCGCGAGTCGCTCTTCGCGAACGTGTCCATCGATCACCTCGAGGCGAACCTGGAGGCGATCGCGGCCATCTTCCGTGGCCCCGCCGACGGCACCGGCTTCGACGACCTCATGATCGCCGTCGGCGCCGCCGACCTCGCCGGCCGCATCGACGCGGCCATCGTCGCCTGCCAGGACGAGGCGGCGGCGCTCGAGGGAACCGTCCCCGAGCTCCTCGCCGCCGACCCGGTGGCGCTGCAGCCGCTCTACGACGCGCTCGTGACCCTGGTGAACCTGCTGAAGACCGAGGGTGTCGCGGCGCTCGACATCAACCTCAGCTCCGTGCCGATGGACAACGACTGATGGGTCTCCCGTCCACAGCCAGCCTCGGGCGAGCTCGGTCCCGGCTCCGGGACCGCGGCGACGAGCCGGTCAGCGCGGCCAGCCTGGGCGCCTTTCGCATCCTCTACGGCGTGCTCGCCTTCGCCGGCGCCACCCGTGCGCTGGCGATGGGCTGGGTGGACCAGTTCTACGTCCAGCCCGAGCTGCACCTGAAGTACTTCGGCTTCGCTTGGATCGACGCCGCACCGGCGCCGTGGATGCACGCGGTCTTCGTCGCGATGGCCGCCCTCGGGGTGCTCATCGCCCTCGGGATCCACACGCGCATCGTCGCCGCCCTTCACCTGCTGCTCTTCACCTACGTCGAGCTCATCGATGTCTCGACCTATCTGAACCACTACGTGCTCTTCAGCCTGCTCGGCCTCTGGCTGGTGCTGCTGCCGAGCGGGCGGGCGCTCTCCCTCGACGCGTGGCGCAAGGGTGGGGCGGCCTCGATTCCCCGCTGGATGCTCTGGGTGATGCGCGCCCAGATCGGCGTGGTCTACGTCCACGCGGCGCTGGCCAAGGTGAGCGTCGACTGGCTGCTCCACGGACAGCCGCTCGGCATCTGGCTCTCCGCGCGGACCGACCTGCCGGTCGTCGGCGCGCTCTTCATGGAGCCCTGGCTCCCCTTCGTGGCCCTGGCGGCCGGCTGGGCGGGCTTCCTCAACGACCTGCTCGCGCCGGCGCTGCTCTCCCATCGGCGCACGCGGCCCTTCATGTTCGCGGTGCTCGTCTTCTTCCACGTGATGACGAGCTACCTCTTCGACATCGGTCTCTTCCCGCTGATCATGCTGAGCGGAGCCACCCTCTACTTCGCGCCGGACTGGCCGCGGCGCGTGCTCGCGCGTTTCCGGCGCGCACCTCGCCGACCGGAGGTCGCCACGCCCATCCCGCGGCTCGGCCGGGCGAGCGCGGTGGCGCTGGTCGCCTTCCTCGCCCTGCAGGCGCTCTGGCCGCTGCGCGCGAACCTCTACGAAGGCAACGTGCTCTGGCACGAGCAGGGCATGCGCTTCGCGTGGCGGGTGCTCTGCCGCGAGAAGGCCGGCAGCGTGAGCTACCGAGTGCGTTGGGATGGCCACCCGCGCGAGATGCACGTCTCGCCGGGCGAGTACCTGGACCTGCGGCAGGAGTCGGAGATGAGCGGGCAGCCGGATCTGATCCTGCAGCTGGCTCACCACATCGCCGAGGAGCATCGGCGGGCCGGCCACGAAGGGGTCGAGGTGCGCGTGGACGCACTGGTCTCGCTGAACGGGCGGCCGATGGCGCGGCTCATCGATCCCGAGGTCGACCTGACCACCCTTCGGGACGGCTTCGCGCCGGCGGATTGGATTCTTTCGGAGCCGCCGGGAGAGCCGCTGCCGCTGTGGCGGCCCGCGCGATTGGCGGTTCGATGATGCGAGCGAGCTGGCTGAGCTTGATGTGGGTGGTCGCCTTCACCACCGTGGCGCACGCGCAGGACGCGGGTGTACCCGACGCGGGGCCACCGGAGGAGCCCGAGCAGCCCGACGCCGGCGCTTCGGAGCCGGAGTCGGAGTCGGAGTCGGAGTCGGAGGTCGGTTCTCGGGAGTCGGAGGTCGGCTCTCGGGAGTCGGATTCGGAGTCGGAGGCGCCGCCGCCCGAAGACGACTTCGCGTTCGGCGAGCTCGACCAGGAAGCGCTCGAGGCCGAGCTCGACGCCATCGAGGGCGTCGAAGGCGACGACGAAGCGCCCGCAGATGACGACGGGCCCGGCGAAGGGGATCTCACCCTCGACGAGGTGGTCGTCACCTACACGCCCGACGACATCTTCGAACGGGCGGGCTCGGGCACGCTCATCGGCGAAGAGCAGCTCGAGACGATGGGCTACGACGACCCGCACGCGACGTTGCGGCAGGCGCCGGGAGTCTACGTGCGCACCGAGGACGGCTTCGGGCTGCGGCCGAACATCGGCATGCGCGGCGTGAACCCGGAGCGCAGCAAGAAGATCACCCTGATGGAGGACGGCGTCCTCTTCGGCCCCGCGCCGTACTCGGCGCCGGCCGCCTACTACTTCCCGCTGATGACCCGCATGACCGGGGTCGAGGTCCTCAAGGGGCCCTCGGCGCTCCTCTACGGCCCGCAGACCGTGGCCGGCGCCATCGACTTCCACACCCGCGAGATCCCGAACGGATCGGAAGGCGGCGCCGACGTCGCCTTCGGTCGCTTCCGCACCCGGCGGCTGCACCTGCACTACGGCGCCTCGAACCGCTGGGGCGGCTTTCTCTTCGAGGGGCTCGACGTCGCCTCCGCGGGCTTCAAGACCATCGACGGCTCGAATCGCGAGACCGGCTTCCAGCGGAGCGACTTCATGCTCCGCGGCTTCCTGCAGACCGACCCGGCCGCCCGCGTCTACCACCGGGTCTCGCTGAAGCTCGGCTTCGGCCGCGAACGGAGCAACGAGACCTACCTCGGCCTCAGCGACGCGGACTTCGACGAGGACCCCTACCGGCGCTACGCGGCGTCCGCGAACGACCGGATGAAGTGGTGGCGCACCCAGGTGGTGCTCACCCATCGGCTCGAGGTCGGCGAGGACTTTCAGCTCACCACCGACGCCTACCGTCACGACTTCGACCGCAGCTGGAACCGGGCGAACCGCTTCGTCGGAAACGCGGACCTGCGCGGCATCCTGCTCACCCCCCAGAGCGCCGCCTCCGAGCGCTGGTACGAGCTGCTCGCCGGATCGCGCAATGCGGATCCGATGGACGTGGACGAGACCTTCCGAATCATCGACAACAGCCGTCGCTACGTGTCCCAGGGAGTGCAGACCCGGGCTCGGTTCACCTTCGGCGATGACGTCTACCACCACGTGCTCCAGGTTGGGCTCCGGGTGCACCACGACGGCGTGGAGCGCGATCAGGTCGAGGAGGGCTTCCTGCTCACCAATGGCACCCTGGTGCCCGATGGCGGCCCGCTCGTCGCGGTCACCAACGACCTCCGCGAGTCCATCGCCACCAGCGCGTACGTCGCCTACGGCTTCGAGTGGCAGGGCCTGACACTGACTCCCGGCATCCGCGCCGAGATCATCCACTCCAGCTACGAGGACGCCTTGGACACCGGCTCCCTCGTCGAGGGCGACGAGACCCGCGTCGCCATTCTCCCGGGGATGGGCGCCGAATACGCCTTCTTCGAGCACGCGGCGGTCTTCGCCGGTGTGCATCGGGGGTTCAGCCCTGCGTCTCCCGGCCAGCCCGCGGAGGTCGAGCCGGAGACCAGCGTCAGCTACGAGCTCGGCGGCCGCTACGAAGACGCCGAGGCGGGTCGGCACCTCGAGCTCGTCGGCTTCCTGAACGACTACGACAACATCGTCGGCGAGTGTTCCTTCTCCACCTCTTGCACGGCGGACATGGTCGGCCGGCAGTTCAATGGTGGGGGCGCCTTCGTCTGGGGCGCCGAGGTCACCGCCGCTTGGCGTTTCGATCTCGGCAGCGACTTCGCGATCCCGGCGAAGGTCGTCTACACGTACACCGACTCACGCTTCACCTCGACCTTCAGCAGCGACGACCCCGTCTTCGGTGGTCTCGACGGCCTCGTCCTCGAGGGGGACCGGCTCCCCTATGTGCCGAGGCACACGGCGCAAGCCCAGCTCGGGTTCGAGCACCGGACCTTCGGGGTCCGCCTGGTGGGCACCTTCGTCGGTGAGAGCCTGGAAGAGGCCGGCCAGGACAGCATCCAGGACAACCTGAAGACCGATCGCTACTTCCTCCTCGACGCGGCCATCGAGGCTCATCCGGAAGAGCACATCCGGGTCTACGCCCGCTTCGACAACCTGCTGGACCAGGCGCCGATCGTCAGCCGCCGGCCCTTTGGTGCCCGGACCATCAAGCCGCTCGGGGTGATGGTCGGCGTCGAAGCCGAGTTCTGAGCCGGCCGGGAGAAATATCACCACTCGCACCCTTGGTCCGAACGGGCACGGTTCCAGCCGGCCAGCGATGGTGCTATGGGGCCTGAGTGCCCGAGATTCGTCCGCTCCGCCCGTACCGCTACGCCGACACCGAGGCGCTGCCCTCGCTGGTGGCGCCACCCTATGACGTGATCGGCCCGGAGCTGCGGGAGACGCTCGGTGAGCGCTCGCCGAACAACGTGGTCCACATCGACCTGCCCGAGGGCGACGGAGACGAAAAGTATGCCCGCGCCGCGGGGCTTCTGAACCAGTGGATCGACAAGGGCGTCCTCGTTCGTGACGACGAGCCCTACTTCCTCACCTACGAGCAGACCTTCGAGCCGCCCGGTGGCGGGGAGCCGATCACTCGCCGGGGCTTCTTCGCGCTGGTGAGGGCCGAGCCCTACGAGACCCGGCAGGTGCTCCCGCACGAGCGCACCCTGTCCGGGCCGAAGGTCGATCGACACAAGCTCTTCGTCGCGACCGGCGCGGCGCTCTCGCCGGTCTTCCTCCTCTTCCAGGACCCGGACGGAGCGACCCAGGGGCCGATCCGCGGCAGCGCCGAGCTCGCCAGCTTCACCACCGACGATGGCATCCAGCACCGCCTCGGCCGGGTCACCGATCCCGCGCAGGTGGCGGCGATGGTGCGCTCCATCGAGAAGCAGCCGCTGCTCATCGCCGACGGGCACCACCGCTACGAGACGACCGTCGGCTACGGCGCCGAGATGGACGAGGCCCGCGAAGCGGAAGGGGCCGAGCCCGCGCCGAACGGCGCGCACCGCTACGTCCTCGCCTTCCTCGCGGAGGGGGACGCGATCCCGGGCTCGTCGTCTACGGGACCCATCGACTGGTCTTCGGCCTCGAGGGCTTCGAGCGGGATTCGTTCCGCAAGGACGCCGAGACCTTCTTCACCGTCGAGGACTACGAAGGGGACGACGCCGGTCTGCAGGAGGCGCTGGCCGCCCACGGCGAGAAGGGCCAGAGCGTCGCCGCTCGCTTTCCCGATGGAACGACCTGGCTCCTGCGCCTGCGCCCGGATGCGCTCGAGCGCGCACCCCTGAAGGACGAGCCGGAGGTCCTCCGGGGCACCGACGTGGTGGTGCTCCACACGGCGCTTCTCGAAGGGACCCTGGGCATCACTCGCGAGCAGCAGGCCAGCCAATCGCACCTCCGCTACTACAAGAGCACGCCCAAGGCGCTCGCGGCCATCGACGCGGGGGAGGGCGACGTGCTCTTCCTGATGAACGGAACGCCGGTGCACCAGGTCCGCGACGCCTGCCTCGCCGGCGAGGTCATGCCGCAGAAGAGCACCTTCTTTCATCCGAAGATCCCCACGGGGCTCGCGATCCACCTGCTCGACCCCGACGAGGAGGTGCCCGCGGTCGACGCAGGCTGACGTGAACGGCGACGCCGAACAGCTCTTTCAAGCGCTCCCGGATCCCTGCGTCCTGGTGGAGGAGGGCCGTGTGGTCGCGGTGAACGCGGCGCTCTTGGCCCTCGTCGGCGAGAGCGATTTCGCGGCGCTCGACTACTCGCGGCTGATCGTCGAGGAGCGGAGCCGGGTCGCCGAGCGGATGTCCAGGGTCCACGCCAGCGGCGAGACCCTTCGCCTGCACCTCCGCGCTCGTGGGCGGACGGTGCCGGTGGACCTTCGGGTGGGCAAGACCGAGGCAGGTACCTGGATCCTGATCGGCCGTGACGCGACGCTCGCGGAGCGCGTCGGATCGGTGGTCGGACGGCTCTCGTCGTTCTACGCCCGCGGGCCGCAGCAGAACGACTCCCTCGGGGCGCTCTTCGAGCAGAGCCAGGGCCTCTTCGATGCCCTCGGCTGGACGGTCGCGCTCTTCCGGGTGGAAGGCGAGACGGTGGTCCTCGAGGACCTCTGGCTCTCGGAACAGATGCGTGAGCACCCGAGCGGCTTCGGGCGGGCGATCGGTGAGCAGCTCGCCGCTGATCTCCTGCCTCGCCGCGTTCCCCTCGAGAAGCTGACCTTCATCCGCGAGGCCGCGGTGGAGGGGCGCGGCAGCACCATCGAGGACATACCGCCCCTCGCCGAGAGGGCCATCGCCCTGCTCGGTTTCGACGTCCCCGCGCTCGACCGCGGCCTCTTCGTCGAGGTGGGCCTCGCGCGTGGAGCCGCGGCTCCGGTCTTCGCCGGTGACCGCGTGAGCCACGTGGTGTCGATCGCCAACGGCGCCTTCGACGAGCGAGATTCCGCCGGCGTGCAGCTCTTCGCGAGCATGCTCTCGACTCTCGTTCGGGCCAATCAGCTCGGCGATGAGATGGCCCGGCAGCAGCGGCACGCCGCGCTCGGCCAGATGTCGCGACAGCTCGCCCACGAGGTGCGCAACCCGCTCGCGGTGATCCTCCAGGCGAGCCGGCAGGCGCGAAAGGGCGGGCCCGACGCGGCGAAGGAGAAGCTGCTCGACATGATCGACGAGGAGGCCGGCCGCCTCGAGCGGTTGATGGCCGACCTGGTGAGCTTCGCCGGTCCGCTGACCCTTCGCCTTCGGAGCACCGCGGTCCGTGACCTGGTGATCTGGTCCCTGGACGCGCTCGCCGAGCACGAGCGCCACCCCGGGGTGACCATCGAGGTGGATCCGGCGATCACCGTGCGGGCCGATCCGGTCCTCTTCCGGCAGGCGCTCACCCACATCCTCGCCAACGCCTGCGGTCACGCCCGCGATCGGGTGCTCGTGTCCGCGGCGCGCGAGGGCGAGCGCGTGATCCTGCGCATCGAGAACGACGGTGGGCCGATCCCCGAAGCCGTCGCCGAGCGGGTCTTCGAGCCCTTCTTCAGCACCCGTCCGACGGGCACGGGCTTGGGTCTGGCCGTGGTGCGCCGACTCATCGAGGACCAAGGGGGCGAGGTCCGCCTCGAGTCGGGCGAGGACACCACCGTCTTCCTGGTGGACCTGCCCGCGGGGGACGTCACTCCAGCTGATGCGGACGCAGACCGCGGAGCGAGAGACTCGTGACCGCGCCGGCGAAGACGCGCGCGCGGTACCAGCCCAGGCTGACCGTCTGGCCCTCGTAGCGGCCGATGGCGGCGATGTCGACGGGCCCCTCGGGCACGTCGAGGGCCGCGTAGAGCCCGAGCAGGCTGGTGCCTTCGCTCCGCCCCGGCTGGGGCAGGGGGTTGTCCGGGTTGTCGTTGAAGTAGGGCTGGCTCACCGCCACCGGTGAGGTGCCCACCTGGGCGAACTCGAGGCGCACGTCGGCGCAGTCGTGGACCTCGCCGGCGACCGCCCCCGATCCGCTGCGGATGCCCTCCACGAGCCCGGCGGAGAGCGGGATCGCCATCCAGTCGGAGGTGCTGAGCACTCGCGGTCGGTACTCCCAGAGCGGCCCCTCGACGGCGGCGACGGTCTCGCAAGCGTCTGCGGCCGGGGCGGCCTCCACCTCGTCGTTGAAGATGTAGACGTTGTAGGCGTAGATGTCGCGCCAGAAGCCCGGGTCACCGCTCGCCTTCACGATGAGCGGCGTCTCGCTCGGAATGTTCGGGACCATGTAGAAGCCGAGCGCGCGCTCGTCGACCGGCTCGTCGTTCTCGTATTCGATTTCGGTCTCGGTGCAGGGACCCACCGGATCGCCGACCAGGGCGGTGCCGGTTCCGAGCAGCGGCCCGAGCGTTCCGTCCGGGCCCTCCTCGTAGACCTCGATGGTGATGTCGTCGGCGTCGCCTCCGTTGCCGAAGACGTCGGCGACGCCATACATGGTCACCATCTGGACTTCGCCGCGGGTCGGGAGCCCGCCTTCCATGAAGCAGCTCAGATCGGGCGCGCCGCTCGCGCCGCCGGGGTCGCAGAAGTCGTCGTCGGGATTCCGCGGCGCGCCGCCCTCGGAGGTGAGCTCGGTACAGCCGACCCGGTTGATCTCGAGCCGGTCGTCGTCGAGCGGCGGGGCCACGCAGGTGCAGGCCGTCTCCAGCAAGCGACCCGGGCAATCGCCGAGCGAGCACTCGCCGGTGTAGAGGTCGTCGTAGAGGATCTCCATGACGCCGCCGTCGCCAGCGGGCGTGTCATCCGTCGAGCCCCCGTCATCACCGCATCCGAGCGCGATCGTCAGCGCGAGCGCCATCCATCCGAGTCGTACCGTCATCCAACCTCCGGATGGTGACCCTACGCCGCCGCCGAGAAGGGTTCAACGACAGGTCGTGCGCCGGCTTTTTGACCGGTCGGCCGCCGTCCGCCAACCTGAGGGGGTGGGTTCCTACGCTCGATGGCTGATCCCGTGCGCGCTCTTGGCGCTCTCGGCCCCCGTGCGCGCGGAGCGTCCACTCGAGAATCTGCGGGCGCTGAAGGAAGCCTGCGCCGAGGCGCGTCGGCCCGGTCGCCGGGCACTCTACGTCGTCGAGCTCGAGCGCTTCCGCTTCGGTCGCTCGACCGAGGAGGGCTTCCTCCCCGTCGACACCCGGCGCAACCTCCGGGCCTTCGGCGGCTCGGCGGCCCTCTTCCCCGCCGAGCTGGAGCCGATCGGTTTCCGGGCCAACGAGGAGCGGCAGGCCGCGCTCAGGCAGGCCCGGGAAGCGGGCGCGAAGCTGCGGGTCGGTTTCTTTCTCGGCTTCGATGGCGAGGGCCAGCCCTGCGTGATCCGGCCAGCGGTGAGTGTTTCGACCGTCCGCATGGACGTGGCGTTCCTCGAGTTGGTCGACAGCCGCGGTCGGGTGATCGCCCGTGACGACACCGAGCGTCTCCGCGCGTGGCGGGACGACGAGGAGCGCGACCGGATCGAGGGCGAAGGGCCGCGGGTGGCGGTGGACGACCCCTGGGGTGGCTCGGTCCCCGAGGCGACGGTGAGCGCCATCCGCTCCCTCTCCGGTCGGCTGGCCCAATGCCACGCGGCGCACGTCGGGCGGGGTGGGGCCGGCCGTGGACGGGCGCTCGTGCAGCTCTCCGTCGACGACGAGCCCACCATCGCCTTCACCACGTTCTCCGACGAGCGCTTCGGCGCCTGCCTGGTTCGGGTGCTCAAACGCGTCCAGCTGCCGGCGGACACCGCCCGATTCACGATTCCCCTGCGCTTCGCCGCCGACTGAGGGTGTACGAGCGGCCCTGGTGGCCCCACGTTCCCGGTGAATGATTCCCCGCTCCGGGCCGTTGCAGAGACGATGAGCTCCCACCGTCAGGCCGCCGCCTTCGTGCTGGTCGCGCTGGCGGCGTGCGTCTTCGTGCCGAGCGACACCCGCGCGCAGCGCGATGGTTGGCGCGCCTTCATGCGCCGGCTCGTGGAGGCGCGCCGCGATTCGAGCGCCCCCGGGACCGGCTGGGACCCCGGCCCGACCTACTCGCTCGACGACACGCCGAGACACCAGGAGCCGGGGCGCCGGGTCGACTGTCCGACCGACTCGCTGGTCACCCATCGCGGGACCCACCTGCGCTACCGGGGTGGGGGCATCCGGGTGCACGAGGCCTTCGTCCCTCGCCTCGAGCGCTTCGAGGCGCTGGCGCGCGACATCGCCGTCGAGGTCTATGGCCGCGAGCCGCGCCGCATTCGCCACAAGGGCACCTACAGCTGCCGGCGCAGCCGCGGACGGAGCTCGCGGATCAGCGAGCACGCCTTGGGGAACGCGCTCGACCTCAAGGGCTTCGAGTTCGGTCCGCTGCCGCGCGGCGAGACCCTGCCGGAGGGACTGCACCGCCGCCTGCGCTGGCGCTTCGCCGTGACCGTCTCGGACCATTGGTCACCCCGCCGCGAGCGGGACGAGATCCACGCCGAGTTCCTCCACCGGCTCACCGACGCGCTCGCCACCCGACCGGAGATCTTCCGCGGGATCGTGGGTCCGCCGCGACCACGGCACCACGACCACCTGCACCTCGATGTCGCGCCCTGGCGCTACCGGCTCTACCGCTACGAGTGAATCCGATCGTCGTTCATCGGCTGAGCTGGGGCGCGAGGCGTTCCGCTCGAGAGAGCACCAGCCGCAGGAGGACGCGGAAGGCGCGCCGGTCGAAGTTCGTGTCCGTACGCTGAACGGCCGAGAGCCGGACGGCGCCGGTGCGCGGATCCCATTCGAGGTGGGACCCGTTCAGCGACCAGTTGAGCTCCGCCATCCGCCGCAGCCGCTCGTCGGTGTCGGGCTCGCCGGGCGGTATCCGTCCGAGGCCCATCACCACGAAGGTCACCGTGTGGGTCTGGTCGCTGACGACGATGCGCACCGACCAACGTCCGTCCCCTTCGCTCGCGCGATGCTCGAGCTGGCACTGGGCGCGGGCCCGCCCCTCGGCTTCGCAGCTCGCCTCCGCGCCCACGCGCTCCAGCTCCTGCCGGACCGCGCCCAGGTAGCGTGGCTGCTCGGGCGCGTCGGTCTGGGCGCCAGCGGCGAGCGCCGGGACACAGAGCAGCGCGAGCGCCGTCACTCGAGGAAGTCGAGCCATCCGTGAGAGAGCGCGTCGCCGCGGTCGACCGGGTTCCAGCGCATGAACACCTTGCCGAGGCAGCTCGCTTCGTCGACCGGGCCGAAGCTCCGGCTGTCATGGTTCCGCGTGCCCCGGTTGTCGCCCAGCAGGAAGAGCTTGCCCGCCGGCACCGTCGTCTCCCGGAGCCGGAAGTCGCTGCCTTCGCGGACGAAGATCTGGTGCTCGGTGTTGCCGACGGTCTCGACCGCTCGTCGCACGGGGATCTGTCGATTCGCGTCGGCGTCGAAGAAGTCCATCTCGCCCTGCCAATCGACGACCACCTGCGTGCCCTCGATCTGGAAGCGACCGCGTTCGTCGGTCCCCAGGGTCATCCCGCCTTTGCCCATGACGCGGCCGAGGACCATGGCTCCCGGGCTGGAGGGGTTCTCGCAGACGACGATGTCGGCCATCTCGATGTCTGCGTCGCGCCAGAGGAGCACCTTCTCACCGGCGAGGAAGGTGGGGGCCATCGCGTCGTGACCCGCGCTGATCGGCGTCACGAAGAAGATCCGCAGAACGCCGCCGACCACGAGCAGCACGCCGCCGACCCACAGCGCGATCTTGAACAGCACTTTCCAGAAGTTGCCCACCTCGGGTCTATCCCTTTCGGGCCCGTACGGTGTCAAGCAAGCGCTGCGCTTCGGTGGCGCTTCGCAGCACCGCCAGCCCGTCGGCTCCCGCGTCGAGCGCCTCCCCCGCGTTCCGCGGCCCCAGCCCGCCGAGGGCGAGGACGGCCACGCCCGCCGGCGCCGCGCTCCTGGCCGCGCGAAAGCCTTCGGCCCCCAGTGGAGGGTTCTTTCCGGCGACGGCGAAGAAGGGCGAGAGCGTGGCGTAGTCCGCCCCTTCCGCCCGCGCGAGGCCGGCGCGGTCGTGGCGCGAGACGCCGATGAGCGCCTCGGGCCCCAGCAGGTGCCGGACGTCGGCGATGGGCAGCCCCCGCTCCGGCAGGTGCACCCCCGCCGCGCCGACCAGCCGCGCGAGGTCCGCCCGGCGGTGGATCAGCAGCGGCACGGGCCCGTGGAGCGCGGCCGCTTCGGCCATCAGCTGCCGGTCGGGCGTCCCCGGTCGGCGCAGGAGCACCGCGACCTCCTCGCTCCCGGCGACCGACTCGAGAGCGGCTCGCAGCTCGGCGAGCGGCCCCTCCGGCGGCGTCAGCAGCAGCAGCCGCGGGGCCTTCAATCCTCGTCCTCGTCCTCGTCCTCGGCCGGTGGCGGCTCGCGGCCGTCGAGGGCCATCCGCGACATCTCCGCTTCGGCCGAGTCGGGGTAGCGCTCGACGATCCGTCGCATCGTCTTCTCGCGGGCGTCGGTGTCCCCCGCTTCCCGGAATTCCTCGGCCAGCCCCCAGAGCGCTTCCGACGGGCTGTCGGCGATGCGCCGGTCCGGGTCCGGCTCCGACGCGCACTGAAAGGGCGCCGTCGTCAGCCACAAAGCGATGAGCAGCCGCGCGATCATGCGTCCTGCGAGCTGCCGATGACGCCCTCGAGCGGGCTCGACGCCGTCGCGTAGAGCTTCTTCGGGATGCGCCCGGCGAGGTAGGCGTCGCGACCGGCCTCGACCGCCTGCTTCATCGCCCGAGCCATCCGCACCGGATCCTTCGCGCCAGCGATGGCGGTGTTCATCAGGATGCCGTCGACACCGAGCTCCATCGCGAAGGCGGCGTCGCTCGCGGTGCCGACGCCGGCGTCGACGATCACCGGCACGTTCGCGTGCTCGAGGATGATCTCGAGGTTGAAGGGGTTGCGGATCCCCAGGCCGCTGCCGATCGGCGCCGCGAGGGGCATGACCGCCGCGCAGCCCATGTCTTCGAGTCGGCGGCAGGCGACCGGGTCGTCCATCACGTAGGGGAGCACGACGAAGTCCTCGTCGACGAGCGTCTTCGCCGCCTCGAGGGTGGCCGGCACGTCGGGGAAGAGGGTCCGCTCGTCGCCGATGACCTCGAGCTTCACCAGGTCCGTGTCGAGCAGCTCGCGGCCCAGGCGCGCGGTGGGGACCGCGTCCTCCACCGTGTAGCAGCCCGCCGTGTTCGGCAGGAGGGTGACCCCCGCGTCTCGGAGCACGTCCATGATGGAGCGGTCCCCGCCGCCCTTCAGGTCGACGCGGCGAACGGCGACCGTCACCACCTCGGAGCCGGAGGCCTCGAGGGCCTGCTCGGCCACCTCGAGGCTCGGATACTTGCCGGTGCCGGTGAAGAGTCGGGACTGGAAGGAGTATTCACCGATGCGGAAGGCGTCGTCGCTCATGGCTGTGCTCTAGCCTCTGAGCCCCGCCGAGCGCAACGGCCCCGCCTCGGCGCCGTGCGATGGCTCGCGCGATGGTCCTCGGACGGCTTCGGCCGTGGGGCCGGCGGGGGATGGGGACTGTCCATCGATGGGAACCGTCGCTAAGGTCGCGAAGTGGCGCGACTGCAGAGCAGCGCAGAGCTGGCGCGAGTCCTGACGAGCATCGTCCGGCGGCGCCGCCGCGGGACACTCGAGGTCACCAGCAGCGAGGTCACGACCTTGCTCTTCTTCGCCAAGGGGAGGCTCGTCTTCGCCGAGCAGGGCACCCTGGGCGAGACCCTCGGCCGCCGGCTGCTGCGCGACGGGCAGCTCACGCAGGACCAGTACGCGGCGGTGATCCAACGGATGACCGCCGGCCTGATCGAGAGCGAGCAGATGCGCTTTGGCGAGGTCGTGGTCGCCCTCGGCTATCTCTCACCGGAGGTGGTCCACGAAGCGCTCGCGGCGCAGGTGCGCCGGAAGTTGCTGCTCTGCTTCCAGTGGTCTCGGGTGCGCCTCGGCTGGGACCCCTCCCCGGAGCCGCTCCGCGTGGTGGCGCACTTCCCGAGCGACCCGCTGCAAATCGTCGCGGCGGGCATTCGCGAGTACTGGGCGCGCGAGCAGCTGCTCCCGACCCTCGGCCCGCACGCCGCTCGCTACCCGGTGCTGGTGAAGACCGCCGCGCAGATCTCGGAGCAGCTGGCCTTGCCCTCGGCGGAGAGCGCTTTCCTGCGCGCCATCGACGGCCGTCAGAGCGTCGACCGCCTCCGGGAGCGCGAGGAGCTCGATGCGCTCGGGCGGGAGCGGCTCCTCGCGGCGCTGATCCTGACCGGCGCCGTCCGCCTGGCCGACGAGCCTCTGGAGCCCTCGAAGCCGCCCCCGCCATCCGGCTCGCGCGGGCAGCCGCGAGCGGCGGTGCAGCGGCTCGCCGCTCACCTGGCCGCAGCGAGGCGTCGCGTCGACCGTGCGTCGCTCGTTCCGCCGATGGACGAGCGCCGTGCGGCGCTCGAGGCGGAGCAGGCCCACCAGCGGGGGCTGGTGCAGATGGGGTACGACGCCTGGCCGTTGGCCGCGCGCGAGCTCCGGCGCGCGGCCGAGCTGCAGCCGGAGCTGGTGGAGTACGAGCTCTACGCCGCGTGGGCGGAGCTCCGGGCGTCGCCGCCGACGACGGAGGAAGGCGCGCTCGAGGCGCGCGAGGCGTTGGCGGATCTCGCCAAGCGCGTTCGCCGGAAGGACCGGGACCACGCCTTCGCGTGGCACGTGCGTGGGCAGCTCGCCGCCCTCGAGGGCGACGATCGCGCGGCCCTCAAATACTTCTCCGCCGCCTATCGCCTGGACCGCTCGGACGCGGAGGCGGAGCGCTTCCTTCGACTGCTGAAGGGTCGGCTCGAGAAGAAGTAGCCGGCGGAATCACCGCTGGGTCAGGCCTCTTGCTCGTCGGGCTCGCGCTTCGCGTCCTCGCCGTCCGCTTCGGTCGCATCCTCCAGGGCGCGTCGCGCCATCTCGTCGGTGGTCATGGTCAGGTCCTCCCGTCGAGGTGGACCGCCGGCGCTCTTGTCGGGGACGGTCTCCGGCTTCGCGCCGCGCACGGTGTCCTCGGAGATGGGCGCTCGAGGATCGGGCTCCCGGGGATCGTCGCTTCCTTCTGGATGTTCCATGCCCCGCAGACATTTCAAGAGTCGTTCCACCGCTCGTGCCCGCCGTGACGGTCCGAGAGCGGGTCAGTGAGCAACGGGTCGAGGCGATGCGCCTCGCCCCCGGGCTCAGAGGCCCATTCCCTGGAAGGTGTCGCAGGCGGACACCGTGCCCGACCGGAAGCCGGTGCGGAACCAGCGAACCCGCTGCTCCGACGACCCGTGCGTCCAGCTCTCGGGGGTGATCCGCCCCTGGGCGCGCCGCTGCAGCGTGTCGTCGCCGATGGCGGCGGCGGCTCGGAGCCCCTCGTCGATGTCGCCGGGCTCGAGGAGCCCTCGTTGCTGCGCGTAGTGCGCCCACACGCCGGCGAGGCAGTCCGCCTGCAGCTCCTGGCGCACGCTGAGCTGATTGCCTTCGACCTCCGAGAGCTGGGCCCGCCGCTGGTGCACGCGCATGGAGGTGCCGAGCAGGTTCTGGATGTGATGACCGATCTCGTGGGCGATCACGTAGGCCCGCGCGAAGTCTCCCGGCGCGTCGTGCCGTCGCTCGAGCTCGGCGAAGAACGCGAGGTCGATGTAGACCTGCTGGTCCGGCGGGCAGTAGAAGGGCCCGACCGCGGCGGAGTTGAAGCCGCAGGCGGACTGCACGCCGTCCCGAAAGAGGACCAATGTCGGTTCCTGGTAGGGGCGGCCCGCCTGCTGCGGCAGCAGCTGGTTCCAGGTGGTCTCGGTGTCGCCCAGGACCACGCGGACGAACTCCACCTGCTGGTCTTCCTCCGGCGTCGACTGGACGGAGCCGCCGCCGCCACCGCCATCCACGAGGCCGAGCAGCTGCATCGGATCCTCGCCGAGGGCGATCATGACGATCGCCACGATCACGACGATGAGGCTGCCGCCGCCACCGACCTTGAGCAGCGCCCCGCCGCCCGCTCGCTTCCCGCGGCGATCCTCGACGTTCGAGCTGCGTCGTCCTCCTTGCCAGCGCACCTCCGTTTCCTACCACTCCCCGCGCACCAGGCCCATGGGGCGAGGTCCGGGGGAGGGCGCCATCGTCTATGCTGGGCCCGTGCGCACCGCTCTCGAGGAGCTCTGCCCGTCGTGCCGGCTGCGGCTCACGCGAGGGACGAGTCGCTGCCCCTTCTGCGGTCGCCCGACGGTGGGTCGGGACGAGAGGGATCGGCAGCGTCACCTGGCGCGCTTCTCCTGGGAGCTCGTGCTCCCGGGCCGCGCCGTGCGCTGGGTGGTGTTGCTGCTGGGCGCGCTCTTGGTCTTCCCGACCCCGCTGGTCATCGTCGCCGTTCCGGTGTTGACGATCGCCTTCGGGGCACCGTCCGACCGGGTCCCCGGCGAGCTCATCCTCAATGCGGTGATCGCCGGCCCAGGGCTCTTCCTGGCCCTGGTGATCGTCGGATCGCTGCTCGTCGTCGCGGCGGCCATTCCGATCGTCGTCCCGTTCGGCATCGTCGACGTCCTTCGTCACCGCCATCGGGTCGAGCCCTGCGTGAGGGACGCGCCGCTGCGCTCTCGTTCCCGGGTAGCGGCGCTCGAGCGGTGGTTGGAGCGCCTTCGATGGCGATTGAAGGACTGGCGGAAGCGCCTCTCGAACGGGAAGGTCTTCGCCATCGCGGCGGGGGGGCTGGCCGCGTTGCTGGTCGCCGTGTCCTTCGCTCTCCGGGACGAGGACCTCTTGCCGTGGAGCGCGGCGCTCGTCGGAGTCTTCGGCGTGGTGATCGTCTCCTTCGCCGGCTCCCTCTGGTTCGGAGTGGTGCTGACGTCGCTGGACTGGCTGACCCGGGGGGCGGGTCTGGCTCGCAAAGGCTCCGAGCGTGGCCGGCGGGGGTTCGATCCGAAGCGGGAGGCGAAGGCGATGGTGGCGGCGTGGACCGCCGACCGTGAGCCGCGGACCGGGACCGTGGATGGCCGTGCGCGGGTCACGGCGCCGCTCGGCGGCGACGAGGTGCTCGCGTTCCGCATCCGCGGCCGGGTCGGCAAGTGGGCCATCGACGACGCTTGCGTCGCCGACTCCCTGACCCTGCACACCGACGCGGGCGCCGAGGTGCAGGTGCGCGCCGGTGACTGGGCCGTGCTGGACGAGCCGGGCGAGCCCGTCCCGGTGCCGATGACGGAGGCGCTGCGGAGCTTGCTCGAGCGCCTCGGCGTGCCCCTCGACGACGACGTCGTCCTGGCGGAGGCCGTCATCCGCTCTGGGGACCGAGTGACCATCCACGGCGACCCCAGCGACGCGCTGGCGCCGGGACGGGGCTACCGGGACGAGCTGGGCACCGTCCTCACCGACGCGACGCAGCGTCCGCTCGTACTGACTCGCAGCGCGTGACCTCTCGCTGGCGGCGGCTCGAGCGCCCCCTTCGCCGCGCCTCGGGAGCGACAGATTTTCGCAGGTCGCCGCGGAGGGGGTGCACCTCGTTCGCGGGGCGTGCCCGGCTCCAGGCTCTTCGACTGGCACGTCGGCTGCACGAATGGAGGGTGGGCAGCGCCGCTGGCGGCCTGCGCGGAGAGGGACGAGACCATGACGATCACGATTCGAACCCGAGACGGCGGCACGACCGCGCTGGACGACGGCCAGCTGGCGGCGCTTCGCCGGGAGCTGGCGGGCGCCGTGCTGTTGCCGGGCGATGGAGGCTTCGCCGAGGCCGTGGCGCTGTGGAACGGGATGATCCACGCGCAGCCCGCTCTCGTGGTGCAGCCGGAGCACGTATCGGACGTGGTGAACGCCATCCGTCTGGCGCGCGAGCAGGGGCTGCTCCTCTCGGTCAAGGGCGGCGGTCACAACATCGGCGGCTTGGCGCTGGCCGACGGTGGGCTGACGCTGGACATGTCGCACTTCGACCGGGTCGAGGTGGACCCGATGGGGCGCACGGTCCGGGTGGGCGCCGGTTGCCTGCTCGGAGACGTGGACCGCGTGACCCAGGCGTACGGGCTGGCGACCGTGCTGGGCTTCATCTCCGAGACCGGCGTGGCCGGGCTGACGCTCGGCGGTGGCTTCGGCTACCTCGCGCGGCGCTTCGGGTGGGCGGTGGACAACCTGCTCGCGGTCGAGATCGTCACCGCCGACGGAGAGGTCCGCCGAGCGAGTCGGGACGAGCACCCCGACCTCTTCTGGGCCATCCGCGGGGCCGGTCACAACCTGGGGGTCGTGACGGAGTTCACCTTCCGGCTGCACGAGGTCGGGCCGAGGGTCGTCGGTGGTCNNGCCGAGGGTCGTCGGTGGTCTGATCGCGTGGCCCTTCGAGCGCGCCGAGGAGATCCTCACCCGCTATCGAGAGCTCACGGCGAACGCGCCCCGCGAGCTGACGGTGTTCCTCATCATGATGCGCGCGCCGCCAGCGCCCTTCGTGCCCGAGCCGTGGCGGGGGCGCCAGGTGGTGATGATGCTCGCCTGCTACTCCGGCGCGCTCGATCGGGCCGAAGAGGCGCTCGCGCCCATTCGTGCCCTCGGCGATCCGATCTTCGACGTGATCGGCGAGCGCCCCTATGTCGAGCAGCAGTCCCTCCTCGACGAGACCGAGCCCGACGGGATGCACTACTACTGGAAGACCGAGCTGGCCGCCGAGCTCACGGACCCGATGCTCACCACCCTGCGCGAGCTGGCCGCCGACTGTCCGATACCCATGGCCGAGATGGTCGTGCTGCACATCGGTGGCGCGCTCAACGAGCACCCGGCGGACGACGGCGCCGTCGGCAACCGGGACGTCCGCTTCGCCTTCGGCGCCGCCGGCATGTGGGGGCCCGACGAGCCGCGCGAGCAGGAGTTCAAGGAATGGGTCCGCGCCGCCGGCAAGGCGCTCGGACCCTTCTCCACCGGCGCGGCGTACATCAACTTCCAGACCGCCGAAGACTCGGAGGAGCGTCTTCGAGCGACCTACGGTGACAACTTCGAGCGGCTGGCTGGTGCGGATCAAGGCGACCTACGATCCCGACAACCTCTTCCGATCGAATCGCAACATCCGCCCGCGGTGACCCGCTGGACGGGCAGCGCGGGACGCGGGGTCGCTACCAGAGACCGATGGCCCCGAGGCCGGCCCGTCGGGGTCCGAGGCTCGGGAGGATCGCGACGCGAAGACGGGGGCGGCTCGAGGTCGCGGGCTCGTCGCGTTCATCCCACTGGCCGTGACCGTGGCCGTGCTCCCGGAAGCCATAGTGGAGCAGCCGGGGCAGCACCCACCCGGCGGCGAAGCCGAGAGCGCTGCCGAGCAGGATGTCCGTCGGCCAGTGGTCGTCCCCCAGGGCCCGCGAGACGCCCACCATCGTGGCGGCCAGCGCGTGGCTCACGCACGCCGCGCGTCCGCTCCGCTGCGTCCGGTAGATGCGCATCCGTGCGTGGTGCATGCAGGTCAGCGACGCTCCGGCCACGGCCACACCGTGATGGCCGCTGATGAAGCTCCGGTTGGTCCGGTCTCCGGGGTCGCATCTCGGATCGTCCCGGCCCCGAGCCTCTTCGCAGAAGGTGTACCTCGGCCGCTGGCGCCCGAACGCCAGCTGACTCCCGAAGGTCACCGCGCCGACGATGCCGAAGGCCAACGTGTCGATGACCAGGAGCTGCCAGGCGACGTCCCAGCCGCCCCGGATGGCGCCCGCGATCAGCAGATCGTCGACGGCTCGGTAGGCGAAGGTGCCCAGGTAGCCGGCGTTGCCGATCTTGGAGAACACGTCGCGCGCGCGGCCCGGACCCAGCGAGAGCCGCTCTTGCAGCTTTCGATCGAACGCCGTCATCGCGCGGGCGTCGGTCTCCGGCACGGGCCCCGCGAGGAGCATCGTGAAGCCGCCGGCCACGATCACCGGCGCGGCCACCGCCTCGGGCCACTGCACCCGGCGCGCGGAGTCCGGCCAGGCGAGCGCGTTCGGCTCCGGCTCCTCATCGGGCACCTCGTCCGCCTGGGCAGCCGCGGTGACCGGGGCGACCACGAAGGCGAGACCGGTCAAGAGCGCGAGGCCGTGGAGGTGGGGCGTCATCACCGTCGATCTGTGGGGGACCGCGGGCGCCGAGTCCAGGGGCCCCTCGTGGTCTGGCGTCGACGGCCTCGTCCCGGCTAGACTCGGTGCGTGGACGTCGACACCGCCAGGACCTTCGGTCGATCGTTCGTTCGAGCGCTCATGGATTCGAACGAGACGGGGGAGTTGCTCACCGCCGAGGAGATCAGCTCCGTCGGGCGGATGGACGCGCTCCTCGACTCGATGCGTGCGAGCGAGGAGGGGCGCGCCATTCTGGACGAGCGGCCGCGGATCGATTCACGGACCGTGGACTTCCGCGCCCTTCGCGCGCTGCCCGTCGGGACGTTGGGGCGGGACTTCGCCGACCACCTCGAGCGGTACGAGCTGGACCCCGACGCGCTCGACGTCGCCGTCACCCGTGGGCGGAGCGAAGAGGCCAACTACCTGCTCGAGCGGGTCCGTCAGACCCACGACATCTGGCACACGTTGCTCGGCCTCGGGGCGGCGGGACACGAAGAGGTGTTGGTGCACGCCTTCCAATGGCCTCAGCTTCGGATGCCCTACTCGGCGCTCGTGGTCTTCTTCGGGACCTTCAAGCATGTGATCGGTGAGGGGCGCCTGCGAGTCTTGCGGACCGACCTGCGGGAGGCCTTCCGCGCGGGCGCCGCCGCCGCGCCGCTCCTGCCAATCTACTGGGAGCGGCACTGGGAGGAGCCGACCGACCGGCTCCGAGAGCGCCTCGGGATCCGTCCCGCCGTGCAGTGGCACTGAGCTTCCCGAGCGCGCGGATCAGCGGCGGCTGGCGCGCTCCTGGGCCTGACCGGTCATCGGCACGAAGAGCACCGGGATCGATCGCTCGAGCTCGAAACCGTCCGTGGTCCGGGTCAGCACGACCAGCTCCTGGTAGTGCTCGCCGACGGGCACGACCATCTTGCCCCCGATCGCCAGTTGCTTCTTCAGCGGCTCGGGAATGCGTGGAGGCGCGGCGGTGATCACGATGGCGTCGAAGGGGGCCTTCTCGGGCCAGCCGGCGTAGCCATCACCGATGCGGGTCTCGATCTCGTCGTAGCCCATGGCGTTCAGCTGCGCGCGGGTGCGGCGCGCCAGGGGCTCGATGATCTCGATGCTGTAGACCTCGGCGCCGAGCTCGGCGAGCACCGCGGCCTGGTAGCCGGAGCCGGTGCCGACCTCGAGGACCCGGTCGCCCTCCTGGACGTCGGCGAGCTGGGTCATCAGCGCCACGATGTAGGGCTGGCTGATGGTCACGTCGTGACCGATCGGTAGCGCCCGGTCCACGTAGGCGAAGGGCTGCATCGTTGCGGGGACCATCTCGTGGCGGTTCACGGCACGGACGGCTTCGAGCACGTTGGGGTCGTCGATGCCCTGCGCGCGCAGCTGGTCGACCAGTTGCAGGCGGGCACGAGTGTAGCGTTGTTCCATGGTGGGTCCTCGGTCGGGGGTGGGGGCCGGCGAGGGCGCTGCGCGCTCGGTGGCGGGAGCGCTCGCGGGCGGAGGGTTGGAGGGATCGCGGGTGGGCTCGTCGTGAGAAGAGCAGCTGGCGCCGAGCGCCAGCGAAGCGATGAGGGAAAGGGTGATCTCGTTCATGGGCTTGCCGTTCAGCTCGTGGGGCTGGCCTCTCGCCAGGAGCGGAGCGCATCCAAGGGGCGGAGCGCCGTGGTCTCGTCGATGTGGATCAGCGCATCGAACTGGTCGGGGAGGCGGGAATGGGAATAGTGGCTCTGGAGCTCGGTCTCGGGCCGGTAGATGACGCCGATGGCCCGGCTCAAACGTGGGGGAAGGAGAGCGGCGCGCACCGCCGGGTCGCGCAGGGTGAGGGCGTAGGCCGGCATCGCCTTCGGGTGTCGGGCGACCGCGTGGAGCAGGCCCTCGTAGCTGTCCGTGCGTCCTGGGCGTACCGTCTTCCGCTGGGTGCGGTGGCCCCAATCGTCGACGGCCGTCACCTGGCCGCGATGGGTGCTGAAGCCGAGGTTGAACACGGTCTCCCCATGGCGTTCGCGCATGAGCTGGCCCAGGTTGTGCTCTCCGCGGAGGCTCATCTCGGTGGCGCGGGCGTCGCCGAGGTGGGAGTTGTGGGCCCAGACCGCGATCCGGGAGCCCGAGCCGAGGGTCGCCAGGAGGCGGTCCATGGTGTCGGCCATGTGGCTGTCGCGGACGTTCCAAGAGGGCTCGGCCCCGGTGCGTTGGGCGTTCCAGTAGCGGCCGGCGTTCGCCACGACGCGAGCGTTCTGAGTCGCGTCGAGGTCGTCGCCGGTCAGGTGAGTCACCCGGTCCAGCTCATCCTTCAGCGCGGACGGGCAACTGGGGCGATCCGCGAGGTTGGCGATCAGGTTCGACGGCTCGTCTCCGCCCTCGAGGAGGCAGGCGTAGGTGGCTCGCGCGTGGTCCGCGGCCGCGGGAGCCCGAGCGTCGAGCTCGGCCAGGACGGCGGCAGCGGACTCGGCGGGGCTGTAGAGGTCGAGGCCGTAGAGGCCGACGTGGTCGCTCGACGGTCGCTTCGCGTTGTGGGTCCGGAGCCACTCGACGAAGCTCGCCACGACCTCGTTGCGCCACATCCATCGGGGAAAGCGATCGAAGTCGGAGAGGGCCTCGGCGGCGTTCCCGTCGCTGCTCCCGCCACGCACGTAGCGGTCCACACGCGCTGCGCTCGGCCAGTCGCCCTCGATGGCGACGGCGTCGAGCTCGCCGCGCTCGATCAGCGCCTGCGTGAGCTCGGCGCGGAGCTCGTAGAACTCGTGAGTGCCGTGGGAGGCCTCGCCCAAGAGCACGATCCGGGCGTCGCCGACCCATTCGAGGATCCGCTCGTGGGAGCCTTCGCGCCCGAGCGGGTGGGCCTCGGCGTGGAGGGCGGCCACCGGTTCGGGCGCGGAGGCGGTCGGCGGTTCGGGCGCGCCGCTCCCTGCGCTCGCGTTCGAGCCGCAGGCCAGGGCCAACAGAGCCCCGACGGCCACGCCCGACGCCAGCCCGCGGAGGCGAGCGCTTTGGTCGGTCATGAGCCCAGGCTAACCATGCGTTCAGTGCGGGCCAGGGGGGTGGCGCGAGTTTTCTCCACCCTGGCGTCGCGCCTTTGGAGAGCTACTTGTGGATCGTGTTCTCGCTCATGGATCGGTGTCGCTCTCGGCTCGCGCTCGCCGCGCTGGCGTTGGCCGCCGCGAGCTCGCTGGGGGCCGCCTGTGACGAGGACGAAGCCCACGAGCCCGGAGCCGAGCCGGGACCGGCGGCCGAGCGTGCTGCCGCTCCCGCGCCATCCTGGGCACAGCTGGAGGAAGACCCCATGTCCGATGACGAGCGCCTCGCGCGAGCCCGCGAGCTGATGAACGACTTCGCCCAGCGCACGGGCCTGGAGGGCGACGCCGAGAGCCGCCGCTACCTCTGGACCGACGCCTTCGCCGTCGGCAACTTCCTCGCCCTGGAGCGCGCCACCGGCGAGGCGAGATGGCGCACGTTGGCGCTCGAGCTCGTCGAGCGAGTGCACGACGAGCTCGGTCGCCACCGCGAGGACGACTCGCGGGAGGGGCGGCTCGGAGACGCGACCGAGGAACACCCGACTCGTGGCGGGCTACGCATCGGCAAGCCCCTCCCCGAGCGGCCGCCGGGCGAGCGCCTCGATCAGCGCCTCGAGTGGGACCGCGACGGCCAGTACTTCCACTACCTGACCAAGTGGATGCACGCCCTCGACCTGACCACGCGGCACACGGGCGAGCCCCGGTTCAACCGCTGGGCTCGAGAGCTCGACCTCGCGGCCCACCGGGCGTTCACCTACGCCGGGCCCGGCGGTCGCCCACGGATGCACTGGAAGATGAGCATCGACCTCTCCCGGCCGCTGGTCCCGTCGATGGGACACCACGATCCTCTCGACGGCTACGTGACGACTGCCCAGCTCGAGCAGACGGCCGAGGCCCTCGGCGACGCTCGCGAGCTCGATCTCGGGGACGCGCGCGAGAGCTTCGCGGCGATGATGCGTGCGACCGGCGGGTTGGCCACCGACGACCCGCTCGGTCTCGGCGGGATCCTCATGGATGCCTGCCGCATCGAGCAGCTTCGGCGGCGCGGCCACGAGGACCGCATCGACCTGCTGAGCGCCCTCCTCGAGGGCGCCCGCGTGGGCTTGGCGGCCTTCGCCCGCGGCTTCGATCCGACGGGACCGGCCAGCCGCCGGCTCGCCTTTCGGGAGCTGGGCCTGGCCATCGGGCTCCGCGGGGTGGAGCGGATGGCGGCGGCCATCGAGCGGGGCGACTTCGGCGGCGGGGAAGAGGCGGCTGCCACGGTGCAGGAGCTGCGGCGCTACCTGCCGATGGCCCATGCCATCGAGCGCTTCTGGCTCCAGCCGGCGGCGCGCGCTCAGTCGACCTGGACCGAGCATCGGGACATCAACGAGGTGATGCTGGCGACCAGCCTGATCCCGGACGGTGTCCTCGAGCTGCGGCCGGTTCGGCCGTGAGCCTGCGCGGCCGGCCGCCTCAGCCGCCGCCGACGAAGTGGACGACCTCGACCGCGTCGCCCGCCTCGAGCGCTTCGCTCGCGTGCTTCGCCCGCGGTACGACCTCCTGGTTGCGCTCGACCGCGACCAGGGTGTCGCCGAGGCCGAGGCTCTCGAGGAGCGCGCGCACGGTGGTGCCCTCCGGGACGTCCTTGGCTTCGCCGTTGACCTCGATCTGCATGGGCACGTTCTAACGCGGGCTCAGTAGAGGAGCCAGCTGCGGCGGGTGTCGAGGAAGCGGCGGGCGCCCTCGGCGTCCTCGTTGAGGTAGCCCTCGAGCGACTCCCGCGCGTTGACGCGCTGCCGGTACTCGGGGCCGCCGGTGAGCAGGTCGATGGCCGGCCGATTCGTCTCGTACTCGTACTCCTCGGTGCGCCAGGGGAAGACGTCATCGGGCGCCTGATGGAGCATGGCGGCGATGAGCCGCAGGTAGGTCGGGTACGAGCGGAAGGTCGCGCGATCGGTGACGTGGATCTGGACCCCGGTGCAGATCTGGCCCGCGTGCTTGCGGACCGTGGGCTCGAAGCTCAGCGGCCGCAGGGTGGCGCCGGTCACCCCGAGGCTGGCGATGGCGCGACCGTCGACGTGGGGCGCCCCGAAGAGCTCGAAGGGGCGGGTGGTGCCGCGAGCCTCGCTCAGGTTCGTGCCCTCCAGGATACAGCCGCCCGGGTAGACGATGGCCGTGTCCAGGGTCGGCATGTTCGGCGAGGGGAGCACCCAAGGCAGGCCGGTCTCGTCGAAGTACATCGAGCGGTCCCAGCCTTCCATGGGCAGGATCGTGAGCGACTCCGGTGGCAGCTCCTCGAGCTCGCGGACCATGGTGAGGATCTCACCGAGGGTCATGCCGTGGCGGACGGCCACGTCATAGAGACCGACGAACGATCGGTAGCCGGCGCGCTGCGGTCGGCCTTCGACGACCTCGCCGCCGAGCGGGTTGGGGCGGTCGAGGGCGATCACCTCCACGCCGGCGCGGGCGGCACCGCGAAGCATGAAGGCGGCGGTCCAGACGTAGGTGTAGTAGCGGGCGCCGACGTCCTGCAGATCCACGACGATCACGTCGAGCTCCTTCAGGTCGTCCTGTCGCGGTTGCAGATCGGCGGCGCTCGAGCCGTAGAGGCTGACGATGCGCACCCCATCGAGCTCGCCGCCCTCGACGCCGTCCATGTCCTGCGCGGTGGCGGCGTAGCCGTGCTCGGGACCGAAGAGGATCGTGGGCTCCACGCCCATGCCCTTCAGCACGTCCAGCGCGTGGACGAGGTCACGGTTCACGCTCGCGGGGTGGGCGAGGAGCCCGACCCGCTTGTCGGTCAGCCGCTTCGCGAGCTCCGAGGACGGCAGTCGATCGAGGCCGGTGCGGACCGCGCTCACGCCTGGCCCGTCTCTCGCCCCTGACCGAGGAGCACGTAGAGCACCGCCATGCGGGTGGCGACGCCCGCCTCGACCTGGTCGAGGATCACGCTCTGCGGTCCGTCGGCGACGTCCGGGTCGATCTCCACGCCGCGGTTCATGGGGCCGGGGTGCATCACGATGGCGTCCTCCTGGGCGAGCTTCATGCGTTCGCTGGTCAGCCCGAAGACGCGGTTGTATTCGCGGAGGCTCGGCAGGAGCGCCTCTGCGAGCCGCTCCTGCTGGATGCGCAGGGCCATCACCACGTCGGCGCCCTCGAGGGCGGGCTCGAGGCGGTCGTGCACCTTCACGTCGAAGGCTTCCGCGAAGTGCCGGGGGATCAGCGTGCGCGGGCCGACGACGCTCACGTCGCAGCCGAAGAGACGCAGCAGCCGGCAGCCGCTCCGGGCCACGCGCGAGTGGGCGATGTCGCCGAGGATGGCGACCTTGAGCCCCTCGAGCGTCCCCTTCTTGCGGCGGATGGTGAAGGCGTCGAGGAGCGCCTGGGTCGGGTGCTCGTGCATGCCGTCGCCGGCGTTGACCACCCGGGCGTCCATCTTCCGCGCCACGTAGTGCGGCGCCCCGGAGGCACCATGGCGGATGACGACGATGTCCGGGTGCATGGCGCCCAGGGTCTTGCAGGTGTCGTTCAGGCTCTCGCCCTTCTTCACGCTCGAGGTCTTCACGCTCAGGTTCAGCGTGTCGGCGCTCAGACGCTTCGCGGCGAGCTCGAAGCTGGTCCGCGTGCGCGTGGAGTCCTCGTAGAAGAGGTGGAGCACGGTCTTGCCCCGCAGCGTCGGCACCTTGCGGACGGCGCGCCGAGAGACCTCGAAGAAGGCCTCGGCGGTGTCGAGGATCTGGGTGACGTCCTCCCGCGAATAGCCGTCGAGGCTCAGCAGGTGCCGATGAGGGAAGACTCGGTCGGGGGCGGTCGTGCTCATGCGCTCTCCTCCACGAAGACGCCGCGAGCGTCCCCTTCGGCGAGGCGCACGTCGATGCGGGCGCCGGTGGCGACGTCGACGGTCTTGCCGACGAAGTCGGCGGCGATGGGCAGCTCGCGGCCGCCCCGGTCGAGCAACACCGCCAGCCAGATCCGTCGGGGCCGGCCGTAGTCGAGCAGGCACTCGATGGCCGCGCGGATGGTCCGGCCGGTCTGCAGGACGTCGTCGACGATGAGCACGTCGCGCCCTTGGACGTCGAAGGGGATCGAGCTCGGGCCGATCTTCGGGTCGGGGAGGGCGGTCGCCGCGTCGTCGCGGTAGAGGGCGATGTCGATCGCCCCGGTCGGCACCGGCTCGCCGCGTTCGGCCCCGACTTGCTCGGCGAGGACGGCGGCCACGTCCACCCCGCCCCGGCGAATGCCGACGATCGCCAGGCTCTCGGCGCCGCCGGTGGCTTCCACCACCTCGGTGGCCACCCGCTTGAGGCTCCGCATCGCGGCCTCGGCGTCCATCAGCTCGCGCATCGGTGCCCTGTCTACGCTCCCCCCGTCGTCCACACAACCCCTAGTCCTGCGGGTGAGGGGACAGAGAGGTCAGCCGCNNCTCCTGCACCCGTCCATACAACCCCTCAGTCTCCGAGGGGGCGGGGAGCGGTCAGCCGCCGAGGTTGCTGGCGGTGGGCGCGCCCTGCTCGTGGGGCATGGCCTCGCCGTTCTGCAGCCGCTCCTGCATCTCGTACTTGGAGGGGCAGCGGGGGATGACCTCTTCGGCCAGGAAGGTCCGGCCGTCGCCCTCGAGCTGACCCTGGACCGTCACGGTGATCCCCATCCCGTCGCGGAAGGTGTCGGGCACCACGCAGCGGGGGAAGCGGACCGGCATCGACTGGTCGTTCTCCTCCAGGACGAAGCGCCACTCGCAGGGGTCCTCGCGAAACTGGATCGAGCCCTGCCGCAGCTCGCCTTCGACCTTCAGCGGTCGGTCCATGTAGTCGCTCGGGTTCGTGACCACGGTGGTCAGCGGCTTCGAGTACACGAAGGCGTCGCCCGCGCTCGTGTTCAGCAGGGCGAAGACCACGGCGCCCACGAGGATGCCGAGGACGGTGGCGATTTTCAGCCAGGGAGGCATGGGTGGCTCCAGTGTCGACCGAGGGCGGCCCGGTGGCAAGCCGCGGGGCTCAGCGCTCCTCGAACTTCAGCGAGGCAGAGTTGATGCAGTAGCGCTGTCCGGTCGGCTTGGGACCGTCGGGGAAGACGTGACCGAGGTGGCCGCCGCACTCGGCGCAGACCGCCTCGATGCGGCGCATGCCGAGCGACTCGTCGCTCTCGAGGCGGATGCGCCCGTCGGCCACGGGCGCCCAGAAGCTCGGCCAGCCGGAGCCGGACTCGTATTTCGTCTCGCTGTCGAAGAGCTCGGTGCCGCAGCCGGCGCACTTGTAGACGCCGTCGTCCTCGTGGTCCCAGAGCGCCCCGGTGAACGCGCGCTCGGTGCCCTTCTCCCGGAGGATGGTGTACTGCTCGGGCGTCAGGATCTGACGCCACTCCTCCTCGGTCTTCTCGTGGCTCATGGGGGGAGTTGTGTGCACGACCGGCCGCTCGGGCAAGCGCTCGAAAGGGGATCGGTGGGGCGTCGGTGCCCGTGAGCGCGGCGTCCAGTGCCCCGGATGCGCTCAGCCTCCGAGCTCGGCGAGCTGCCGCGCGTAGACCCGTTCCGAGAGCCGCAGGCTCAGCCGCGGCGCGAGTCGCTCGAGGAGCCACACGGCCTTCCACCAGCGGGGCAGCACGATGTAGGGCTCGTTGCGTTCGAGGTCGCGCAGCACCTCCCGGGCGAAGTCGTCCACGTTCATCGGCCGGACGCGGCTCCAGAGGGCGCGCAGCCGGTCCTTCGGCGGTTCCGGCCCCTCGTGCCCGCCGAAGACGCCGCCCACCAGGATCGGCGTCTCGATCGCCCCCGGGCAGACGACCGAGGCGCGGACGCCGTGGCGCGCGGCTTCCACGCGGAGCGCCTTGGTCAGTCCGACCACCGCGTGCTTGCTCGTGCCGTAGCTCGCGCCCCCGGGCACCGGCAGGAACCCCGCCATCGACGCGATGTTCACGATGTGGCCCGAGCCCTGCTCGACCATGATCGGATAGACGGCTTCGACGCCGTGGGCGACGCCGCGCAGGTTCACGTCGAGCACCCGGTCGAAGGCACCCGGCTCGTAGTCGGAAACTGCGCCGAAGACGGCGATCCCCGCGTTGTTGAAGAGGTAGTCGATGGAGCCCAGCTCGGCGCGGACGTCCCCGGCGAGCTGGAGGAAGGCCTCCGCGTCGCGGACGTCGAGCGAGCGCGCGAGCGCTCGGCCGCCCCCTCGCTCGATGGTGGCCGCCACCTCTTCGGCGAGCTCGACCTGCCGGTCGGCCAGCACGACGGTGACGCCACGCTGCGCGAGCGCCTCCCCCAGCGCGCGACCGATGCCCGACGCTCCCCCAGTGATCAGAGCGACCCGTGTCTTCTGCTGCATGGCCCGGACGATGCCATCCGACCGGACACCGTGCAACAGGGTTATTGATGCGTTGCATCGTTGCCGGGGGCGGGCTAGGGTGCAAACGAGGAGAGTCTCCAGTGAGCACCACCCACGTCGACGTATTGGTCATCGGCGCCGGCCTCTCGGGCGTCGGCATGGCCGCCCAGCTGAGCCGGCTCTGCCCCGGCAAGAGCTACGCGGTCCTCGAGCGGCGCGACGCCATCGGCGGCACCTGGGACTACTTCCGCTACCCCGGCATCCGCTGCGACTCGGACATGTACACGCTGGGCTACGCCTTCCGCCCGTGGACCAGCGACCGGATGATCTCCGACGCGGAATCGATCCGGACCTACATCGAGGAGACCGCGGAGGAGCATGGCGTCACCGAGCACATCCGCTTCGGTCACCGCGTCGTCCGCTCGAGCTGGTCGAGCGCGGACGCTCGCTGGACCGTGACCGCGGAGGTCGAGGCGACCGGCGAAGAGAAGACCTTCACCGCGAGCTTCTTGGTCGGCTGCGCCGGCTACTACAGCTACGACGAGGCCCACACGCCCTCTTTCGAGGGCCAGGAGTCCTTCGAGGGCGACATCGTCCACGCCCAGTTCTGGGATCCCGAGCTCGACTACGCGGGGAAGAAGGTGGTGGTCGTCGGCAGCGGCGCGACGGCCGTGACCGTGGTCCCGGCGATGGCCGAGCACGCCGGCCACGTGACCATGCTCCAGCGCTCGCCGAGCTACGTTCTCACGCTCCCCTCGCGGGACGAGACGGTGGACCTGCTGAAGCGCTTCCTGCCGACCGAGACGGCGGTCCGACTCACCCGCAACCGCAACACCTTCCTGCAGTTCGGCATCTATCACCTCGCGCTCCGTTTCCCGCGCTTGGTGCGCAAGCTGCTGCTCACCCAGGTCGAGCGGCAACTCGAGGGGGCGGTGGACATGGAGCACTTCACGCCGAGCTACGACCCGTGGGACGAGCGCCTCTGCGCGGTGCCCAACGGAGACCTCTTCGAGGCGCTCCGCGAAGGCCGCGCCTCCGTGGTCACCGATCACATCGAGCGCTTCACTCCCGAGGGCGTCGAGCTGCAGTCGGGCGAGGTCCTCGAGGCCGACCTGGTGGTGCTCGCCACCGGCTTGAAGATGCTGCAGGGCGGCGGCGCCGACATGGTCGTCGATGGCGAGCCGGTCGATCTGAGCGAGCGGCTCACCTATCGGGCCACCATGGTCGCCGACGTGCCCAACTTCGCGATGGTCTTCGGCTACGTGAACACCTCCTGGACCCGGAAGGCCGATCTGGTCTTCGAGTACGTCTGCCGCCTGCTCCATCACCTGGACCGCACCGGCCACCGGCAGGTCACTCCGCGTGGCGCGGAGGGGCACGAGTCCGACGAGCCCTTCGTGCAGCTGAAGTCCGGCTACGTGAAGCGCGGGCTCTCGGTGATGCCCAAGCAGGGCTCGAAGGCGCCCTGGCGGAACACCCAGAACGTCTTCAGCGACACCCTCATGCTGCGCTATGGCCGCCTCGACGACGGCTTCCTCCGCTTCACCAACCCGGTGCCGAAGGAAGGCGGCCGGACGAAGGAGCGCCGGCCCCTGCGTCGGCGCTGGGCGCGGCCGTGAAGGAAGCGCGGGGTAGGGCGCGCTGGTCCGCGCTCCCGGGGCCGCTCGGAGCCGTCAGCCTCCAGGGGCGCATCGCGCGCGTCCTGCTGCGGCGCATGGCGCTCTTCGACACCGAGGGGGAGCAGAGCCTCACCGTCGAGGAGCTCCCCGCCCTCCGCGACAAGGTGCATCGCATCGCCGGCCTCTTCCGCTCCCACCCCCGGGTTCGCATCGACCCGATGCGCGCCGCGGGTGTTCCCCTCGAGCGGCACACGGCGGTGGGCGCCTCCAAGGGGCGGGCGATCCTCTACCTGCACGGGGGCGCATGGATCCTCGGCTCGCCGCGCACCCACCGCTCCTACGTCTCGAAGCTGGCCTACCGCACCAAGGTGCCCATCTGGGTGCCCGACTACCGGCTGGCCCCCGAGCACCCCTTCCCCGCCGGCCTCGAAGACTGCCTCGCGGTCTACGAGCACCTCCTCGACTCGGGGATCCCGCCCGGGGGCATCGTCCTCGCCGGCGACTCGGCGGGCGGCAACCTCAGCCTCGCGATGCTCGTCGCGCTCCGCGACCGAGGGCTCCCGCTCCCCGCGGGCGCGGTGGGCCTCTCGCCGGCGACGGACCTGACCGGCGGGAGCGCGTCCCACGAGACCCAGGCGGCCATCGACCCCTGGTTCGCCGGTCACGGTGGCGACGTCATCGCCGAATGGTACGCGGGGCGCGAGGACCCGAGCCATCCGTGGATTTCGCCGCTCTTCGCCGACCTGCGTGGCCTACCGCCCGTGCTGCTGCACGTCGGGGATCACGAGATCCTCCGCGACGACAGCACCCGCTTCGGTGAGCGAGCGCGGGCCAACGACGTCGACGCGCAGGTGGTGGTGTGGCCGGAGATGTTCCACGTCTTCCACCTCTTCACGCCGCTCCTGCCGGAGTCGGTGGAGGCGAACCGAGAGGTCGTCGGCTTCGTGAACGCGCGCCTTTGCTGACGCGACGCTCGACCGGAGCACGGTCGCCCGGGAGCTACTGCGTGCTGGACGAGTTGGACACCCAGCCGACGTTCTGCACGTACATGTACAGGGCTCGATTGCCGCAACCGTTGGCGCCTACTCGGTACTGGGCCACCTTCGACAGCTGGATCTGCTGGCGGGGGCAGTTCAGCTCGAATTCCGCCAGCCCGAAGATGGCGTCCGCGTGCCGGTCACTGATGCCCGGTCCGACGTTGGGGTAGGTCGATTGTCCGCCGCCGCAGGCCACCATGAATGCCGCAAAGGCGGCCGCCATCAGTACTCGCTTCATGGGCAGATTCCATACTGCACCCTCCGTCGATTCACAACGAAAACCGTAGGCGCCTTCAGCGTGCAAACGCCGTGGCGGCCATCGTCGCGATGTGTGCGCTGAGCTCAGACGGCCAAGCGCTCGGTCCACTCGGGCAGCGGGCCGAGGGCCTTCTCGGGGATCCGACCGGTGATGGCGACCAGCGCGTCGGCGAGCAGGTGGTAGGGGTGGTCGCGGTCGACGACCATCTTTCCGTGCCTACGGATCGCTTGGTAGGCGGGCAGCTGGCGGGTGGCCGGGCTGCGGTCGCCGACCTCGTCGAAGCGGCGGATCGCCTTGTAGAGCATCTCTTCGTCGAAGCCCATCTCGACCAGGTTGTCGCGCATCCGATTGAGCAGCGGCAGGTAGACCAGCACGCCGGCCAGGGCGGCGGGCGTGGTCGACCGACGCAGCAGACGCAGCACCTCGCGGTGACCGGCGGAGACCCGCTCGCCCACTCGCTCCATCACGTGGAAGTCGATGGCCAGGTGCCGCGACTCGTCGCGGTTGATGTGCTCGAAGACCGTGTGGCAGAGCGGGTCGTCCACCTCGTCGAGAAGGAACTTCACCAGCGCTCCGTCGAGGGCGACCTCGAGCATCGCGATGACGCAGGTCAGCGTCGCGAAGTCGGCCGCGAGAGCGTATTTGTCGAGCCAGGCGATCACCAAGCGGATGTTGGTGTTGGCCACCGGGATCTCGCCCTTCTTCGCCATTCCCCAGCGCTGCATGAGCGCGAGCTCGGCGCGAGCGTGGCGCTCCTCTTCCACCTCGAAGTGGCGGTAGATCGCCGCCAGCTCCGGATCGCGCGCCTTGGCGGCCAGCGCCGCGAAGCCGCGGGCACCGACGTGCTCGATCCAGACCAGATCGGTCATGAAGGCCTGGAGCTTCGATCGTTGTTCGGGGCGGATCGCGTCCGCGCCCGGGGCGTCCCAGTCGACCTCCGCCAGCGACCACTGGCCTTCCTCGACCTTGGTGAGCATGCGTGAGAGATCGAGCCTCATCGGTCCGCCTCGGGAGTGAAGAGCGGGCGAATCCCCGCCTCCAGGAAGTCGCGCAGGTCGGCCCGAGGCGGGGCGAAGAGCAGCGAGAGCCCCATGCGCACCATCCATTCGGTCATCAGGGCGGGGTCGCGATCCGCCAGGCGGCCACTCTTCATGACCAGCTCGAGCACCGGGCCGAGGGCGCCGCTGAAGCGCTCGATCACGTCGGGCACGTCGTGCTGGATGAAGCTGGCGACCAGCTCCGGCTCGTCCTCGAGGAGCTTCGCCGTCATCGGCCGGCTCCGCAGCTCCTCGATGGCGGAGGCCACCAGCTCGATCAAGACGTCGACGGCCGGCGTCTCGTTCTTCATCCCGCTGATCGCGAGGCCCGCGGCCCAGTCGATCAGCCGATGGACCTCGCGGGCGATCAGCAACCGGAAGATCTCGTCCTTGGGGCCGAGGTTCCGATAGATGGTCGTCCGCTCGACCCCCGCTTCCCGCGCGATGTCCTTCGGGGAGGTCCGGGACCAGCCGTAGCGGGTGACACATGCCTCGACCGCGTCGAGGTAGGGGTCGAGGGTTTCGGGCGGGCGGGGCGGCAGACCCCCTTCGTCGACGGCCTCGGCGATCAGTGCGGGTATCGAGAGCACGCATCCAGCATGGCAAGGGCTCAGACACCGTGCAACAAAAAAATTGTTTTGTTGCACAGTTGAATGACGGCGGCGTCCTGCCCTCCGAGTCAGCGTCGGGTGGACGCGCCGATGGCTGCGCTCGGCCGCTCGGCCAGTGCGTCGCGGAGGACGGAGTGGAAGCTGCCCGTCGCCCGGAGCCGGACGAGCACCGACCACAGCCCCCACTGCAGCCGTGCCACCCAGAGGTAGGCGGGCGGTAACGCCATGGTGCGGGCGTTCGGGCTGCGCGGGCCGTTGTACTCCATGGCTTCCTTCACGAACTCGGGGGTGAAGGTGAAGTGCGGCTCGAGGAAAGGCCGATGCAGGTGGCGCATCATCTCGTAGAAGTGGTCGTGGTCGAAGCGCTTGGCCTTCCCGACCACACCCATCGCGATCGCCGCTTCCCTGGCGGCGTCGCGATCGTCACGGAGCACGGCGTACGCCATCGCCCGTAGCGCTTTCCGCAGGTCGCTGCCGATGTCGCGGACACAGCCGAAGTCGTAGAAGACGACCCCACCATCGCTCGGAAAGGCGAAGTTGCCCGGGTGTGGATCGGCCTGGATGACGCCGTGCACCAGCAGGGAGCGATAGGCGAAGCGGACGAGCGTCTCGGCGGCGTGCTGCCGCTGGTCTTCACTCGCCGTGGTGGCGAAGGCGTCGAGGCTCGCACCGGCGAGCCAGTGGGTGGTGAGCACTTGGGCGCCGCTTCGCGCCGGCAGCACGGGGGCGATGCGGACGGCCGGATCACCGTGGAATGCGCTGGCGAAGCTTTGCTGGAAGTGAGCCTCCCGAGCGTAGTCGCACTCCTCCTGGAGCCGTGCGGCGAGCTCCTCGACCATGGCCTTCCCGTCGACCGATGAAGCGAGGGACGCGAGCCCCGCGAGTCGATGAACCAGTGAGAGATCGTCGACGAAGGTCTGGGCGACCTCGGGGTACTGCACCTTCACCGCGACCTCCCTTCCGTCGACGTGGGCCCGGTGCACTTGTCCGATCGAGGCGGCGGCGACGGGCTGCTCGTCGATGGAGTCGAAGAGGTCGGCCGGGGGAGCACCGAGCGAGCGTTCGAAGACGCCGGTGAGCTCGGCGAGGGGCCGGCCCGTCGCGCCGGTTTGGAGTCGGACGAGCTTCTGCTGGAGCTCGTCCGGGAGGGGCACGTCCATGTAGGAGACGATCTGGCCGACCTTCATGGCCAGCCCCTTCATCTCGTCGAGGGACTCGACCAACGACTGGGTCAGCGCGTGGTCGCGTTCCCCGACCTTCCGGCCGAAGAGACGACGGGACGCGATGCGCCCTGCCTTCCAGGCGACGGATAGGTTTCCCGGTCGCTTGCCCATGGCACAGGGTAACCGAGGTATCGATCAGCGCATGGCGGCGGTGGGGGTCGGCGCGTTCCTTCTCTTCGCGGGTCGGGCCGGCGCGGGAATGGTGGACCGTGGCCCACCGTAGAACGGGCCATGCGCCCCATCGCCGCCCTGCTCCCCTTGCTGATCGCCTGCGCGGGCTCGGCAGCCCCGGACGAATCGGCCCTCGAGCCCGACACTGGTGCCGAAGCCCCGGCGCCGGCGGTCCGCGCTGACGTCGAAGCGGTCGTGGCCCCCGAGACTCGCGTGGACCTCGTGCTGGTGATCGACCGGAGCGGCTCGATGAACGGGCCCCGCATCGAGGCGGCCCGGGAGGCGGCCCGTGCGGCCGTCGCTCAGCTGCCGGAGGATGGCGCCGTCGCTCTGGTTCCCTTCGACTCGCAACCATTGCCCGGGGTCGCGCTGACTCGCGACCGGGAGGCGCTGGAGCGCGCCATCGAGGGGCTCCGTGCGGCCGGCGGGACCGACATCCACGCAGCGCTCCAGGCCGCGCTGCGAGCGCTCGGCGCCAGCGATGCGGGCGCGCGGCACGTGCTCCTGCTCACCGATGGCCAGTCGGCGGAGGACGGAATTCTCGAGACCGTCCGCGCGATCCGCGCCTCGGGCGCCACCGTTTCGGCGGTGGGGTTGGGACCGGACGTGAACCGGCGCCTGCTGGAGACGATCGCCCTCGAGGGTGCGGGTCGCTCCTACGTGGTTCTCGACCCGACGCGGCTACCCGCCGTCTTTCGGCGCGAGACGGTCTTGGCGGTGGGCGCCGCCGCGCCCTAGAGAGCGCGCTCGACCAGGATGGTGAAGGGGCCGCCGCCGATGTCGCCCCCGAGGTCCGTGTCGACGGTGATGAGCACGGTCTGGTCGGCCTCGAGGCTCATGGTGGTGCTGTCCATCGTGCCCGCGCCGTTGAGGTTGCTGCCGGCGATGCACGCGGTCGAGTCGTCACAGCTCGGCTGGACATAGATCATCGGATCGTAGGTGCCGTTGGTGGGCGTCACGGTGACGCGGAAGTCGTCGGCGTCGGGGGCGGTGAAGGAGAAGACCCGCTCTGGGCCGGTGGCGAAGCCGGCGACGCAGTCGCTGCCGTTCGGGTCGCGGACGTCCGCGCCCCCGATCGTGGTCGCGCTCCGCTCCGAGTCGAGGGTGAGCGGCCCGTCGACGCAGTCGGCCAGTGGTCCGCCGTCGTCCATGGTGGATCCACCGTCGACCTCTTCGACGCCTGCGTCGGTCCCCGCGCCCATGTCCGAGCCCGCGCCACCGTCGGTGGCGATGGCCGCGTCTTCGTCGGTGAAGGCGTCGCCGGGTGATCCACCGTCGCGGGGAGCGGCGTCGGTGGGGACACGGTCGTCGTCGCCGCAGGCGACGCCGAGCAGGAGCGCGAGACAGAGCATCCTCGGAGCCATGCCGATCCCCTATCGCATCGGCCGTCTTTGGTCGACCGAGTCCCCACGTCGGCGTAGGCTTCCGCCCGTGAAGATCCTGTGGGTGATTCCGCTGCTCGGCGCAGCGGCGGCGTTGCTCGCCGCCGACCCGACCATCGCCTCGACGGCGTCGGCGCCGTCGGCATCGGAGCCGGAGCCGGAGCCGGAGCCGGAGCCGGAGCCGGAGCCGGAGCCGGAGCCGGAGCCGGAGNNAGCGGCCACGCCCTCGAGGCCTTCCACCGTGCGCTCGCCCAGGCGGGAGCGGGCGAGGGCTTCGCGAGCGTGGCGGTCTGGGGGGCATCGCACACCGCGTGCGATCACTGGACCAGCCGGATCCGGGCGGCTCTGCAGGAACGCTACGGCGACGGCGGCCGGGGCTTCACCTTCGTGGCCTGGCCCAACGAGCGGGGCTACTGGCAGAGCGGGGCCGAGGTCGCGCTCGGTAGCGGCTGGAGCCGACTGCGCCTCGGGCGGCACCGCAGCGTCCGTGACCACTACGGCGTCGCCGGGCTCGTCTTCGACTCGGAGGGACGTGAGGCCACCGCCACCGTCGCCACCGGGCCCTACGGTTTCGGCGCCGAGGCCACTCGCTTCGACGTGCTCTTTCAGCGCCAGCCCGGCGGCGGGAGCTTCTCGGTCGCCGTCGATGGCGAGACCGTCGGCACCGCTCGTACCGACGGCCCCATCGGGACGGGCCTGCGCCGGGTGGCGGTCCCCGAGGGGCCGCACGAGCTCACCCTGCGCGCGAGCCCCGGCGCGCCGGTGCGTCTCTACGGCGTCGACATCCGGCGGGGCACCAGCGGCGTGGTGGTCCACAACCTCGGCCTCGCCGGCTCGCGAGCGCGCTACCACCAGAAGTGGCTCGACCCGGTGCACGGCGAGCAGCTCGAGGCGCTCGACCTCGACCTGGTCGTCTTCGCCTACGGCGGCAACGAGGGCAACGACTTCGACGAGCCCATGAGCCGCTTCGCCGGCCAGTTCGAGCGAGCGCTCCGCCGTGCGAAGCGCCACTCGCCGGGCGCCTCTTGCCTGGTGGTGGGCCCGGCGGACAAGCCGCTACTGGACGGCGAACGCTGGACGCCCCGGGTGCGCACCCGGGGCATCGCCGCGGCCCAGCGGCGCATCGCCCACCGCCTCGGGTGCGCCTACTTCGACACCATCCGCTTCATGGGGGGCGAGATGAGCATGCTCCGCTGGGTGGAGCTGGGGCTGGCCCGCGACGACTACGTGCACTTCACCGCTCGGGGCTACGACCGCCTCGGCGACGTCCTCCTCGAGGGCCTGCTCCCGTCCGCTCAGCAGTAGGAGGCTTCCATCTGGAGCCCCTCTTTGCTGCCGAGGTCGAGATCGTCGATCGCTCGGAAGCCGTTGTCTTCGGCGGCCACGCCGGTGATGTGCTCACCGCTGGCGTCCTTGATGGAGGTCCAGGTCCAGCCGGCGACGGCCACGTAGGACTTGGTCTCGCCCGAGAGCTGGAGGCCGAGCTCGTTCATCGCGGCCCAGAATTCATCGGGGATGGCCGGCTTGGTGAAGGCGGAGGAAGGGATCGGGCTCGGCGGCTCGTCGTCGCCACCCCAGTGCACGTAGGTCACCGCGCCCACGAGGCAGGGGGTGTACTCGAACTCGTCCGGCCAGTTGATGGTGGTGCCGCAGTAGACGAAGCCGAGCGGCAGGCCGGTCTTCTGGGCCCACTCGTTCGCCTTCGCGGCGGCCGCTTCGATCTCTTCGACCGACTCGAACTCCTTGCCCACTTCGCGGCCGATCACGATCAGCCCGTTGTTCTCCATCTCACACAGTTGACTCGCCATGACCCCTCCATGGTTCGGGTGGGGCGATGGGGTACCACCGGTCTGCGACGGAGGTCCAGACGCGTCGGCGGCGGCGCCCCCGAGGGAGCACCGCCGCCGCGCCAGGATCCGCTCAGCTCAGCCGAGGGGCCCGATGAAGCCACCGCTGATGAGCAGCGCGTAGATGACGAGCGACTCGATGAGCGCGAGGCTGAGGATCAGCGGGGTGTTCAGCTTGTCCGCGGCGTTCGGGTTGCGCGCGATGCCCTCGAGGGCGGCCTTGGCGGCGTTGCCCTGACCGAGCGAGCCACCGAAGGCGGCCAGACCGATCGCCAGACCAGCGGCGATGGCCTTCCAGCCGGCCTCGTCGTGCTCGTTCGAGGCACCGGCGTCCTGAGCGAACGCGACGGCGGAGAAGAGGAAAGTGGAGAAAATGGCGGTGAGCCGAAGGGCGAGCTTCTTCATGGTTGTAGCCTCTCTTGATGCCTCTCTTCAGCGGGAGGCGGAAAATCTAGGGTTGGGTGAGCGGGTTTTCGGTTGGGGCCGGGCCGGGGCTCGGCGGATTCTTCAGTGGGCGTGGGTGTCCTCGATGGCCATCGAGATGTAGACCGCCGAGAGCAGGCAGAAGACCAAGGTCTGAACGGTCACGACCACGCAGCCGAGGACGTAGACCGGCAGGGCCAGCGGGATCCACCACACGGCGGTGGTGAGCAGCAGGCCGATGAACACCGTGAGGACCGCATGGTCGGCGAACATGTTCGCCGTCAGGCGCACGGCGAGGGTCACCGGGCGCACCAGATGGCTGATGAGCTCGATGATGAAGATCAGCGGGGCCAGCCACCAGACCGGGCCCATGAAGTGCTTGAAGTAGTTGACGAAGCCCTGCTTCTTGATGCCGTACACGTGGGTCGCGATGAAGATCACGATCGCCATGGCGGCGGTGGTGTTCAGGTTGTCCGTCGGCGGCAGGAAGCCCGGGATGAGGCCCAGCACGTTCGAGAAGAAGATGACGAAGGCGCAGGCTCCGATGAGCGGGAGGAAGTACTTGGCAGCGTCCTTGCCCATCATCGACGCCATCATGTCGTAGACGCCCTTGGTCATGAGCTCGGTGAAGCTCGGCCAGAACTTCTCCGGCGGCACGACCGCGTCCTCGGTGACGCTCACCCGGCGGCGCGTGGCCAGACCGAAGATGGTCAGCAGGAGCACGACGAAGCCGAGGGCCCAGACGTGCAGGAGGTGGATGTCACCGCCGAAGAACCAGCGCTGCCCTTCTTCGTTGAAGGGCCAGCCCAGCGAGTCCCCGAGGTGGACCTTCTGATCGATCATGCTGAACCAGGAGTAGTGGTCCGGCAGCGAGGAGGCGGCTTCTGCGTTGGGGTCAGCCATCGGGCTGTTCCTCATGGGGGCTATTGTCGGCCTTCTCGCTCACGGTGAGCGGACCGACGACGATTCCGATGACGAGGGCTCCGATACCGATCATGAAGCCCTTCGGGTGGATGGCGACCTGGGTCAGCAGGATCCAGCAGACGCCCATGAGCGCCGCGGTCTTGAGACCGAGGAGGAGGTAGAGCCGGCCGCCGTTCTGGACGTGCTGCCCGGTGACGCGCAGCGCGACCCAGCGAATGACGCCCCAGTTCGCCATGGCGACGAGCGCTCCGGCGAAGGCCCCGAGCGCTCCCTCCGCACCCCAGAAGGCGAACGCGATCGCGACCAGCGCGACGCCGGCGAGGGCGACGACCTGGGTGATTCGTTCACTGAGTTGGGGTGACATTTCGAGGTTCGTTGGGGTGGGGTGGCGTCCAGGGGACGCGCTCCGCATCGCTTGCTCGAGCTAGGAGTCGTTCTTCGAATCGGGATCTGGGGTCGATTCCTCGTTCGGAGAACGCTCCGCGGCCTCGCGCTCCTCGGCCACGCGCTTGGCGCGGCGGGTGAGCTTGATGAGCGAGTAGAAGCCGGCGGCGATCCCGAGGAGGACACCCACCAGGGTGAAGATCTTTTCGGTGCCGAAGTAGGCGTCCGCCCACTCGCCGATCTTCACGCCCACGAACACGAGGGCGGCCATCTCGAGGCCCACGGCTCCGTAGCGCCCGAAATCCTTGATTTGTTCGGGGCCTAGCAGGGGCATGGCGATGCGGTTTTTCAAAGGGCCGGTGAAAGCGCTCGGGCCGTGGCCCGCTCGGCTTTCGCGCCGGCGTTTAGCACAGGGGTCTTGGGGGTCAAGGACGGCGAGGGCCCAGCGGTGAGCGCTCGCGCACGTCGTCAGGCGCCCTTGGCGGCGGCGAACGCCTTCGGCAGGGCCGCCTTGGTCCGCTCCATGGCCGCGTCGTCGTGCGCCAGCGAGGGAAACGCGGCCTCGAACTGGCTGGGCGGCCAGTGGACCCCTCCCTCGATGAGGGCGGCGTGCCAGCGGCCGAAGGCCTCGCGATCGCACCCATCGGCGTCGGTCCACGATCGCACGGCGCCCTCGCGGAAGAAGACCGTGAGCATCGCGCCGACCCGCTGGATGTGGCAGGTGCAGCCCGCCTCGGCGGCCGCGTCCCGGAGCATCTGCTCGAGCTCGGCGCCGATCGCCTCGAGCTTCTCGTAGGTGCCCTCGGCCTTCAGCAGTCGCAGGGTGGTGAGCCCGGCGGCGACCGCGAGCGGGTTCCCGCTGAGCGTCCCCGCCTGATAGACCGGACCGGTCGGAGCGATGTGGCGCATGTGCTCCACCGAGCCGCCGTAGGCGCCGACCGGCAGGCCGCCGCCGACGATCTTGCCCAGGCAGGTCAGGTCGGGGGTGACGCCGTAGCGCTCCGCGGCGCCGCCGAAGGCGACCCGGAAGCCGGTCATCACCTCGTCGAAGATGAGCAGGGCGCCGTGGGCCTTGGTGAGCTCGCGCAGCCCCTCGAGGAAGCCCTCGGCCGGGGGCACGCAGCCCATGTTGCCCGCCACCGGCTCGACGATGACGCAGGCGATCTCGTCGCCCCAGCGCTCGAAGGCGTCCGCCACGGCGCCGAGGTCGTTGTAGGGCGCCTGGATCGTGAGCTCGGCGAACGCCTCGGGCACGCCGGGCGAGCCGGGAATGCCGAGCGTCGCGACGCCGCTGCCCGCGCCGACGAGCAG
>JABAOG010004440.1_pt2 | contig 42718 bp, 32 predicted proteins | sample 7062131 | NCBI WGS metagenome assembly JABAOG01 (sample SAMN14538629, study PRJNA623070) | marine sediment metagenome | biome: marine biome [ENVO:00000428]; feature: marine pelagic biome [ENVO:01000023]; material: deep marine sediment [ENVO:00002113] | place: India: Arabian Sea | collected... | reverse complement strand
TGGATGACCACCGGCACGTCGTTCTCGCGAACCCGGTCGATCACCGCGAAGACCCGCCGCATCGGCTCGCTGCGGCCGATGATCCCCTGCCGGTCGTAGCGCCCCTTCAGCTCGTCGCGCGTGGACTCGAGCTCCCGCTTGGTCTTCTCGAGCTCGTCGGTGCGCAGCGCCAGCACGCGCTCCACCTCGGCCTTGGCGTCGGCGATCTCCCGATTCGCCTCCTCGAGCTCCGTCTTTCGTCGCTCGAGCTCGCTGACCATCTGTGCATTCTCGAGGGCGATGGCGACCTGGTCGGCGAAGGCCATCAGCAGCTCGAGCGCCTCTTCCCGAAAGCGCCCCTTGCGCATCCGGTGCTCGAGGTAGAGCACCCCATTCGTCCCCGAGCGGCCGCGCACCGGCAGGCACGCGACCGAACGGAGCATCAGCTTGTGCACCGAGAGGTACTCGCTCAGGCGCCGGTCGCCGGCGGCGTCGACGGTGAGGATGGGCTCGCCGTCGATGAGCACCGCTTCGGCGATGGAGCGGGAGAAGGCGACGCTGGGATCGCCCTCGGCGGTGCCTGCCGCCCGCACCAGCCGCGGCGTGAGCTCGCCGGTCTCCTCGTCCGGGAGGAGCAGGAAGCCGCGCTCGGCCCCCGAGAGCGCCACGGCCGCGTCGGTGATCCGCTCGAGGAGCCGATCGACGTCGTGCTCGCGCGCGAGCCGTTTGATCACCTCGAGCAGCCGACTCGCGGCCGGATCGAGCGTGGCGCCGTCGGCCCCTCCGGCCGCCGAGCGGCGGTCCGTGCTCGCGCTCGCCCTCAGGCGCAGCGCTCGACGGGCCGGATCGCGCCAGAAGCTCTCCCGCCGCTCCCGCGGCAGCTGCACCACGATGGTCTCGAGCACCTCCATGGCCGCCTGCTCGTGCCGGCGAGCGACGAAGTCGGAGCCGCGCTGATGCTCGAGGGTGGCCAGGGTGGCGAGCGCCCGCCAACGCACGTCGGGCCGCTCGGCCTCCTTGGCCTCTTCGGCCACCGCCTTGGCATCGTCGACGCCCCCGGCCAAGTCACCGGTGGAGGCGCGGGCTCGCGCCAGCTGGAGCCGCAGCTCGAGCGCCCAGGCGCCCAAGCCGTCGTCGCCCTCGACCAGGGCGCGGGCGTCGGCGAGCTTCCCGACCGCCGCGGAGCCGTCGGCCGGACCGTCCCGGTCGAGGAGCACCCGAGCCCCGGCCAGGAGCACGCCCACCTCGTCGCTCGGGCTGCCGACGGCGCGAGCACGGGCCAGCGCGTCGTCGTAGCGCAGCAGCGCGGTCTCGACCTCGCCCCGGGCCACGGCCACCGCCCCGAGCGCCCGAGCCGCCGCTGGCGCCACCTCGTCGGCACCGGAGGCCAGGGCGGACTCCGCGCGCTCGACGGCGGCGTCGTGCTCGCCGAGCTCGACGTCGATCAGCGCCGCCAGGGCGTCCGCGATGGGCCCTTCCAGCGAGTCGATCCCCTCCAGTGCCGCGCTCCACTGCCCTCGATCGAGGGCTTCCCGCACTTCCACCGCGCCGCTTTGTGCCACGGCGACAGCCTAGACGGCCGAGCGCGGCGCAGCAACGCACAGTTCGACACGCTTGCCGACCGTCACTCGGTCGAGTCTTCGCCTTCTTCTTCCAGCCGGCGCTCGAGCTCGGCGAGGTAGTCCGACTCCTCGCTGACCTCCCCGTCCTTCTTCTTGGCGTCGAGCAGCACGATCGGCCGGTCACCGCTCACCGTGTGCTCCTCCTCGAAGCCGGCGAAGGGCTCGGGCGGCAGGGTGTCGCTCGCGGGCAGCTCCATCGACTCGGGCGGGATCAGCTCGTCCAGGTCGATCTCGTCGAAGGCGTCCGGCGGAACGGAGGGCAAGGCGTCGGGATCGAGCGGCTCTCGGCCGGGCTCGTCCCAGGCGAAGTCCACCGCGTCGGAGTCGCCGAGGGGAATGCTCCAGTCCTCCCCCGACGCCGCCTCCGGCGCGGCGGGGGCGGGCTCGGGTTGCCGCGCCGAGGGTTCCGAGGGCTCGTCGACGAGGGCGAGCTCTTCCTCCGGCAGCCGCTCCCCGGGGAAGAGGTCGTAGACGTAGGCGGCGATGGCGCGGGGCCCCACCAGCATGCCGTGGCGCATGGCGAAGTGCTCGAGGTGCAGCGCCAGATCGGCGGCGCTCTGGATCCGCGACTCGCGCTCTCGGCGCAGGCAGGCCAGGACGATCTCCTCGAGGTCGGCGGGATAGTCCGGCCGGCGGGACGAGGGCGGCGGGGCGTCGGTCTCGACGACCGCCTGCATCACCTGCATGTCGTTGCCGCGGTAGAGCCGGGTGCCGGTGGTGAGCTCGTAGAGGATGACCCCGACGGAGAACACGTCGGCCCTCCGGTCCACCCGCTTCCCGCGCACCTGCTCCGGCGACATGTAGGAGAAGGTGCCCTTCACCGCGCCGGCTTCGGTCTCCGTCCGGGCGTCGGTCTTCGCCACGCCGAAGTCCATCAGCTTCCCGACCCCATCTGGGCTGACCATGACGTTGTGCGGCGTGACGTCGCGGTGAACGATCCGCAGCCAGCGCCCGGCGCGGTCGCGCGCTCCGTGGGCGTGCTGGAGGGCCTCGCAGACCTGCATGACCAGGCCGAGGGTGACCGGCAGCGGCATCATCTGGCCGTTGCGCGCGCCGGCGCGCCAGACGTCGGTGACCGTCCACCCCTGCACGTGCTCCATGGCGATGTACCAGGTGCCCTCGGCGAACCCGAGGTCCATCACCTGGGGGATGTTGGGGTGACTGAGGTGGGCCAAGAGGCGCGCCTCGTACTGGAACATCCGGAGCGCCGACTCGTGCTCGGCGAGGTTGGAGAAGAGGCGCTTGATCACCACGTCACGGAAGAAGCCGCCCTCTCCCCACTGGCGGGCGAGGAAGATCTCCGCCATGCCTCCGGCAGCGATCTTTCGGAGCAGCTCGTACTTCCCGTAGGGAACCTCGCTCACTTCAGGCCCCGCCCCCGCGCAGGCCTCGGCGCTCGAATTCCTCGAACGAGCTTTGCCGGAAGCGCATCTCCATCGCTCGCGTATACTGCATGCCGTCTTCCGTGAACAACCACCCCTTGCGAAGCCTTCCTTTCCTCCTCACCGGCATTCTCGCCTCGGCTCTCGCGAGCTGTGGGGAGAGCAGCACCGTCCCCGAGTACGGTGAAGCCTGCTCCGGTGAGTGTCCTACGTTGACCTGTCTGGAGGATAGCTTCTTTCCGGGCGGACTCTGCACCGAGACTTGCGACACCGCGGAATGCGGGAGCGGAGGCGTCTGTGACGACCGCTGGGGCTCGAGCCTCTGCATCCTCGAGTGCGCCGACGACTCCGAGTGTCGCGAGGGCTGGGATTGCTGGCGTGGCGGATGTCAGCCGGCCTGCACCAGCGACGGAGAGTGCGGCGAGGGCGGCTTCTGCGTCGACGGTCGCTGCGACGGCACCGAGTGCGCCACCGACGACGACTGCCCGGGCATGCGCTGCGCGAGCGGCGCCTGTGTGCCGATCGGTCCGGTCGACATGGGGCCGCCGCCGGAGTGCGCGGACGACTGCGAAGGAGTCTGCCTGAGCGCGGGCTACGGCGGCGGCTGCGCGCCCCGCTGCGAGGATCTGAGCGGCTGCCCGAGCGGCACCAACTGCTCGCCGGTCCCCAGCGACACCGACGGCGACGGCCGCATCGACCAGGTGGACGCGGCCTGCGTCCCCTTCGAGGAGGGCGGGCGCTTCGCGGGCGGCACCTGCAGCGGGAGCACGGGACCGACCACCCAGTGCGACTCACGCACGTGCTACCGGAACCAGTGCGTCGTCGCGTGCAACGACGACAGCGACTGCCTCCGCGGCCAGAGCTGCCAGGAGGTCCCCTGGGACGATGCGACCGTGCGCACCTGCTTCGACCTGCCCGGGCTGAACACCGGCGAGATCGAGCTGCGCACCGGGAACCTCTCCCCCGGCACCCTCAACGAGGTGACCTTCGCCGCCCCGCGGGGCGCGACGAGCATGACGCTCCTGCTCCGCCAGACCGACGGCACCGAGCTGCCGCTCACCTTCGTCTCGCTGATCGATCCGGTGGAGCGGTCGATCTTCGATCTCGAAGGGATCTCGATGGGCGAGGACCAGCCCGTTCGCTGGCTACCGCTGGGCACCAACGAGTCCGCGGCGATGCTCGTGCCCAACTCCACCGGCGATCGGGTCCGCTACCGGCACGGGCGCCACCGAATCGCCTACGCCGCGTTCGAGCCCGAGGGCGGCGGGAGCCCCACCGGAAACGTCCGCCTGGTCGCCCGCTTCGCGCGAGGGAACGGCCAGCGGCTGCGGCTCCACTTCCACATCGCTCCGGGCCTCGGCATCAGCGCGGCGTCGGCGCCCTCGAGCAGCCGGCTGCAGAACGCCGTCGCCGCCATGGCCAACACCTACTCCGCGGCCGGCGTCGCGGTGGAGATCGACGGGTACTCGGACATCTCCGGCACCCGCTTCACCATCATCGACTCCACCGACGGCGCCACCAGCGAGATGGCCGAGCTCTTCTCCCAGGGCACCGCGAGCGGTGACGTCCTCGACGTCTTCCTCGTACGCGCCATCGACACCGCGTCCGGATCCCCGCTCGGGGTCGCCGGTGGGATCCCCGGACCGCCCAGCATCCACGGGACCCTGAATTCCGGGGTGGTCGTGGCCTACGACTCCGGCGTGGTCGGTGGCTCGTCGAACCTCGGCCAGATCATCGCCCACGAGGCCGGCCACTACCTGGGCCTCTTCCACAGCACCGAGAACGGGGACCCCTGCGCGCCCGGCGAATTCGCCGACTGTGCGCCCTTCGGCGGCGGCGACCCGATCAGCGACACCTCCCGCGGCGACAACCGCAACATGATGTTCTATGCGCTGCAGACTTTCGGGGGCGGCACGACGAACAACCGGATCTCCGACGGTCAGGGGTTCGTGCTCCAGCGCAACCCGCTCGTCCTCCGATGAGCGTCCTCGCGGAGCGAACGGTCGTCGTCACCGGCGCGGCCGGCGGGCTCGGGCGCGCCATCGCCGCGGCCTGTCTCGAAGAGGGGGCGTCCGTCCTGCTCGCGGACGCCGGCACGGAGCCGGACGGCAGCGGACGGGACCCGTCGGTCGTCGAGGAGCTCGCGGCCGAGCTCGCCGCCGGCGGCCATCCGAAGGAGCGCATCGCGACGCTTGCCGCCGACGTGCTCGAGGCCGGCTCGGCCGCCCAGACCTTCGCGGCCGCGGAGGAAGCCTTCGGATCCGTCGACGGCCTGGTCTTCGCCGCCGGAGCCCGCCATCGCCGAGGGGTGCTCAAGCTCGACCCCGCTGGCGTCGCCGCCCCGATCCGTCTCGGGCTCGAAGCCCCGCTCGCCTGGCTCGGCGAGCTCTCCCGGCGGTGGGTGGCCGCCAAGCGGCCCGGCTCGGTGGTCCTCTTCAGCAGCCCGAGCGCCTTCTTCGGCGCCCAGCGACAAGGCTCGGAAGCAGCCGCCGCGGCGGGCATCGTCGCCGCCACGCGGTCGGCGGCGCTGGAGCTGCGACGTCATGGCATCCGGGTGAACGCGATCGCCGCGACCGCTCGGACCCGCCTCACGGAGGACCTGCCCCTCTTCAAGAACGTGAAGGAAGGCTCACTGGCGCCGGAACACGTGGCGCCGCTGGTGGTCCACCTGCTCTCCGATGCTGGCGAAGCCATCCACGGCGAGGTCCTGGGCGTGGCCGGGTCTCGCATCTATGCGCTGCACGCACGAGAGACGACCGGCGCCTTCGCGGAGGCGGATCGCTTCACGGTCGCCGAGATCGACCGCCGCTGGGCGGAGATCACTCGGTCGGCACGCGGTCGCTGAGCGGTTCCGGAGGAGCCGCAGGGCGGCTCACATCAGGTCGATGACCACGACGCCGCGGTCCTCGTCGTCGCGACCGTGCTCGGCCGCAGGAGGGGGCGGAATCGGGAGCTCCACGCGCGGCTGCTGCCGAGGAGCGTCGTCTTCTTCCCGTTTCCGGATCTGATCGATGATGAACGGAGGGAGCATTGGGGGGTCCTCCCGGTGGAGTAGTGTGTGTACTATAACAACGACCCGACGCCGTACAAGAACCGTGAGCTCCACGGCATCGGGCACACAGAAATTGACGCAAGAAGCGCGCCGACGATTCATTGTCCCAAGGCTGGGACTGCTGGCGGCTCTGCTCACGTCGGCGTGGCCCTCCGTGGGCGCCGCTCAGCGCGATTTTGACCCTGGATCCACCGCCTGGAATGGACTTTCGGGTCTCGTGGAGGCCGCGGCGGACGCGGACGTCCGACTCGACACCCCGGAGCGGTTGGACGTGGCGGACCTTTCACCGACGGACGCAATTGTCCTGGTCCATCCCGATCGTGAACTGCCGGTACCGAGCCTCTCGGCGTTCCTCCGAGCCGGGGGACGTGTGGTGCTGGCGGATGATTTCGGTGGCGGCGGAAGGTTTCTCGAGTCCTTCGGCATCGCCCGCGTGGATCCGCACGACCCGCCACGCACGGTCCGCGGCAACCCTCACTTGCCGGTGGCTCGGGTGGTGGGGCGCCACCCCCTCACCGAGGGGGTGGAGATGGCGGTCGCCAACCACGCCCAGACCCTGCGTCACCCCGAGCTCTCGCCGCTGCTCGCCTTCGACGACGAGGGAACGCAGGGGCTGCTGCTGACCGGAGCGGTGGAGCGCGGCCGCCTGGTCGCGCTCAGCGACTCCAGCGTGCTGATCAACAACATGCTGCAGTTCGAGGGGAACCGGCAGCTGGCCACCAACCTGATGCGCTACCTCGGCGAGGGCCGGACCGGGCGGGTCTATCTCATCACCCCGGGGGTACCGGTCGTGGGCCGCTACGGCGGCGCCTCCGGAGCGCCGGTGGAGCGGCTCCGCGACGCGCTCAGGGACCTGGCGAGCGCCGAGCTACCGCCGACCGCGCTGACGCTGCTGGCGCTGGTGCTCATCGCCATCCTGGCGGTCTTCGCCGTCTCCTCCCTGCCACGGCGCTCTCCCTACACGGCCGACCGTCTCTGGGGGCCGGGACCGATCGGTGGCGGCTACGCCGGGCGGGTGGCCTTCTTCCTCCGTCGCCGCAAGCAGCTGATCCACCCGGCGTTGGTCTACGGCTACGAGGTCGAGGCGGCGCTCCGCAAGCTGCTCTTCGGCGAGCGCGCGGCGTCGGAGCGGACCATCGCCGAGGTGGTGAGCGCCGCCCGCGAGCGCGGCCTCGACTCGGACGAGGCGCAGGAGCTCCGGACCTTGCTCGGGGCCTTCGCGACCCTTCGGGAGCAAGCCGATGGCCCCGGCGGTCCACCGCGGCTGCGCCCCACCCGCCTTCATCGCATGGTAGACAGCGGCGAGCGCTTGATCGCGCGCCTGGAAGAGAAAGCCCGAGCGTGAGCCAACCCGCCACCGCCCTCCCCGATCGATCCCTGGAAGACGCCGCGAGCCTCAGCTCCCGAGTGATCGATCAGATCCAGTCCGTCTACGTGGGGCCGCGGGCGGTCCCCGAGCTGCTCCTGGTCTCGCTGCTGGCGCGCGGTCACGTGCTGCTCGAAGGGGTCCCGGGCGTCGCGAAGACGACGCTCGTGAAGGCCTTCGCGGCCACCCTGGGCTGCTCGTTCCGCCGCATCCAGTTCACGCCCGACCTNNGCTCGCGAAGAACATCGAGGCCGACTTCAGCCGCATCCAGTTCACGCCCGACCTGCTGCCCGCCGACATCACCGGCACCTTCGTCCTCTCCCCGCGCGACGGGACCTTCTCCCTGCGCGAGGGGCCGATCTTCGCCAACGTGGTCCTGGCCGACGAGATCAACCGCGCCCCCGCCAAGACCCAGTCGGCGCTGCTCGAGGCCATGCAGGAGAAGCAGGTCACCATCGAGGGCGAGACCCGGCGCCTGCCCTCCCCCTTCCTGGTCCTGGCCACCCAGAACCCGGTCGAGCAGGAGGGCACCTACCCGCTCCCCGAGGCGCAGCTCGACCGCTTCCTCGTGCGGCTGATGATCGGCTACCCCAGCCCCGACGACGAGCGCGGGATCTTGCGCCGCTTCCTCGGCCGCCCGCCGACGCCCGAGCCGGTCCTCCAGCCGGAGACGATCCGGACCCTGCAGGAGCAGGTGCTCGCCATCCACGCGGAGGACGAGGTGCTCGACTACGTCGTCCGGCTCGTCGGCTACACCCGGGAGCACGGTCGCCTCTTCCTCGGCGCGTCGCCCCGCGCCTCCCTCGCCCTGATGCACGCCGCCCGTGCCCGGGCGCTGATGCACGCCCGCCCCTACGCGCTCCCGGACGACGTGCAGGCGCTCGCGATCCCGGTCCTCGCGCACCGACTCGTGTTGACCGCCGAGGCCGAGATGGAGGGCACTCGCACCGAATCCATCATCCAGCAGGCCCTCGAGCGCGTGCCCCCGCGGCGCGGCTGATGCTCCCCCTCCCGACCGCGCCCGCAGTGGCGATCTTCGGCGGTCTGATGGTCGCCCTGATCGCCGGAGTGGTCGGCCGATCGGCGGAGACGGTCGCGCTCGCTTCCGTCGGCCTGGTGGGGGTCGGCTGGGCGCTCGCGGCGACCATACCCCTCGCGCGCCGCCTGCGACGACAACGGCTCGAGCTCGGCTGGTGGCTCGACCACGGCACCGGGGCCGCCGGCGGAGCCGTGGTGCCCGGGGTGCCCTTCGACGTGCGCTGCTACCTCCGCCACCGCGGCCGCTCGTCGCTCGAGGTGACCCGCGTGGAGCCGGTGGTCGGCCGCGGGGTCGAGGTGATCGAGGCGCGCCCCTGGAAGGTGGCGCCGCGGGCCCGGACCGAGGCCACGCTGACGCTGATGGCGCCCGCCGCCGGCCGCGTGGTGCTGCAGGGCCTCGCGCTGCGGGTGGCGGGTCCCTTCGGGCTCTTCGAGAGCGCGCTCTATTTCCCGAACCCACTGGTGATCAAGGTGCTGCCGCGCTCCGTCGCCGGTCCCACGTTGCACGGGACGACCGTGCCCCTCGCGGCCGCCGAAGCGCGGAGCGGCCGCACCGCCGTTCGCCGACGAGGTGGCGGTACCGAGCTGCACGAGCTGCGGGAGCTGGTCCCCGGGGATCCCTTCAAATCGATCGCCTGGAAGGCGAGCGCGCGGCGCGGACGACTGATGGTCAAGGAGGTCGAGCAGGAGGTGCAGCGCACCCGCTGGCTCCTCCTCGACGTGAGCGGCTCGATGCGCGGCGGAGAGCCGGGCCGGCGGAAGATCGACGCCGCCCTCGAGGTGGCCGCCGGCCTCTGCCGCCGGGCGCTCGAGGGCGGGGACCGGGTGGGGCTGTTGGCCTTCGATGCACGCGTGGTCGCGTCGGTGCCTCCGGGCGAGGGGAAGGCCCAACGGATCCGGCTCTACGAGGCGCTCCTCGGCACCACCGAGCTGGTCGACGACGACGTGACGGACCTGAGCGAGAAGGAGCTGGTGCGCCTCGTGGCCCGCTACGTTCGGCAGCAGGACGGGGTCGACTACCGACGCAAGGGCAAGGTCGATGTCGGCGCGCTCGTGCGCCACGCGCGGCGCGCCCTCGCCGATCCCGACGCCCGCGACGTGCGCGCCCGCGACGCCAGCTCCCGGGTGCTCCGCGCCTACTGCCGGGACCGCGGACTTCCGCTGCCCCACCGCCCCGACCCGGGGGACTTGGCCAAGACCCGCGCGCTCACCGAAGCGCTGAAGCAGGTCGGTGGCCGCCGCCGCGACGCGTCGGCGATCACCGTGCTCACCGATCTCGACGCCGTCTTCCTCGACGGGCCGCTGGAGCGGGCGCTGAAGCTGATGCGCGCCCACGGGCACGAGGTGACCTTCGCCCTCATGGAAGCGGAGCGCTTCGCCGAGACGGCCGCGGAGCCGCTCGAGGCGGACCTGCAGACGATCTACGGGCGTATGGAGGACCGGCGGCTCCGGGAGGGACGAAGCCGGCTCCTGGCCCTCGGCGCCCGGGTCTCGCGGGTCGCTCCGAGGCCCCGCCCGGAGCGGAGCGCCGCGTGACCGAAGCGCCTCCCTGGGAAGACCCGCGTCGAGTGCTCGCTCGCCACGGCCAGCGGCCCTCGCGTCGCTACTCGCAGAACTTCCTGGTGGCCGAAGGGGTGGTCGAGAAGATCGCCGCGGCGGTCCACCCGGCGGAGGGAGAGCGGGTCATCGAGATCGGCCCGGGCGTCGGCACCCTCACCGCCGCGCTGCTCCGCCGGGGCGCGCGGGTCGAAGCGATCGAAAAGGATCCTCGAATGCGGGCGATCCTCACCGAGGAGCTCGGCCCGACCGACCGTTTCTCGCTCGTCGGCGAGGACGCGATGGCGCTCGATCTCGGGTCGCTGGCGCCCGAAGGCCCGGTCGCCGTCGTCGGCAACCTCCCCTACGCGATCACCGGGGCCATCTTCCGTCAGCTGGTGAGCGGTCACCGCTTCGTGGATCGGGCCGTGCTGATGACCCAGCGAGAGGTCCAGCGGCGGCTGGTCGCCGAGCCCGGCACCAAGGCTCATGGGCCGCTCAGCGTCTTCGTCGGGGTGGTCTTCGAGGTCGAGAAGCTCTTCGACGTGAGCCCCGGATCGTTCCACCCGCCGCCCAAGGTGCGCTCCGCGGTCTCGCGGCTGACGCCACGGCCCGATCCGCTGGTCGATCCCGACGACCCGACCTTCGCCGGCGTGGTTCGCGCCGCCTTCGGTCAGCGACGAAAGACCCTGCGCAACGCCCTGCGCTCCATCGAGGGGGCGCAGGCGGCGATGGAGGCGACCGGCATCGACAGCGGTCGCCGAGGCGAGACCCTGGCCCTCGAGGAGCTGGTCGCGCTGGCGGACGCGCTCCGCTGAGCCTACTCGGCCCCGGTCAAGAGCCGCAGCGACTGGGCGACCCGCTCCGCGATCGCCCGAAGGTCCGCCCGGGCGCTCTCGTCGGCGGCGAGCTGCGCCCAGGGCGCGTGGGCGAGGAGACCGAAGTCCGCCTCTCGGGCGCGCAGATCGTCGTGACGGAGGCGCTCGGCGATCTGGGCCGCGGCACGAGCCGCCGCGGGCGCGAGATCGGGATCGTCCCCCGCCGCCATGGCGGCGAGCGTCCTCAGGGCCCGCTCCGGCTCGGCCAACCAGCGCGTCGCGCGGATCGCCCCGAGCCGCTCGGCGAAGGAGCCCTCTTCGAGGGCGGTGAGCACCGGGTCGTCGCCGATGGCGTCGACGTGGCGGCTCAGCTCGAGGGGGTCACCGAGCGTTGCCAGCGGCGCAGAGCCGGCCGCCGGCTGGGCCGGAGCGAGCGACGGGAGCCCGAGCGCGGCGGCGATCGCCACGGTGCCCAGGGCTCGTCGACGGTGGGAGGCGCGAAGCGGCATCGCCTCACCCTGCCGGGGGCCGGCGAGAAGGACAAGCGCTCGCATCGGTTGATCGTGGGGCCGTCGCGGGATACCAACGCCCGCTGAGGAAGGGGCCATCCAGATGATGACGAACACCCATCGCACGAGGGGAGCCGTGCCGCGGCTGACCGTGCTGCTCGCGTTGTCGGCGCTCGCCGTCGCCATGCCGCGGGCTGCCGAAGCCCAGGAGATGAGCTTCGACGAGGCCGTCGAGCTGGTGAAGAGCTCCGACGCGGACTCGATCCGACTCGGCCTCGAGACGCTCGGCGCTCGAGGAGAGGCCCGGGCCGTCGGCCCGATCGCGGAACGCATCCGCGGCGGGCTGCCCTCGGAGCTGACCCAGTTCGCGGTGACCACCCTGGGGATCCTGGGGCGGCGGGAGGCCGGTCCGGTGCTCATCGACATGCTCTCCCACCGCGATCCGGCGGTGCGGCAGGCCGCGCTCGAAGCAGTGGCCGCCACCAACCCGCGGGGCGCGCGCGAGGCGCTCACCGGCGCGTTGAACGACATGGTCGCCTCCATTCGTGGCGGCGCCGCCCTCGCGCTCGGCCAGCTCGGCGAGCCCGAGGCCATCGACCAGCTCTTCGTCGCCCTCGAGCACGACATCTTCGAAGCGGCCCAGGCCATCGGTCAGCTCGCGACCCCGAGCCACCTCGACCGGCTCTTCGAGTTCGTCGGCGGGATGCCCTTCGACGTGATGGCCCCGGCCTTCAACGAGCTCATCGCGCGTGGCGACTTCCCCGCCCGGGCGAAGATCGACGTCATCGGTCGACTGGCCGAGCTCGCGACCCCGCAGGTGAAGACCTACCTCACCCAGTTGGCCGACCAGCTGCCGGACGGACGAGTGAAGACCGCCGCCCTCGAGGCCGCCGAAAGGATCCCGGGCTGATGATGCTCCGATTCACCATGCTCGCCCTCCTGCTCGCCGCGTGCGGCGGTGGGGCCCCGTCGTCGGCCTTCGGTCCGATGTATCCCGACAACCAGCAGGGCTCGATCGACACCGTCCTGAGCCGGCTGCAGTCCAACCCGGCGCCCGCCGAGGCCGCGGTCGCGGTCGGGCTGACCAATGCCCCGCATCACCTCTACGCGGTGAGCCTCGAGAGCGGCGCGCTGGAGTGGAAGGTGCCGGTCGACACGCCGGCGAGCGCTCCGCAGGTCGGCGGGGACCTCGTCTTCCTGCACGAGACCCGCGGCGTGGTCGCCCGGGATCTGGCGACCGGCGCGGAGCGCTTCGTCGCGGAGGACGACGCGCTGCACCTCGCCGGTGCCGGCGGCGAGGGCCAGTGGTCCGTGCTCGCGCTCACCACCGGCGGAGGCGTGGGCGCCCACTCGAAGCTGATCGTCGCTCGCGGCGGATCGGTGAAGCACGAGCTCGAGGTGCCCCACGCGCTGGGCGCGCCGACGGTGGCCGCGGGCATGGTCTTCGTGCCCTGGGCCACCCAGAACGTGACCGTGCTCGACGCTGCGTCGGCCGAGGAGATCGCCCGCGTCCGCATCACGGACACCGCCGTGGCCCGGGCCTTCCGAGTCGGTGACGACCTCTATTTCGGCCAGCAGGGTGTGTTCCGATTGACCCCCAGCATCGTCAACGGCTCCCGTGTCGAGTCGGCCTACTTCGAGCCGATGGCTCGCGAGATCCCCGGCGATCCGGCGCTGATGATCGATCCCTACCGGCCCGCGCCCACGCCGGACAGCGCGGTCCACCGCATCCGCTTCGCGTGGCGACCGTCGGGAGACGGCGAGACGCTGCACTTCGCGGACGACACCGTCTACGCCATCTTCTACCGCTTCGTCTTCGCCCTCGACCCGAACGCGGACGAGGTGCGGTGGGTCTATGCGCACCCGGAGGACATCGTCGGCGCGGTCGCCCAGGACGGAGGGCTCACCATCGCCGATCAGGGCGGCGGCTTGGCCTTCGTGGGCGTGGAGGACGGACGCCGGCGTTGGTCGGCCTCCGTCGACGCGACGCCGACCGTCGTCACCCTCCGACCGGGCGCGCACGTCCCGAGCGGCGCGCCGGAGGGCGAGGCCCAGCCGCTGGAGGACCAGCTGCTCGCCGCCGCGCAGAACACCGACGCCCGCCTCGTGCCGGCGCGGAAGATGGCGGTCCACATGCTTCACGCGCTGGAAGCGCCGGAGGTCACCGCGCACCTGATCACCCTCTGTGACGATTCGAGCGCCCCCGAGCCGGTGCGCTCGGAGGCCTGTGGCCGGCTGGCGGAGCGAACGACGGGCGAGAGCCACGTCCTCGCCGCCCTCGAACGCCACGACCGCTTCCTCGAGGGCACCGAGGCCGCGCCGGTCGGGCCCCTGGCCCGGGCCGCGGTCACGATGGAGCTGACCGAAGCGGCGCCGGCGCTGATCGCGCACCTGAAGGACCCGGCGACCCCGGCCGAAGCGCTCGCTCCCCTGCTCGACGCGCTCCGGGAGCTCGAGGCCGAGGACGCCGCCGAGCCGGTCAGCGACTTCCTGCGCCTCTACCACACGGACGCGAGCGGCGACGCGATGCTGGCCGCGATGACCGCGGGCGCGCAGGCGGCGCTGGCGCTGGCCCCGGAATCGGCCACGGAGCTGATCGAGGCGCTCGCCGCCGATCCGCTCGCGCCCGGACCGGCGCGCGGAAAGCTCTCCGAGGCGCTCGCCGCCTGGCAGGCCGAAGCCGAGGCCGAAGGCGACGAGGAAGAGGCGGAAGACCCCGAGGGCGACGAGGAAGACTCCGAGGGCGACGAGGAAGAGGCGGAAGGCGACGAGCCGCCGCCGGTGCCCGAGCGGGTGACCCTGCCGATGGTGAAGGCCGCCCTGGAGGACGTGCGACCGCGGATGATCGCCTGCCTCTCCGGCCACCCGCAGCGACCGCGTTCGGCGCGGATCGTGCTCGTGCTCGCGGGGGACGGCAGCGTCCAGCTCGTGACGATCAACCCGAGCTCGGTCCAGCAGTGCCTCGAGCCGCTGATCCGGAGCGCCGAGTTCCCCGCCAACGCGGGCGACGCCCGGCAGCAGCTGACCTACACCTTCCGACGATGAGCGCCGGAACAGAGCCCGGGGCGCGGTGTGTTCCGAGCCCGTGTCCCCCCTCACCGCCTTCGGCGAAAAGTTGCCCCCCGGCGGCGCGGCTGGCACGGCAGGGACGATGTCCCCGTGCCTCGCTCCGGCGAGCTCCGTCCCGATGAGCCTGCCCTCACCCTCTCCCCGCGCGGTGGCGCTGCTCCTGGGCCTCGCCTTCGCGGTGACCCTCGCCTCCGGCTGCCCCAAGAAGACCGAGGAGACCACCCTCCCCCTGGTCACGACGGACGACCCGGTCGCCGAGGCGGCGATCGAGGAAGCCCGGGAACGCGCCGAGAGCGGCGACACCCCCGGCGCCGAGGCGGCCTATGAGCGCTTCCTCCGGGAGCACGACGACGACCCCCTCGTGCCCGTCGCACAGCTCGAGCTCGGCCAGCTGCTGCTCGCCGAGGGACGCTACGCCGAGGCCCGAGAGCGGTTCGAGCCGGTCGCCGAGCACGACGACGACGCGGTCGCCGAGCGCGGCTCTTTCTACCTCGGTGTCGCCATGCACCTCCTCGGCGACAGCGCGGCGGCGCTCGAGCGGCTGAAGCCGCTCGTCGGCCGAACGGTGGATCCGCGGGAGACGGCGCTGCTGCTGCAGACCTTGGGCGCGGCGGCGGAGCAGACCGGCGATCGAATCGCCGCCGTCGAGAGTTACGACATGCTCCTGTCGGCGGCCGTTCCCGAAGACGACAAGCAGCTGGCTCGACAGCGGCTGTCCGAGGTGATCGGTCAGCTCGAAGCGCAGGAGGCCTACGTGCTCTTCGGCCGGCTCAGCCGCGACGGGGAGACCTGGCCGCTCGTCACCCGACGGGCCGCACAGGAGGCGTTCACCGCGGGTGACCTCGGACGGGTCAGCGAGCTGATTCACTCCCTCGAGGAGGCGGACGTGCCCCTCGACGAAGAGCTCCGGGCGATGGCGCTGCGGGCGGGACGGACCGGTCAGGTCCACCCGCACGCCGTCGGGGCGATCCTGCCGCTCTCGGGCCGCGGGCGCGAGGTCGGCCAGAACGCGCTGCACGGCCTGATGATCGCCGCCGGTCTACCGCTCGACGGCCCGCCCTCCCGCACGACGCCGCGGCTGCACTTTCGCGACTCCGGTGGCGATCCGGAGCGGGCCCGCGCCGCGGTCGACGACCTGGCGACGCTGCACCAGGTCGCGGCGATCGTCGGACCGGTGAGCGGCGAAGCGGCCGCCGCGGCTGCGGCGCGCGCCGAAGAGCTGGGCGTGCCCCTGCTGACGCTCTCCCCCGGAAGCCTCGCGGACGGTGGCGAGCACGTCTTCCGCATCTTCAGCGGGCCGAAGGAAGAGGCCGCCGCTCTGGTTCGAGCGGCGCGGAGCCGGGGAGCGAACCGCTTCGCCTCCCTCCATCCGGCCCACGGCTACGGCCGCGCCATGACTCGGGCGCTCCGAGAGGCGGTGGAGGCCGCGGGCGCCGAGTGGGCGGGCGCGGTGTCCTACGAGCCCTCGGCCACCAGCTTCGGCGAGCCCATCGACCGGCTGAAGGCGCTCTCCTTCGACGCCCTCCTGGTCCCCGACGCCGGCCGACGCATCGCGTTGGTCGCTCCGGCCCTGGCCGCCAAGGGGCTGTGGTCCTCGGAGGCGCCCGAGGGCGGTCGCTCGATCCAGCTGCTGCTGCCCAGCCCCGGTCTGGACGACGCGCTGGTGCGGAACGCCTCGCGCTACGTGCAGGGAGCGCTCTTCGCCACCCAATTCCACGCCGCCTCCGCGACCGGCGAAGGGGCCGCCTTCGTGGCCGCCTTCCGCGATCGCTTCGGTGAGGACCCCGACAGCTACGCCGCCACGGCTTACGACGCCTTCCGGCTGATCGCCCGCGGCGCGGCGACGACCCGCCGGGGCGACGAGGTCGACCGGGACCAGGTCGGCCGCTGGCTCGCGCAGAGCCGCGGCTTCGCGACCGTCGGCTCGAGCGGCGGCATCGGCCCCGACCGCGGGCCGGCCCGGCTGCCGCGCGTGCTCGAGCTCCAGGGCGAGACCTTCACCCCGGTTCGCTGAGGGCCGGGCTCAGTCCTCTTCCTGCGTGTGCACGTGGATGCGGCGCTCCGGCTGCTCCCGCTCCACGCCCCGGCGACGCTCCGCCAGGTACTCGACCCGGGCGGTCACTTCCTCGGTGTGCGGAGAGAGGTGCCAGCGAGCGCGCACCGGCGCGTCGGGCGAGGGCTGCTCCCACCTGAGGAAGAGCACGAACTCCTCGTCGAGGATGCGCTCCTCGTTGCCCTCGATGGTGATGTAGCCGCCGTCCCCCTCGACGCTGGCGAGGCCCTGCTCGTCCGGGAGCTCGCCCAGGATGCTCTCCTGCTCGTCGACGAGGAGCCGGTAGGTGGTCCGCCGCTCGAGATCGACGTCGGTCCGGAGCGCCCGCACCCGGACGTGTAGGAGACGATGTCCGCGTGGGTGACGCGGTTGTCGAGCTCGTTCGGACCAATCGTCCCGCCAGCGGCCCTCGAGCACGGCGGGATCGCCGACGAAGTCCACGCCGTCGTCGAAGAAGCGACGGTCTTCGGCGCTGAGCGGCGTCCCGGTGGTCGGAGCGGTGACGGTGGAGCCCGTGGCGCAGGCGCCGAGCGCGATGAGGAGGGCACTCGAGAGTCGGAGGCGCATCGAGAGCGTCTTAGCGTCGACGGGCCCGCGGTTCAAAGGCCCGCGGTGGGCGGGGGATGGGGTCACGTCTCTTCCGGTGGCGCGAGGAGCGCCTCGAAGCTCACCTGAGCCTCTCCGGCGAGCGCCGCACCGGGGTCGGCCCAGAGCGCCTCCAGGTCCCACGGCAAAGGCGATTCGAAGCGTACCGGCTCGCCGGTGGCCGGATGAGGCACCTCCAGCCAGCTCGCGTGGAGCGCCTGCCGGGGATGGCCGAGCCGTGCCAACAGTTCGTCGGAGGGTCCATCGTCGATGGCCTCGATGAACGGCGCCGCCCCCTCGGGGCCGTAGAGCTTGTCGCCGAGGATCGGGTGACCGATCGCCGCCAGGTGGACCCGCAGCTGATGCTGCCGTCCGGTGATCGGCTTCAGCGAAACCAGCGTGGTGCCCGCGCGGCGCTCCAGCACGCGAAAGTGGGTCTTCGCCCGCTGCCCGTCCTCGGCGACGACCATGCGCACGTGCAACCCCTCCCGAGCGCCGCGGAGGCGCCGCTCGATCTCGCCCTCGTCCGCCTCGATGGTCCCCCGCACGATCGCCAGGTAGCGCTTGCGGGTCTTCCGGTCCTCGAAGGCGCGCTTGAGCGCCACCTCGGCCTCGAGGGACTTCCCGCAGACCACCACGCCGCTCGTCTCCCGGTCCAGCCGGTGAGCGAACTGCGGCGCGTCCTCGCCGAAGCGCTCGTAGAGCAGCCAGGTGAGCGTGTGCCGGTGGTAGGTGGCGGTCGGATGCATCGGCAGCCCCGACGGCTTGTCCACGGCGAGCACCTGCTCGTCTTCGTAGAGGACCCCGAAATGCTGGGGGGTCGGCGGCTCGTTCATCGGCGGCCGCACGATGATCACCGTCTCGCCGGCCTTCACCCGCTCGCTGGCCCGGCGCTTGGTGCCGTCGGCCCGCACGGCGCACTTCTTCACGATGGCCTGCGCCCGAGTGCGGCTGATGCGGGGAATCCGCGTCTGCAGGAAGCGGTCGAGGCGCAATCCGGCGTGTTCCCGTGCCACCGGGAAGGTCAGGACGATGGAGCGAGGATCGCAGCCCGGCGGAGGTTTCCGCATGCCGAAGAGGGCGCTGCTACCATTCGGCCCCGCCGGGGGCAAGCGCCCCCCGGTCGCGGGCCGATGCCTGCGCCCCCCGATTGCCCATGGCCGCTCACGCCGCTTCCACCGCCCCTTCGACCGGGCCCGCCGACCGTCCCGGCTGGCTCGGCACGCTCGTGGGTCTGATCGCGCTGGCGCTGACGCCCCTGGCGCTGGAGCGGATCGAGGCGCCGACGGCTCACGCGGCGATGGACGATTCGGGCGAGGTGGTCAGCCTGCTGATCATGGCCGCCGGCCGACCGGTACCCGGGGCGCGGGTCACCGACGAGGCCGGACGGCGCCGCTTCGCCGACGAGAGCGGCGTGGTCCGGGTCCCCGCCGGCGCGCGCTACCGCATTCGCGGCGAGGGGTTCGCCCGCCTCCTCATCGGACCGGTCACCGAAGACCAGGTCGTGCGCCTGCAGCGCGCCGCGCCGCTGGAGGGGTACGTCCGGGACACGAGCGGGGCGTCCCTCGACGGAGCGACCGTCCACGCGTGGCGTCTCGACGCCTCGGGCCAGGTGCTCGACGACGTGCCGCACGAGGTCGTGACCGGCGCGGACGGCCGCTTTCGCTTCCTGGAGGTGGCCGACGGTCCCGTGCGCATCACCGCCTCGGCGCCCGGTCACGCCTCGCTGACCCGCCCGGTGGAAGCGGGAGCCCGCATGGGTGTCGAGCTTCGCCTCGAGCCCGCCGCGACGCTGGCGGGGACGGTCTACGACGCGCGGGGGGCGCCCGCCGTGGACGCGGAGGTGATCCTGGTCGGCAGCGGCGTGTGGCCGCCGGAGCGGCAGCGCACCGACGGCGCGGGCCGCTACCGTTTCGTGGGTGTGCCGCCGGGGCTCTACGAGCTGCACGCCCGTCAGGGCATGCAGGTGGCGCCACCGCGCTCGGGCATCTCCATGGAGGCCGGCGAGCGCCGCTACGTGCCGCTGCGGATGGAGCCGGGCGAGCGCCTCGCCGGCTTCGTGCGAACGGAAGAGGGCGAGCCGATCGCCGGCGCGGAGGTGCTCCTGACCGGCGCCGGCCTCTCGCTCCTGCCGCGGAGCACGATCACCGCGGCCGACGGTCACTTCCAGTTCGACGCGCTACTGCCCGGCCCCCAGCGGCTGCTCGCCCGCGCGACCCACTTCATCCCCGCCGAGGAGGAGGCGCTCGCCGGCGACCAGCAGGTGGAGATCGTCCTGCTGCGGGGCGCGACCATCCGCGGCATCGTGCTCGACGCGCGTGACCGTCCGGTCTCGGGCGCAGCCGTCCAGTGGCTCGGGCAGCGCGCGGCGATCGGCGCCCCCTCCTTGCCCACCTCGCCGACGAACCTCGGCGTCACCGCCGGGCCGGTGCCGCCGATCCCGCTGAGCCCGGGCATGGGCCCCGCGTTCGCGAACGCCCTCGGCGACACCGTCTTCGGCGACACCATCACCGACCGCGACGGGCACTTCGAGCTGACCGGGCTCATCCCCGGGGCCGGCCAGCTGCACGTCTCCCATCCGGCGCACGCGCCCTACCTCGGGCCCGGACGCCGCATCGAGGCCGGCTCGGTGCTCGAGGAGCTCGTCATCGTGCTCCGCGATGGGGCGCTGATCGAGGGGCGGGTGGTCGACGGCTCGGGCTTCCCCATCGCCGACGTCCCGGTGGAGCTGCGCTCGGAGCGCGAGCTGGTCCCCCGCTCCACCATGGCCGGCGAGGACGGCTTCTTCCGCTTCCGCGGCGCGCTGGGCACGGTCGTGCTCACCGCGCGGCCCTTCACGCTGCCGGCCGTGCGCGAGCGGGTCATGGCCCGGGAGGGCGAGCGGCTCGAGGTGCGCCTGGTGGTCGACACCGAGGTCGTCACCCTCGCGGGCCGGGTGGTGGACGACCGCGGCTACGGCGTGCCCGGCGCGGCGCTCCTGCTCGAGAGCCGGGCGGTCGAGACCCCCTTCGAGCGGATCGGCGTCAGCCAGGAAGACGGCACCTTCGACTTCGCCGCGCTACCGGCGCCCCCATGGTCGCTCACGGTGGACCACCCGGACTATGCGCCGCTCACGATCCCCATCGAAGAGCTCGATCGGGCACCGATGAACGTGACCCTCCGCTCCGGCGGAACGCTCACCGGCCGAGTTCGCGACGGCTGGCTGAACGAGCCGCTGGCGGGCGCTCGGGTCGTCCTCCGCGGTAGCGAGCGCGAGGAGGACTCGCGGGTGACCGACACCACCGGCACCTACCGCTGGGAGCGCCTGCCGATGGGGCGCTACACCGTCGAAGCTCACGCCCTCGGGCGGCTCACGGTCAGCGCCGAGGTGGACGTCGACCGAGCGCTGGTGGAGGTGCCCCCCCTCGAGCTCGGGGCCGCCGGCGCCATCTTCGGCGTCGTGGTGGACAGCCTCGGTCAGCCGGCGCCCGCCGCCCAGGTGCGCACCGGCGACCTCGAGGTCCTGGCCGGCGACGACGGCAGCTTCCGGCTCGCGCCCCTGCCGCCCGGTCTGCACGAGGTGTGGGCCGAGCACCGCAACGCCGGCCGCGCCGACACGCAGCGGGTGCGGGTCGATCCGGAGGGCAGCACCGAGGTGCGCTTCGTCCTGCCGCAGCGGGTGGGCGAGGTGGCGGCCCCGAGCGCGCCGAGCTTCGCGACCGGCGTTCCGGTGGTGGTCGGCCGAAGAGGCGGCTCGGTCTTCGTCGAGGCGACGATCCCCGGCACCCGCGCGGCGCGCCTGCTGCGGCGAGGCGATCGGATCGTGAGCGTCGATGGCGAGCGGGTGTTCTCCGCCGGCCAGGCACGCGGCATGCTGCGCGGGCCGGCGGGCGAGAGCGCGCAGCTGGTCGTGGAGCGCGGCGGCCGGACCCTACGGCGAGCGGTCCCCCGCCAACGCTACGCGCAGCCCTGAGGGTGTGGTGTCCGGCCCTTCCATCGCGCGCTCGCGAGCTCGCGCCCCTGCGGCTCGTCCCGCTCTCCGAGCACGACGCCGGTCGGAGCCCTCACGCGGGGAGGACGCCGCTCGGGGGCGCGATGGGCACCGACACCATCCCGGCCCGAGAACGCACCCATCCGCCCCGATGTCGAAACCATCGCTCGAGCGCGGGGGTCATCGGCCGACCGCCGGGGCGATGTGGGTGCAGTCTCATCCACAGCCGCGCAGCCGGTCGCGCGGAGTGCGTCAAGCCCGCCAGGAACGGCTCCCATTCGCGTATCCCCCAACGCCCGGGAGTGCCGTGACCGTTGAAGGTCACGTTGAAAGCCGTGAACAGGTCGAAGCGGGCGCCCGCGAGGTCCGGGATCGGTCGCTGCGGGGTGATCCGGTGGTGGGTGCGCTCGACGCCCAGCCGGTGGGCGACGGCGTCCACCAACGGCCCCGGCAGGTCGACGCCCACGGCTTCATGACCGAGTTGCTGGCAGGTGTGCAGGAAGAAGCCGAAGCCACACCCGAGATCCAGAACCCGCACCGGCGGCCGCACGTCCAGCCCCAGCAGAAACGCCCAACCGACGTTCCGCCGAACGACTCGGTCCATGCCTCGCTCCCTCCGCCACTCCGACGGTGAGCCCAGCCGCCGAGGGTCGACGGCCTCGAGGCTCGATCGGATGAGTGGCAGCGCCGTGCCCAGATAGCGACGGGCGCGCCAGCGCGCGACCCGGTGCGGAATTCGAAAGCGCATCCGATCGCTCCACGAAGCGGTGGCCCCCTCCATGGCGACGAACGCTAGCGGCCGACGAATGGACCGTCCACGAAGAACGACGCCCGGGTGGGCACGGCGTTCGGAGCGCGGGGCTGGCTCAGGGCGGCGAGCCCACCTCGGTGGGGAGCGGCACCTCGTCGCCGGCGGCGCCGGCGGGGGCGAGGGTCTCGGTCGCGCCGTTCGGATAGATGGCCACCGCCCACTGCTCGGGCTCGTAGGCGCCGCCGGGGACGCCGGCGTTCCAGTCGAGGTTCAGCCAGACCTGGCACTCGCCCACGGCGACCGGGACGTCGTTGCCCTCCGGCGCGGGGGCGCTCATCCCCGGGCGGTAGTGGATCGAGCTGACCCGCTGGCGCCCGACGTTCCGGTCGCGGTTGCGCCGATAGTGGGTGGAGAGGCGCGAACGGACCGTGTCCGAATCCTCCGGGAGGCAGACCTCCGCGTAGGCGTGACCGCCCTGGGGGCCGTCCATCATCACCAAGCGCGCGTTGCCGCCGATGGCCGTGACCATGGAGACCAGCACGATGGCGAAGTCGTCGCAGTCGCCGATGTACTCGTTGTCGATGGTCTCGCTCGCCTTGGCGAAGTACTCGTCCCCGCGGGGGTCGTTCACGTAGCGCCACTCGCCGCGCACGTGACTCCAGATCCGGGCGACCTGCTCGACCCGGAAGGTCCCCTCGTCGGCCGCCGCGATGCGCGCGGCGGTGTTTCGGGTGGTCCGGTCCGTGGCGTCGAGGGCCGAGAGCACCTTGGACAGGGTGTGCACCCGGATCGACGCTTCCTGCGGGCTTCCGGCGCGGCTCGCCTCCGGATGGGGCAACCCGAGACGCTCGGCCGCGGTGCGCAAGGTCCCATCGTCGAGCTTCTTCCAGAGGAGGAAGGCCCCCACCCCGAGCAGCGCGATGGTCACCATGGTGCTCACCGCCCGCAGCCAGCCGGTCTTCGGCTTGGAGACGGTCAGGCGCTGGCCGCAGGCGCCGCAGCGCAAGACGCCGCCGGAGAAGCCCGCGGGCATCAGTCCCCGGGTGCCACAGGACCCGCAGATGAACCGCCGGCCGGGGATCGAGACCCCGAGCACGGTGTCGCTCGCTCCGCGGCGCAGGAACTCGCGGACCGCCTTGGCGCTCCAGGGAAAGGGCTGCCGACCGAAGCGAAGATCGGCGCCGGGGCGGATCTCCTTGGTCTCGATGCGCTCGCCGTCGACGAAGGTGCCGTTCGCGCTACCCAGGTCCTGCACCAGGATGTGCCGGCCTCGCCACTCGAGCCGCGCATGCCTACCCGAGACCGTCGGGTCGTCGAGATGCAGATCGCAGTCGCGGGATCGGCCCACGACGATGTAGGTCTTTGGCGCCACGCGTCGGTGCTCTCCACCAAGCATACCCTCCCTACGCGGCAGCGCCCGCGCCGATTCGCCGCGAGCGGAAATTGACCGGGATCCTGCCCCCGGGTGGGTGAATGTCGTAGGGTTCCGAGCATGGAGTGGCTGGCGGGCATCGGTCGCGGCGCCATGGGGGCGGGCTCGTACGTCTCGCGCCTCTTCGCCCTGGCGTGGCGTACCGCGGGCACCGTGTTCTCGGGCGCCGGTCGCCCGGTGATCCGCCGGCTGATCATGCTCCAGCTGGTCTACACCGGCGTGCAGGCCCTCTTGCCGCTGACGCTCGCCGCGGTCGCGGTCGGGCTCCTGGTCTTCTCCTTCAGCCTCCAGCACCTTCCCGTGGAGCTGGTCCAGTCGGTGGCCTCCACGGTGATCGTCCTCGAGGTGATCCCGCTCCTGCTGATCTTCCTGATCATCGGCCGCTCCGGCACGGCGATCACCATCGACGTGGCCTCGATGAAGCTCAACGACGAGCTCGACGCCCTCCGCGTCATGGGCGTCGATCCGGTCCGCTACATCGCCCTGCCCCGGGTCATCGGCGTGACCCTCTCCTTCGTCGTCCTCCAGATGTACGGCCAGCTCGCCGCGCTGCTCGGCGGCTACTGGGGGGCGCTCTTGCTCGACCTCGATCTCCCCGCCTATCCAATCGAGGATCTCCTCGCGGGGATCGCCCACACCGACGTCCTGCTCAGCACGGTGAAGATGCTCCTCTTCGGCCCGGTCGTGGCCCTGACCGCCATCCTCCACGGAGCGTCCGTCGAGCGTTCCCGTCGGGAGATCCCGATCGTCACCTCTCAGGCCGTCGTCCGCTCGCTGCTGATGTGCTTCCTGCTGAACACGGCCGTATCGCTGATGGCGGATTGATGGACGCGCCCCTGCTCCAGCTCGAAGGCATCACGGTCCGCGACGACGAGCGCACGGTCCTCGACGACGTGGATCTGCACGTGGAGGCCGGGGAGATCGTCGGGGTCTCCTTCGCCCAGGCGCACGGCGGCAAGACCACGCTCCTGCGCGTGGCCGCCGGCTTGCGGGAGCCGAGCGCCGGGAGCGTTCGGCTGAACGGCCGACGCCTCTCCGGCGAGGCCTCGGTACCGCCCTACCCGGTCATGGGCATGGTCTTCCGCGACGATGGTGGCCTCTTTCCGAACCTCACCATCGAAGAGAACGTGTCGCTGCCCCTGCGCTACCACGACGAGGCCGACGCGGAGCAACGGAGCCGGGCGATCATGGAGGCGATGGACATCGCCGCCGTCGCCGAGCGCTTCCCGTGGGAGCTGACCCGCGAGCACATGCGCCTGGCCGCTCTGGCCCGGGCACTGGTCTACCGGCCGAAGATCGTGCTCATCGACGACTTCTTCGCCGGCGCCGACGAGGCCGCCTTCGAGCGCTCGCGGGAGGCGATCGTCCAGGCCAACGAGGAACACGGGACGGCCTTCCTGCTCGTCGTGGAGCGGGAGCTGCAGTGGGACGTGCTGCGCCGGGAGACCATCGACCGCGGGCACCTGGTCGGCGGTCAGGGCTGAGCGGGCTCGTTCCCGGCGAGCACCCGCAGCACGTTGCCCCCGAAGACCGGACGCACCGGGATGTCGCGCTCCTCGAGCTCGGCGCGCAGCGCTCCCAGATCGCTCACGTCGGCCATGCCCAGCGGCAGCTCCGGCACTCCGTCGAAGTCGGAGCCGAGGCAGGCAGCCTCGGGACCGCCGATCTCCACCACGTGAGCGATGTGATCGGCGATGGTCGCCACGGTGGGCGGTTCGAGCTCCGGGTCCAGCTCGCGGGCGAGCTCGAAGGCTCGGGTGCCGCGGTCCACCCAGCTGCCCTCGTCGCTCTCCTCGATGGCGCCGAAGCGCGCGCGCTCCCGCCACTCGAGGGTCGCCCGCCGACGGGCGTAGGCGCCGTCGATGTAGCGGGTGTAGAAGTTGATGCAGACCGCCCCGCCGCCCTCGGCCACCTTGCGGATCATCGGATCGGTCATGTTCCGCGGGTGCTGGGCGAGCGCCCGCGCCGACGAGTGGCTCGCGAGCACCGGCCGCTCCACGACCTCCATGATGTCCCAGAAGGTCCGGTCGCTGGCGTGGGAGACGTCCACGATCATGCCGAGGCGATCCATCTCCTCGATCACGCGCCGGCCGAGGTCGGTGAGACCGAGCTCGTCGCTCTCGGCGTTGTCGTCCATCGAGGCGTGGCCGAGGGGGTTGTCGGTGGACCAGGTGATCGTCAGGTAGCGGTTGCCGAGACGGTGTAGCTCGCGCAGCCGCTCGATGAGCAGGTCCGGATCGTCGGTGCCGAAGGCTTGGGCGCCCTCCACCCCCATGAGCACCGCGACCTTGCCCGCCTCCGCGGCGGCGCGGACCTCGCTCGCGGTCGTGCAGAGCGCCGCGTCCTCGGGGTGCTCGTCCACGAAGGCGCGAATGCGCCGAGTCAGTGCGAGCGCCCGCTCCCAGCGCTCCTCGCCGGTGAACTTCCGCGGGTTCACGAAGACGCTGAAGAAGGCGCCGGTCAGCCCACCCTCGCGCATGCGAGGGAAGTCGAGGTGGCCACCCTCGAGCGATCCGCTGGGGTCGTCACCGTCGTCGAGCATCCGCTGCGGGGTGTCGACGTGGGTGTCGATGGCGATCACCGGACCTTCGTCCGACACTGACTCCGACTCCGACTCCGACTCCGACTCCGACTCCGACTCCGACGCCGAGTCCGGCGGCGCTTCGGCACCGGAGCACTCGTCGCAGGAGACGAGCGTCAGGGTCCCGGCGAGGGCCGCGAGAAGCGGGAACGGAATCGACGGTCGACGGGTCACCGGCATTCGATACCATGCGCGCCCGTGCCGACGCCCCCGCTCCGCACCTTGCTCGCCATCGAGACGCTCTCGAGCGGCCGAGTGTTGGCCTACCCGGTGGTCGCGCCGGAGCACGCGTCGGTCGGGCCGCTCGACCACGTGCTGGTGGAGCTCGACCTCTTCCTCAGCGAGCTGCTGCCCCGCCAGCCACCGCACGTGGTGGCCCGCTACGCCCTCCCCGAGCTCGACACGGAGACGGCGCGCGCGACGGTGATGCTCCGCCTCGAGGACCGAACGCTCCCCGAGCGCCTGCGGTCGACGGCGGACTTCGAGGCCCACGCGATCGTCGTGCCTCACCACGACGGCCGCTGGGTGCTGCTGCCGGCGCTACGGCAGACCATCTACGTGGCCGAGGACGAAGACCTCGAAGCCACCGTGCAGCACGAGGTCCAGGCCCGGCTCGACGCCCACGACGCCCCGCTCCGCGAGCAGCTCGCGTGGCTGCCCCCGCCGGCGCTGGAGCTGCGCTGGATCGAGCTCGAGCTGCCCGGTCCGGTCGAGGCGCCCGCCGGTGGCACCCGCGGCATCGCCCGGCGTCTGGAGGCCGCTCAGCGCGCCCGCTACGCCCGTCGCGTCCTCTCCGAGGTGGGCCGGGACCGGCTCGCCGGCGACGAGCGCCACCCACCGGTGCGCGGACGGGACCGGGAGCTGGCCGACCTCGACGCCCTCCTTCGATCGGAGAGCCGCCAGAGCGTGCTGCTCGTCGGCGAGCCCGGCGTCGGCAAGAGCGCGCTCGTCGACGGCTGGCTCGCGCAGCAGCGGGAGCGCGACGACCCGCCGGTGGTCTTCCAGACCAGCGGCGCCCAGCTGATCGCCGGCATGAGCGGCCAGGGCCAATGGCAAGCCCGCCTCGAGCGCGTCATCGACGCCTGCGACGCCCTCGACGCGGTGCTCTACCTCGACGACCTCGGGGACCTCTTCGACGCCCGCGGCGAAGCGAAGGTCGACCTCTCGTCGCCCCTGGCCCGGGCGATGGAGGCGGGCAAGGTCCGCCTGCTCGGGGAGCTGAGCACCGAGCGTTTCGGCGAGCTCGAGCGCTCCCGCGAGGCGTTCTTCCGCAACCTGCAGGCGCTCCGCGTCGAGCCCGTCGACACCCAGGTGGCGCGAACGATCCTCGAAGCGCGGCGGGACGCCGTCGCGAGCGACCTGCGCGTCACCGACGACGCCCTCGAGGCGATGATCTCGATCGGCGAGCGCTTCCTCCCCTACCGGCCCCAGCCGGGCAAGGTCGCCGACCTCTTCGACGGGGTGGTGCGCGCCGCGCGCGATCCCATGAGCGAGCTGCCGGAGGTCGGCGCCCGGGACGTCCACCGCCTCTTCGGCGCGGAGAGCGGCGTCCCCGAGGTGCTGCTGCGTGAGGACCGGGCCCTCGATGCCGCGGAGCTGCGCGCCCACTTCGAGGAGCACCTCATCGGCCAGAGCGCCGCGGTCGAGGCCGTGGTGGACACCCTCTGCGTGGCGAAGGCTGGGCTGCAAGCGGGCGACAAGCCGCTGGCGACCTTCCTCTTCGCCGGGCCGACCGGCGTGGGCAAGACCGAGCTCGCGCGGGCCCTCGCCCGCTTCCTCTACGGCTCGACGGAGCGGCTCCTGCGCTTCGACATGAGCGAGTTCGCCGACCCCTACGCCGCCGAGCGCCTCATCCGGGGAACCGCCGGCGAGGAAGGGGAGCTGACCCGGCGCATCCGGCAGCAGCCCTTCGCCGTGGTGCTGCTCGACGAGATCGAGAAGGCCCACCCGACCGTCTTCAACCTGCTGCTGCAGGTGATCGGCGAGGGGCGCCTCACCGACGCCCGTGGACGCACGGCCTTCTTTCACGACGCCATCATCGTCATGACCAGCAACGTCGGCGCGGTGGAGCGGAAGACCCCCATCGGCCCACAGGTCACCGAGCCGTCCGCCGACCTCGCGCGCCACTACGAGGGGGCGGTCCGACGTCTCTTCCGGCCGGAGCTGGTCGGCCGCATCGATCGGATCATCCCCTTCGCGCCCCTCGACCACGACCAGGTCCGCGCCATCGCCGACCTGCAGGTGGCGCGCATCGCTCGGCGCCGGGGCCTGCGCAGTCGCGGCCTGCGCCTCGAGGTCGCGCCGGAGGCGATCGATCGCCTCGTCGAGGAAGGGCACGACCCCCGCTACGGCGCCCGGGCGCTGCGCCGTGAGCTCGAGGAGCGGATCGTGGTCCCCGTCGCCGAGCTGATCGCCGCCGAGCCGGCGAAGACGCGGGACGGCACCCTCGAGGTCGGGCCGGCCGAGACCATCGCCGCCGACCCGAGCCGCGTCGAGAAGGACGGCCTCGCGGTGCGCTTCGACAGCGACGGCAAACGTGCCGACGATCGGGAGGACGCGCTCGAACGAACGCAGGTGCTCCGTCGCGACGTGGCCACGCTGGACCAGCTCCCCTCGGTGGTCGGCGCCCGCGAACGGCAGGCCTTCCTGCTCGCGGAGATGACGCTGATCGCCACCCGCCCCGATCAGAGCAACGCCGACATCGGCGTCCTGCAGCGGGAGCACCACATGCTCCGCGAAGCCCTCGGCGCGATGGACCGGGAGGCGGAGGCGGCCCACGCGCTGGAGGAGATGGCCTTCCTCGCGACCCTGCGCGGGGAGCGGCTGCCGCCCATCGACGACGATCGCGACGCGATCCGTCACCGGCACCGCATGGCGGTCCTGGAGCTGCTCCTCGGGCTCGACCCCCGCCACGAGATCACCGTCCTCTGCCAGGAGTACGACGCCGGTCGCACCCTCGACGTCTGGCTGGCGTCGCTCATGAACTTCCTCGACCGGCGCGGCTGGCGCGCCGAGACCCACTTCTTCAAGGACGTCGACCCGCCCGGCGAAGGCACCTGGCCCAAGGGTCGACCGTACGGGCCACCGCGAACGCCGGAGCAGACCCTCGAGCGGCTGGAGCGAGAGGAACGCGGTCCGCTCAGCTGCGTGGTGCGACTGAAGGGCCCGCACGTCGGCACCCTGGTCGCCGTCGAGTGCGGCGTGCACCGCTACCTGGGCGTCCCCGGTCCTTCGGACACCAGCCATCATCAGGTGCGGCTGCTCTCGACTCGCGCACGGCTGACGGACGCCGATTGGGACCACTCGGCCATCCTCCCGATCAAGCCACCGAGCCCGAAGGACGCCGCGCGGATGGGGGTGAGCCGCTACACCGACGAGCGGCCGAATCGGACCCTCCCCTCCGGCTACGTCGACGTGCCCCTGGACCAGTACTGGGCCGCGGAGAACAGCGACGAGCTCGCCCTGCGAACGCTGATGTCCATCGACCAGCGGGGCATCGATCGGGCGACGATCTTCCAGGGATCGCTCGACGAGCCGGACCCGACGAAGGAGCGGAAGAAGTGAGGATCTGGCTCCCGCTCTACGCCCGGCGCGAAGGTGGGCTGCACGCCTTCCACACCCTGGGCCTCGGTCCGCTCGGTGGCTCTGCCCGCGCCCGCCATCCAGGGCGCGCCAAACGGGACATCGCCGACCGGCTGCAGCGCCAGCTCGTCCGCCAACCGGCGCAGGTGGCGAAGCTGCTCGAGCGACGCCCGGGCATGAAGCTCGAGCGGCTGCGCATGGAGCTCAAGGTCGGCCGCGGCCGGCGGCGCTCCGGCGTCTTCCCGCTCGTCCTCGAGCCGATCGCGACCGCCGGTGAGCCGCGCCTGATCGCCTACCACCCCTACCGTCAGGGTGACGTGCTGCTGACGACCGGCGCGACCTTGCGCGAGGACGCGCCTCGCTTCTTCGCTCACTGCTGGGGCTCGCTGACCGACGAAGGGCTCGAGGCGCTGCAGACCGATGGCAAGGACCGGCTCGAGGCCTTCGCCACGAACCTCCACCCGCAGGAGCTTCTGGACCAGCTGCCGGAGAGCGAGCGCAGCGTCTTCGCGGACCTCGAAGCGAAGCCCCGGGAGCGCGGCGCGCCGGGGGGGCGCCGCCGTCGCCATCGGGGCGTGCCCAAGGTGCTGCAGGAGCTGGGCGAGGACTGGACCGCCCTCGCCGCCGACGAGATGCTCCCGCTCGGCCGCCCGCGAGCACGCTGGCGGCAGCGCTTGGCACAGCTGCTCTGCGTCGACGATCCCAGGCCGTTGGTGCTGGTCGGCGACGTCGGCTGCGGCAAGCGCACGCTCATGCGGCGCGCGACGGACGATCTGCTCCGCCACGACGGCTTCGACACCCACCGGAACGTCGACGAGGTCCGCCACGTCATCGAGCTGGCCGCCAGCCGCCTCATCGCCGGGATGAGCTACGTCGGGGACTGGGAGAAGCGCTGCGCGGAGATCCTCGAGGCGACGGGCGACGGCCGCTTCCTGCTCTTCTTCCCCGACCTGCACACCCTCGGCCGGGTCGGACAGAGCCGGGACTCGAGCCGCTCGGTCGCCGACTTCTTCCGCGGACCGCTCAGCCGGCGCGAGGTCGTGCTCCTGGGCACCGCCACCGACTCGCAGTGGCGCCGCCTCGAGGAGGACGCGCCGAGCTTCGCCTCCGCCTTCACCGTGCTGCGCATCGATCCCGCCACCCGCGAGGAGACGATGGCGATGATGCTGCACGAGGTCGCCGCGATCGAACGAGAGCGGGCCCTCGCCCACGATCCCCAGGCGCTCTTCGACATCCTCGAGCTCGGCGCACCGCTCCTGGACACCGCCCTCCCCGGCGGCGCCCTCGATCTCCTCCACGAGGCCTCGCGGGGCTTCGGCGGCGGCACCCGCTCGAGCCCGCTGACCATCGATCCGGAGCTGGTGCTCCAGGCCATCGCCCAACGCACCGGCCTGGCCGCCGACCTCATCGACAACGAGCTCGAGCTCCCGCGCGACGAGGCGGAGGAGTTCCTCGAGGCGCGGGTCATGGGCCAGTCGGCGACGAAGGCCGTGGCCGACCTGATCCTGCGCATCCGCAGCTCGATGACCGACCCGGCGCGACCGATGGGCACCTACCTCTTCACCGGCCCCACCGGCACCGGCAAGACCGAGCTGGCCAAGGCGCTCGCATCCTTCCTCTACCTCGCCGACGAAGAAGAGCGGCTGGTGCGCTTCGACATGGGGGAGCTCTCCGGGCCGGACGCGCCGGCGCGGCTCGTCGGCGACCGCTTCGAGCCACGGGGCCTGCTGACGGAGGCGGTGCGGCGCCGGCCCTACTGCGTGGTCCTCCTCGACGAGATCGAGAAGGCCCACCCCGACGTGCTCCACCTGCTGCTGCAGATCCTCGAGGACGGTCGACTGACCGACGCCGCCGGTGATCGAGCGGACTTCCGCCACGCGGTGATCGTGCTGACCTCCAACCTGGGCGCGAAGACGCGGCCCTCGGTCGGCTTCGGCGAGAAGGGCCGCTCGGACGCCCTGGACGTGGCCCGCGCCGTGCGCGACTTCTTCCCGCCGGAGCTCTTCAACCGGATCGACCGCATCGTGCCCTTCTTCCCGCTGGACGAGGAGACCGCGGAGAAGATCGCGGTCAAGGAGCTGGCCCACCTGCTGGGCCGGCGGGGGCTCACCGATCGCAACGTCTTCGTCTCGGCGAGCCCGAGCGCGACCCAACGGATGGCGCGCGAGGCCTTCGACAGCCGCGCGGGCGCCCGCTCCGTGCGTCGCTACCTGGAGAAGACCATCGCACCGGTGCTCGCCGACCACCTCGCGGCCACGGCCCGACCGGAGCTCGAGCTCGTGCGCATCCGTCACGACGACGGCGGCTACGCACTGGACAGCGATCCGCTCGTGGAGGCGGAGCCGGCCCCCGGGAGCAGTCCGTTGAGCGAGCTACTCGACGCTCATCCGGTGACCATCGCCAAGCGGCTCCCGGAGGCCCTCGCCTGGCTGGACGACGTGGAGAGCGAGGGGGAGCTCGAGCGGCTGTCGGAGAAGATCACCAGTCACCTGGCCCGCTTCGACGCCGAAGGGCGCGCGAGCGACGCCGACGCCATCGTTCACCTCGGCGGGCTCCGGGACGAGCTCGCACACTTCCGCGAGCATCTCGAGGCCTTCGTTCACTACGACGAGCAGCGAGCCATGGCCGAGTACGAGCTGGCGGTGGCGAGCCACGAAGAGATTCAGCAGGAGAGCGGCCGCCAACGCGTTCGGCTGCTGCACCCCCGCTGGCTCTTGCCGCCGATGCCCCGGCAGGAGCCGCGGGAGATGTTGGCCGCGCTCGCCGAGGTCGCCTTCGTCCGGCGTTTGCTCTCCGATCCGCTCGGCGGATCGATGAAGATCACCCTCGAGCTCACCGGCATCGGCAGCCACCGCGGGCGCCGGCTGGGGCTCGCTCGCCAGCTGGCCGACCTCTACCGTTCGCAGCGTGGGGAGCTGACGCAGCTCGCGACCATCGGTGGTGGCGAGGTGCACGAGGTGGAGCCGGACATGCCCTTCGCCGGAGACCTCGCCCTGACCCTCGTGGGCCCCGGCCTCGAGTCGCTCTGGGCGGACGAGGACGGCTGCCACGTCTGGTCCCGCGCGGACGGAGCGAGCGAGGTGGTCCGCGTGCGGGTCCATCGGGACCGCGACGCCACGGAGGTCCTGCAGGAGAGGCTCGACACGCTCGACGCCCTCGCCCGGGGCGAAGACCGCGAGCCGGTGGACTCGCTCGGCCGGGCGGTGCGCCGCATCAAGTACGACGGCGGCCCCGGCGACAGCCGCTCGCACCTGCTGGTGATCGAGGACTTCCCGCTCGGCGAGGTCTATCACCGCCACACCTCGAAGCTCCGCGACGGGCTCGAGGCGTTGCTCTGGCTCCGCATGACCTGGGACGAGGAGGCGACCGATGGCGCGTGACGAGCGATCGCTGCGCGTCTACCTCGTCGACCACCCCGGGGGTCGGCTCTCCGGCTATCTCATGCGCAAGCGCTCCTGGCTCTTCGACCGGCCCCCGCCGGCGGCCTTCGGCAGCTCGGAGGAGCAGGTCCTCGTTCAGCTCGAGACCCAGCTGCAGGAGCGCCTGGTCCAGGGCGAGGAGGACCTGGACCGCTACCTCTGGGAAGAACGCTTCGCGACCCGGCGTGTGAAGGTGGCGATCCATCCAGCGACGATGGTCGACAAGCAGCCGGTGGTCGGGCGACGGGAGCTGCCCCTTCGGATCAGCTACGCCTGGACCCGCACGCGCTCGGGTGCCTATCGGGTCGTGCTCCCGCGCTTCGACTGGTGGATCCTCCTCGAGGATCTCGACACCGCCGGGGCGGCCCTCTCGGCGGCGATCACCGGCGCCCTCCTCGGCTCCGAGCCGAAGGGGCTCTACGACTTCCGCGACGACGGGAGCGAGCGCGTGCGAGCCCACGCCCCCCGCTTCGTCCGCACCGCCGCCAAGAGCGAGCCCCTCGATCCCGCCGAAGCGCCCCCGCCGACCCTGAGCACGGTCGCCGACGACTGGATCGGTGCGGCGGCTCGCAAGAAGCTGCCGCGCGTGGTGGGCGCGCCGCGCCTGCCCGGGCTGCTCTCGATGGTGCAGCGCTGGCCGCGCCCCTCGGTGCTGCTGGTCGGCGAAGGGGGCGTCGGCAAGACGACCGAGGTGCAGCAACTGGCCCGTGCGCTGATGCGCGCGCGACGGGAGAAGGGCTCGAACGCCCCTCGCCTCTGGGCCACGTCCACCGAGCGGCTCCTCGCCGGCATGGTCTACGTGGGCATGTGGCAGGAGCGCGCGCTGGCGGTGGCCGAGGAGGCCTCGCGCCTCGGCGACGTCGTCTACGTGGATCGGCTGCTGCCGCTGATGAGGCCGCAGAGCTCGGGCTCGAGCCTGATGGACATCTTCCTGCCGGCGCTCCGGCGTGGCGATCTCTCGCTCATCGCCGAGTGCACCCCCACCGAGCTCTCGCAGGCGCGCCGGCTGCGACCGGAGGCGATCGATCGCTTCACTCAGCTGCATCTGGCGGCGCCGCCGCTCGAGGAGATGCTGCCGCTGCTCGAGGCCTATGCGCAGCGCGGCGAGCGGCGCTTCCATACCCGCGCGCTGCGCCGGCTCGTCCAGCTGCAAGGCGCCTACCGCCGGGACCGGAGCTTCCCCGGCAAGGCGTTCCGCTTCCTCGACTGGGCGCGCACGGCGCCGGACCTGCCGAACGCCCTCGACCCGGCGGAGGTGGAGAAGGCCTTCGCGCGCCGGACCGGCCTGCCGCTCGAGATCATCAGCGACTCGCGACCGGCCAGCGCCTCGACCATCGCGGGCCGGCTGCGGGAAGAGGTGATCGGTCAGGACACCGCCTGCGACGCCGCGGGGCGGGTGCTCGCGGCGTTCAAGGCCGGTCTGAATCCGCCGGACCGGCCGGTGGGCACCCTGCTCTTCGTGGGGCCGACCGGCGTCGGCAAGACCCAGCTGGCGAAGCGCATCGCCGCCTATCTCTTCGGCTCACCGGACCGGCTGGTCCGCGTGGACATGAGCGAGTACTCGGTGCGCGGCGCATCCGCGCGGCTGCTGCGGACGGGTCGCGGGGTCCAGAGCCTCGCCACCCGGGTGCGCCGCGAGCCGCTCTCGGTGGTGCTCCTCGACGAGCTCGAGAAGGCGGCCGGCGACACCTACGACCTGATGCTCGGCGTGCTCGGCGAAGGGCGGCTCACCGACGACATGGGTCGGCCGGTCGACTTCCGGCAGGCGCTGGTGCTGCTGACCTCCAACCTCGGGGTCCGGGATCGACCACCGGTCGGCTTCGACGCCGAGCGCGACGCCCACGACTACGCCCGCGCGGTGCGCGAGCACTTCCGGCCCGAGCTCGTCGGACGCATCGATCAGATCGTCCCCTTCCGCTCCCTCGCCCACGACGACGTGCGGCGGATCGTCGATCTCGAGCTGGAGAAGATCCGCGCCCGCGAAGGGCTGGTCCGCCGGGGCATCACCCTCGAGGTGCCGGATGCGGTCCGCGACCGGCTCGCCACCGAGGGCCACGACCCGACCTACGGCGCCCGGCCCTTGCGCCGAGTCCTCGAGGCCGCGCTGGTCACCCCCCTCGCCGTGCGCCTCGCCCGCGAGCCCACGCTCCGCGACGTCACCTTCACCGCCACCGGCGACCCCGATCAGCCCCTCACCGATCCCCACTAGCCTCACCCGTTCCACCCACTAGGCCCTTTGCCTCTCACAGAGTCACGGAGCCACAGCGGACACAGAGGGAAAGAAAAGAAGGGATGTGGCGGATGGCGGCGCGCTGACGAATCACGCGCCGGATATCGGCGGGCGCAGGGCTCCACCAACCATCTCTTCTCTGTGTCCGCTGTGGCTCTGTGACTCTGTGAGAGGCAGAGGCGGGGCTACCGCGGATTGGGTGACGCGGGGCTAGGGGGCGAGGTCGCCGGGGGTCTGTCCGTCGGCCGGGTGGATCGCACCGCGCTCGGTGTAGATGGCCTTCACCAGCCGGGCCGGCGTGACGTCGAAGGCCGGATGCCGACAGCCGATGCCGTCGGCGACCAGGACCTTCTCCCCGACCTTCGCGACCTCGTCGCGGCCCCGCTCCTCGATCGGGATACCCGAGCCTTCGGCCATGTTCATGTCCACCGTGCTCCAAGGCGCGGCGACCGTGAAGGGCACGCCGTGCTCCTTGGCCAGCACCGCGCAGGTGTAGGTGCCGATCTTGTTGGCCACGTCGCCGTTGGCGGCGATGCGGTCGGCGCCGACGACGACGAAATCGATCGCGCCCTTCTGGAAGAAGTGGCCGGCCATGTTGTCGCTGATCACCTCGACCTCGATGCCGTCGACGTGCAGCTCCCAGCTCGTGAGCCGCGCCCCCTGCAGGTAGGGCCGCGTCTCGTCCGCCAACACGCGGACCTTCTTGCCGGCCTCGTGCGCAGCCCGGATCACTCCGAGGGCGGTGCCGTAGCCGCCGGTGGCCAGCGCGCCGGCGTTGCAGTGGGTGAGGATCGTCGCCCCGTCCGGGACGTCGGCGGCGCCGAGCGCGCCCATCGCGCGACAGGACTGCACGTCCTCCCGGTGGATCGCGTCCGCCTCGGCGAGCATCGCCTCGAAGCGCGCCTTCGGAGCGAGCTCGGCGACATCGGCCGCCTTCTTGCTCATCCGGGCGATGGCCCAGGCGAGGTTGACCGCCGTCGGCCGGGTCCCGTTCAGCACCCGGCCCGCGGCGCCGTTGGCGACCAGGAAGCTCGCCGCGTCGCCCTCTTCGGCCTTGGCCACCATCGCGAGCGCGTAGGCGGCGCTGATGCCGATGGCCGGCGCGCCACGCACGACCATGTCGCGGATGCCGTCGGCCACCTCGTCGGGCTTCGTGTACCGGTGGTAGACCACCTCCGTCGGCAGCCGGCGCTGGTCGAGCATCACCACCTCGCCGGTGGCCGGGTCGTACTCCACGGCGAAGAAGGCCTGCGGGCCCTCGCAGAAGGTGATGGGGGTCCGGGAGAGCTCGGGGATCTCGATCTCGCTCATGGTCGTCTCACTCCGGCTCGCCGAGGAGCCGCTCCGCGGCCAGCTTGACCGCCTTGGGGTTGGCCTTGCCCTGCGAGGCCTTCATCACTTGCCCGACGAAGAAGCCGATCATCTTCGTCTTGCCGGCGCGGTACTGCGCCACCTGGTCCGGGTGCGCGTCGAGCACGGCTCGAACGCTCGCTTCGATGGCTCCCTCATCCGTCTCCTGGGCCAGCCCTTCGCGCTCGACGATCGCCTTCGCGGCGAGGCCCTCTTCGGCCATCAGACCCAGCACCTTCTTCGCAGCCTGTGCATGGATCGTGTCGTCGTCGAGGAGATTCAGCAGCTCGCCGAGCGCCTCCGCGCTCACCGGCGGCTCGGCGGCGAGCCCGCCGGTGCGGATGTGGCCGAGCACGTCCGACTGAACGAAGTTGGCCACCTTCTTGGCCTTCATCGTCGTCGCCGCGCAGACCCCGTCGAAGTACGCCGCGATGGCCGGGTGCTGGCCGAGCACGCCGGCGTCGTAGTCGGTGAGCCCGGCGGCGATCCAGCGCTCCTGACGCGCCGCCGGCAGCTCCGGCATCGCCGCGCGCCAGTGCTCGATCTGCGCGTCGTCCAGGGTCACCGCCGGCAGGTCCGGGTCGGGGAAGTAGCGGTAGTCCGCGGCCGCCTCCTTGCCGCGCATCGGCAAGGTCTTCTGCGACGCCTCGTCCCAGCTGCGGGTCTCGCGGAGCACCACGCCCCCGCCGCCGAGCACCGCCTTCTGCCGGGCGATCTCCGCCTCGAGGGCCAACCGTACGAAGCGGAAGGAGTTCACGTTCTTGATCTCCACCCGCTCGCCGAAGCCCTCGGTGCCCTTGGGGCGCAAGGAGATGTTCGCGTTCGCGTCGCAGCGGAAGGAGCCCTCCTCGAGGTTCCCGTCGTTCACCCCCACCGTCATCAGCAGCACCCGGAGCTCGCGCAGGTAGGCCTCCGCTTCCGCCGGGCTCCGCAGCTCGGGCTTGCTGACGATCTCGAGCAGCGGCACCCCACCGCGGTTGAAGTCCACCCGCGTCTGGTCGCCGACGTGCATGCTCTTGGCGGCGTCCTCCTCGAGGTGGGCCCGCTCGAGTCCGATGACCCGCTCGCCGACGCGCAGCTCGCCGCCCTCGTTGATGGGGAGGTCCAGCTGCGAGATCTGATAGCCCTTGGGCAGGTCCGGATAGAAGTAGGACTTCCGGTCGAAGCGACTCGCCCGACCGATGGTGCAGCCGAGGGCGAGGCCCGCACGCACCGCCAGCTCGAGCGCCCGCTCGTTCGGCACCGGCAAGGCCCCCGGGTAGCCGAGGCAGATGGGGCACACCTGGGTGTTCGGCGGCGCGCCGTAGCGCGTCTCACAGCCGCAGAAGAGCTTCGTTCGGGTCGCGAGCTGCGCGTGCACCTCGAGACCGATGACCGCTTCGAGCGCGCTCATGACCCCAGCACCTCCATCGCCCGCACGAGCGTCGTCTCTTCGAAGGGTCGGCCGACCAGCTGCGCGCCGATCGGCAAGCCGCCATCGTCGCCCACGGGCGAGCTCGTGGCCGGCAAGCCGGCGAGGCTCGCCGGCACGGTGAAGACGTCGGCCGCGTACATCGCCAGCGGGTCGTCCGTTCGCTCGCCGAGAGGGAACGCCACCGTCGGCGCGGTCGGCAAGAGCAGCAGGTCCACCTGCTCGAAGGCGGCGTCGAAGGCCCGGCAGAGCGCCGTGCGTGCGCGCGATGCCCGAACGTAGGCCTCGTCGGCGTAGCCCTCGGAGAGGGCGTAGGTGCCGAGGACGATCCGCCGAATCACCTCCGCTCCGAAGCGCGAGCGGGTGGCCCGGTAGGTCTCGGCGAGATCGTCGCCCTCGACGCGCAGGCCGTAGCGGACGCCGTCGAAGCGCGCGAGGTTGCTGGACGCCTCGGCCGGGGCGATCAGGTAGTAGGCCGAGAGCGCCAGGTCGAGGTGCTCGACCGCCATGTCCACCAGGCTGGCGCCCGCGCCCTCGAGCCGCTTGGCCGACTCGGTGACCGCGGCGGCGACCCGACCGGCGCGTCCGCCTGCTCGAAGCACTCGCGGACCACACCGACCCGCAACCCCTTCACCCCTCCGCCCAGCGCCTGCAGCGCGCTGCTCGTCTCCTGCTCGGCGTTGGTCGCGTCGCGCGGGTCGGGGCCGGCGATCACGTCGTAGACGCGAGCGACGTCGGCCACGGTCGCTCCGAAGGGAGCGACCTGGTCCAGGCTCGAGGCGAAGGCGACGAGGCCGAAGCGCGAGACGCGTCCGTAGGTCGGCTTCAGCGCATGAACGCCGCAGAAGGCCGCCGGCTGCCGGACCGAGCCGCCGGTGTCGCTGCCGAGGGCCGCGGCCACGTGGCCGGCGGCGACCGCGGCCGCCGAGCCGCCGCTCGAGCCGCCGGGNNCATGGCGAACTCGTCGAGGTTCGTCTTCCCGAAGAGGAGCGCGCCGGCGGCCCGGAGCCGCTCGACCACGGTCGCGTCGTAGGGAGCGACCCACTCCTCGAGCAGCCGGCTGCCGCAGGTGGTCCGCGTGCCGCGCTGGCAGAGGTTGTCCTTGATGGCGATGGGCGCGCCGGCGAGCGGAAGGCTCTCCCCAGCGGCGAGCCGGGCGTCGATGGCGTCGGCGTCGGCCAGGATCCGCTCCCGGTCCAGCTCGAGATAGGCGCCGAGCTCGTCGTCGCCGACCGCCGCGAGCGCGGCCTCGGCCCGCTCGCGGACCTTGGTCCCGCCCCCGACCGCCGCGATGTGCTCGTCGAGGGTCACTTCTTGCCCCGGCCCATCGCGCTCGGCAGCACGAAGTGGTCGTCGGCGCTCTTCGGCGCGGCCCGCAGCGCTTCCTCGCGGTCGAGGCCCACCACCGGCTCGTCGGCCCGGGTCCGGCTCCCGTGGGCCACGCCATAGGTCGGCGGCAGCTCGTCCAGCGGCGCCTGGGCGATGGCGTCCATGGAGGTGAGCACACGCCCGAGGTCGCGCCTCAGCGCCTCCCGGGCGTCGTCGGGCACCGCCAGCGCGGCGAGGTCGAGCATGCGCTCGAGGGTCGGATCGTCGATCGCGTCCATCGGCGCCCTCTTACTACGTCCCCCGCGCCCGTGCAGGCGCCGGATGGCTCAAGCGGGGAAGCAGCCGACGAGCGGAATGCACTCGACGAGGCACTCTGCGCCGCCCTGGCACCGGCAGACCCCGTCCACGCACTCGTCCGCCGAGCTACCGCAGGCATCGTTGCAGGTGCCGCAGTGGTCCGGGTTGGTGCGCAGGTTCCGGCATCCGCCGTTGCAGCAGCCCTCGTCGGCCCCGCAGGCGCGGCCGCAAGAGCCGCAGTTGGCGGTGCTGGACTGGGTGTCGACGCAGACGCCGGCACAGCAGCTCTGTCCGGCGGTGCAAGGGCCGCCGGTCCCGCAGCCGCAGACTCCGTCGTTGCAGGTGAGCCCCGGCCCACAGGGCGGATCGCAGGGCACGGCACCGCAGCCGCCCTCGGTGCAGACCTGACCCGGCGGGCAGGCCACGCCGCAGCCACCGCAGTTCATCGGGTCGTTCTGCGTGTCCTGGCATCCGTCGGTGCAGCAGGTCTCGCTGGCGCCACAGCTCGCGCCGCCGGCGCACTGGCAGGTGGCGGAGCCCACGTCGCAGACCTCGCCCTCGGCACAGGCCGGATCGCAGGGCAGGTCCTGACAGGTGCCCGCCATGCACCCCTGCCCGGCCGGGCAGNNCCGCAGTTGGCGTCGTCGGTCATCGTGTCCGCGCATCCCTCGTCGCAGCAGGTCTGGCCGTCCTCGCAGCGGGGCTGATCGTTGCACCGGCACTGACTGCTCGTGCACCGGTTGGCTCCCAGGTCCGCGCAGGCTCTGCCGCAGGCTCCGCAGTTGTCCGGATCGCCGGGCAGCGAGACGCAGACTCCATCGCAGCAGCTCTCACCGATGGGACACATCCGATCGGGCCCGCAGGCGACCACGGCCACGCACGCCCCGTCCCGGCACTCCTGTCCGTCGGGGCAGGTCATCGGGCAGCCCCCCCCGTCCGTGGGGATCGCCAGATCCATCCCGGGCCCCAGATCCACTTCGTCGCGATCGCCCGACCCCTGCGCGCACGCGACCAGGAGCAAGCAACAGAGGACGCCACGAATGGGAGCAGAATCGAGCAAAGCAGTTGACCTCCAGAAGGGGGTGGGTCACATGAGCGGCCACGGCCGCGGAAATCTGAACCAGTTCTAGTACGGAGACCTTTCTCGGCGTGCGCCGATCGGCGGCCGACCGTCCCCAAGCGTGGGGTGACCGAGGGGGCTCCTCTGCTCTCGCTACGACAGGACCCGAGAGCGTTCGAACGTTACTCAGTCGCTCTCGAGGCGACGATGTGTCTACGCACGAGCCAAGGACCGATACTCGTTGAATACGGTTCGCCGCTCGATTACCTTCCGTCGCTGACGAATCATTTCGATGTCACTCGATACTCTCCAGTGGTTGGCCGACCGCGCCGGATGGGCTTGGCTCATCGAGGCGGATGGAGACGTGCGGATGAACGATCGCGCGCGGTCGATGCTCGGCGACGCGTCGGGCTCCTTCGACGAGCTGGCAGCCACGCTGGCCGACCTGTCCCCGGCGGCGGTCACGGCGGCCGTCGACCGCACCGAGCTGGCCGGCCGGGACGGACGCCGGGGTCGGTGGCTCGTCACCGACGAGGGGCGCATCTTGATGGTCGAGCTCCCCGCCGCCCGGGGACCCGGTGAGCTCGCCGAGCCGGACGACGACGGCCTCGCCCGCGCCGTCGGCCACGAGCTCGGCAACGCGCTCGGAGCCGTGGTCGGTTGGATCGGCATGCTCCGCCGCAACCCGGAGACGCTCACCGACGAGAGCCTCGAGCGCCTCGAGCGAGCCGCCTCCACCGCACGCCGCGCCGCCCGCACGCTCGTGGGTGGCACCGACGACAGCGACACCGATGTCGGCGAGCTGCTCCAAGACGTGGCTCGCCTGCTCGAGCCCACGGCCCATGCACACGGCACGACCATCACCGTCCACGTCCGCAACCGCATGGAGACGGCCCACGCCCGCGGCGAGCTCTTCCGCATCGTGTGGAACCTGGCCCTCAACGCGGTGCAGCTGACCGAGAACGGCACGGTCCGCCTCGACGCCAGCTCGAAGGGTGGCCGACTGATCCTGGGCATCGAGGACAACGGTCCGGGGATGCCCAAGGAGGTCCGCAGCCGGATCTTCGAGGCTGGCTACGGCCGCCGCAACGGCGGCTCGGGCATCGGGCTCTCTCTCGTCGCCCGCACCGTCCGTGCGCTCGGAGGAACCGTTCGAGTCCGCTCCGCGGTCGGCAAGGGGACCCGCTTCGAGATTCGTGTCCCTTCGGCGCCCCGGCACAGCGGCGTCCTACCGCGAGCGGGCATCCCGAACCGAGTGTTGGTCGTCGAGGACGACGAAGGCATCCGCGACCTGATCGCGACCACCCTGGCCCTCCGCGGCATCGACGCCGTGGTGGTGGAGACGGTGGCCGCGGCGGAAGCGGCCGACGGAGCGGCGTTCGATCTGGCGGTGGCGGACTTGAGCCTCCCCGACGGGCGANNCGAGCCGACCGCACGCTCCTGATGTCGGGACACGTCGACCCGGGCGAGCTGGCCGGCCCGCCCGACGGCTGGCTCGGCAAGCCCTTCGACGTGCCGGAGCTGGTCGCCGCGATCGAGGGGCGACCGGCGCGAAGCGATGCGCAGGCGAGCTGAAGCTCACGTCCCCCCTCGGCTGCTCACCCGCTTGTGGTAGGCTGACGGTCCCGATGGACCCCGAGCAGCGGCAAGGCTGGACGACGGCTTCCGTCGAAGCGGTGCCGCGTGTCGATGCGACGACCGACCCCACTCCGGGACTGGTCCTGATCTACAGCCGTCTGCACGCCCACCTCCCGTCGGTGGTTCCGTTCGCCGACGACGCCACCACCATCGGGCGCGAGGCGGACAATTCGCTCTCGATCCCCGAGGCCGCCGTGTCGCGGCACCACGCGCTCGTCGAGCGTCGCTCCGATGGCTACTGGATCGTGGACAACGGCTCGACGAACGGGACCGTCATCAACGGCGAGCGGGTGACGGTGCACCGGCTCCGCGACCAGGACGTGGTGCGGATCGGCGACACGGTCTTCCGATACGCTTGCAGCGGCATCTACCCCTTCGGTGCGTACCGGCTCGACGGCGAGATCGTCGACGCAGCGCGACCCTTCGAGCACGGCGTGACGGACTCGCCGCTCGTCGGTGGCTACCAGATGGACGCCATCATCGACCGGCTGGCCCGCGTCGCGGTGACGATGATCTCGGTGCTGATCACCGGCGAGAGCGGCACCGGCAAGGAGCTGGTCGCGCGCGCGATCCATCGGCTCAGCGGCCGCAGCGGCCCGCTGCAGGCGATCAACTGCGCGGCCCTGCCGGCGAACCTGCTCGAGAGCGAGCTCTTCGGC
>JABAOG010000162.1_pt1 | contig 42734 bp, 50 predicted proteins | sample 7062131 | NCBI WGS metagenome assembly JABAOG01 (sample SAMN14538629, study PRJNA623070) | marine sediment metagenome | biome: marine biome [ENVO:00000428]; feature: marine pelagic biome [ENVO:01000023]; material: deep marine sediment [ENVO:00002113] | place: India: Arabian Sea | collected... | reverse complement strand
CGTTCTGGCTCGAATGCTGGCTGTCCGCAGGCCATCCGGGTTGAGCAGGCTCATCTCGCCGAAAAAATCTCCCTGCCCGCGCACGTCCAGCACCCTCTCATCCGGGGTGTCGATCGCCTTGATAATCTCCACGCTTCCATTGGTGATGATGTAGAATCTGTCCCCTTTTTCACCTTCACGGAACAAAACCTCACCGGGGTCGAGGGTGACCGGTTTCAGCGCGCCAGCCAGGAATTCAATCTCACTGGGCGGAAGGGATTTGAACAGCGGGACTTGCTGGAGATTTAAATCTTTCATCTATACACCACCTCGATATCCCATTAATTCAATCAATCTATTTCATTACATTTTAAATCTTTTCCCATATTCTTCAATGATCTCCCGGTTGATCTTCGCATTCTCCAGCCAGCTGAGCCGCAGTTCATCATCTTCCGTTTTCTGAGCGATCAACATCACCCGCTCGTAGGCTTTCTGCAGGTATTCCCTGGCTTCTTTTTCCCGATCAAGTTCAAAGAGGATGTTGGAGTGTGTCAAATACTTACGTTCGATATCATTAGCATATGGAACTAAATGTTCATATGATAAGTTTTCTGAGGAGTATTCGAATGCTTTCTCCAGGTTCCCCAGCTTCAAAAACGCCCTGGCTGCCAGCTCAAGACAATCCCCAGTTTGTACATAATCATAATGATTCCTGGTAAGGTCAATTTGCCGGCACAATCGATGTAGAGTATCTTGAATCGAGGTTTGATCTTCAGTGATCAAGTTTATTTCCAAAAGGAAATATAACGAGATCCTTTTTTCTAATGGATTACTCGATTCTTGATATACTTTGGGCGCTTTGGAATAGGCTTGAAAAGCAAGGTCGCCGTCCCCCAAATTGGACAAGGCTAATGAAAGTTGATAATAAATTTGAGCAATTTCATATTCACCTAATACATCTGCTGCAGATTGAAGGATTGAGTGGTATAGATCTACTGCTTCGTGCAGTTTTCCATATCGACTCAGTAAGTTGGCTTTTTCCCAATTCCAATTTTCCATTAACCATAGATCATTGTTCAATCTGGCTTCTTTAATTTCCGCTTCTAATAACTGCAACCACTGCCAGTACTCTCCAAGGGGCAAAAAATATTCTGGACCTTGATCAACTATTCCTCTATAAATGCCGCCCTGATGTCCAATCAATTTTGCCAGATCAACAGCTTTCTGGAAATAATCGTGTGCATTCTCCAAATCGCCAAGCCATGCATAGAGAATGCCAATAACATGTATTGCATTGATTGCCTCACGCTGATCCCCAATTTTATTGTGCAGTCTTAATGCTTGCATGCCATAATCAAGGGCATCTTGGTACTGATGTTGATGAAAGTAAGCTATCGCAATTCTTCTTAATCCAATTGCTTCCTGGCGTTGATTGTTCCTCACTTTACTTAATTCAACAGCAGCTTTAGCAGTTACCAGCAATTGGTCATATTCAGATAGATAACCTAAGGCAAGGGAAAGCCCGTGCAGGAATCGATCAGCTTCTCCCGTGTCTCCCACTTGTTCGAACAGAGCGATTGCCTCCTTCAGTTTGTCACGACCGGTTTGATGATCATAGCGATAACAGGCCCACTCTCCTAATATACCCAATGCCATAGCTTCACGATACTTGTCGCCAATCTTATTCGCAATCTCCACTGCCTTTCTTGCTGGAGATTCTGCTGAGATTATATTTGTTCCCAAGTAGTATTCTGTTTCAGCGAGTAAGGCGTCACAAAGAAATGCATCATTCTGCTGCTGTACTGCGATATTGTTCAGCCTGGTTATATTTTCCTTCTGTTTCTCTCGCTGGGCTGTCAGATCATAGATCTTTGTTTGAGCCAGCAGCACGTCGAATCGATCCGGATGATCGTCTGGCATCAATTCCAATGCGCGAGAATAATAATCAATTGCATCTTCGTTGGCATATTTCGCCTGCGCCTGGTGGCCAGCTTCAACCAGGTAATGGATCGCCTTTTCATCCATTCCTGCCTGGATGAAGTGCATTGCCAACTCCACGGAATAGTCATCAGCAGCATCGCCATACAGTCCTTCCAATACCTCGCCCACTTCTTGATGCAGGAAGCACTTCTCTCCTGCACTCAGGTCATTGTATAGAAATCTTTGGAATAAATGATGACTGAAACGATATCGAAATAAGCGTTCCTGGTTGATCTTCAACTCCCCATTCTCTCTCACCAACCGATGTCGTTTCCCCAATTCCTGGGACAGCTGCCGCAGCAGCTGGCGTTCGTTGATCTGCTGCACGCGTCCAACCACCTGCGCCGTGAAGTCTTCCCCCTCCACACTGGCTACCGAGAGCAGTTCACGCAGGTCGTCCTCCAACCGGTTGATACGTTCTTCGATGACCGCCTCCACCCGGGCAGGTAGCTGGTCCCAATTCAGTTCCAGGCTCTCTATCCATTCGCCACTCTCATTTATAAGTAGATCTCCTCGTTCTTGCATAGCTCGCAGCAGCTCAATTGTAAATAACGGATGTCCGCCGGTATGAGCTTTCAATGCTTTACGAAACTCACCCGATAACTGGTTGGGTTCTGTATCGATCAGGAGGTCAATGAAATCCTGATCTTCTTCCACCTGGCTGAGATCCAGGATGATTTCTCCATATGTCCGCTTGAGTTCGTTGACAGTCCCTTCCAGGGGATGTCTTCCCCCATCTCTTCCCATGGCAATCTCTTCCGGACGGTATGCTGCAATAATAAAGATGGGATGTCCTTCGATCCTTCTTCCCAGGTGGAACAGCAGACTGATCGAGGCACGATCCGCCCACTGCATGTCATCCAGTACCAGCACAAGAGGATGGGATTCGGCAATCCGTTGCAGTACATTGGTGAACTGTTCGAAGATCATGCTCTGCTCTAATTCACCTCGGTATTTCTTGTGCCGCTCGACGATTTCTTTCAAGCGGCGGATCCGTGTAATTTCGTCCGGGCTGGCTGCCGTGATTCGAGAGATTAAAGAGTCCCCGTGGACAAAGACATCCACCAATGAAGAACCTCTCTCCAGCATAGCATCCACGGTTTCTGGCAACAGATTCCACAGCCGTCTGGCGTACCCGGGTTGGATGCGTCCCATCGCCAGGTTGCTCTTCACATTTCCGGTCAGCATCCCTATGATTTCTCTAAAAGGCAGGTAGGGATCACCAATCCCGGAGTAGGCGTTGCAGTTTCCCCTGGCAACGATCAGGTCAGGATGCTCTTCCACAGCGCGCCAGGAGAATTCATCCAGCAGGGCTGTTTTGCCCCGCCCAGCATCACCCGTGACGAACAGGANNCCAGCAGGGCTGTTTTGCCTCTTCCCGGTCCACCGGTGACGAACAGGATCTGTCCCTGGCTGTTGAGAGCAGCGTCCAACATGCGATCCATGCAACCCAGTTCCCCCTCCCGGGCAACGAAGACCGGTCTCGTAATTGATTCTACTTCGTCTTGGAGAAATGCTGGAATTTGAGATTCTTGTTCCAGTTTCTCACCAAGCAGTGGAAATTCTGAAGGTAATCCTGGCGACATCAGCTGGTAGACGTGCTCACCTCGCATTAATCCTTCCAGGAAATGCTCACCCAGATCGAGCAGTTCGATCTGCGGTGGCAGGTTCTCCAACACCAGGTCGTGGGTCGTTTGCGATAACAGCACTTGGCCACCACTGGCCAATCCTCTCAGGCGTGCGCAGCGGTTGACTGCCGTCCCGTAATAGTCTCCGTCCCGGTATTCCCCTTCCCCGGTGTGCAACCCGATTCTGACCTGCAGCGATATCTCCTCCGGCCAGGCTTCAGCATACAGCGACTGTTGGATTTCAGCCGCTGCCTTCATACCATCGATAGCACGCTCGAAGGCCACGAAGCGGCTGTCCCCCTCACCACGTGGCCGGACAACATAACCGTGGTGCTGTTCTGCCAGCAACTCGATGATCTCGTCGTGTCGTTGGAGGGCGAGGCCCATCGCCGCGGGATACTTTTCCCACAGCCGCGTGCTGTCCTGCACGTCTGTGAACAGGAAGGTTACGGTCCCGGTGGGAGCTTGATTTTCAGATAACTCATGCTTTTGAGATTTATCCTGGTTCATTCGTATCCTTTGTTATCGTTCTATATACCAAAGATAGCTATGAGAGGATTTTGAAATGGTTGTAATGCTGAGAATGATCCAATAATAATAAGCAGGCAGCTGCCGGAACTGTTCTCGTCGCGCAATGTGATTATCAATTCATTTAGTTATACTCACTCTTAGTAAATTAGTGAGCGAGGGATAAATTACCCTGGCTGGAATTTATTATTTTTCCATCGCATCAGATTTACTCCATGTAATCTTCGATGTCAATTTACGAAGAGATTAACCCCAGGCGTTTTGTCCCTCGGGTCGAAAAGAACCAAATGTCATTGGACTATTCCCTGGATGATGAGCTACAACCTTCAAATTTTTCAAGAAGGTCACTCCAGACAGATTTATGATCTGAGTTGTAGCTGAACAATATTTGTCAAAGTCAACAGCTTCAACCGGTAGCACAAGGTGTATCTTATTCGTTTCTTTTGCTAACACCTCGCACTCGCCATTGGACTCGACAACATATTCAATTTCATCAGCGCGGACAATCTGAAAATTTCCCCTATCCCTTTCCACATCGGTTATTTTTCTTATTTGATCAATGAAATCGGGAATAGTAATATCGGAAAGTCCAGTATCAAGCTCTATCAATATCCATCCTCGAACTGTCCACTTAAAATCTAGTACTTCCTGATCTTCAGTCATTTTTTCAGCCATGATTTTCCTCCAATCCTATACAACCCAGCCAGGGTTTCCAAGACCATACAGCTATCTTCTAATCACAAAATCCTTGAGCGGAATCGTTACCGGTCTGCTGTCAGGCAATTTGACGTATGGTTTCACCAGCATCTGCCCTTCACCATAACTTAATGGGATGATAACTGCCTCCTCTGCAACCAGCATCCTATCCGCTTGTGCATACAATCGTTTCCGCTTTTCTTGATTGTTCGTTCGTAAAGCTTCTTCAACGACCGAATCGTACGGATCGTTGCGCCAGTGAGGGTTATTGATCCCCTCCTTGCAGTGGAAGACGACCCGTAAAAAGTTGTCCGGGTCGCGATAGTCCGCGCTCCAGCCAATCAGGGTGATGTTCGCCGGGTTATCATCGAGCCTGTCCTTGAATTCCATCCAATCTAAACCTTGTGGAGCGAGTTTAATATTCAAATGTTCCTCCCATGATTTCTGAATAAACGGGACAACGCGTTCGTTGGTGGACCCGCGACCGTGGATCCAATCAATTTGAGGAAAGCCTATTCCATCCGGGAACCCTGCCTGTGCGAGCAAAGAACGAGCGTGTTGAGGATCGAATTTCAGGCCAATATCTGGCGAATGACCCGGGATGCTGGGCGGGACAAACCCTCCAGTTGCGGGCAGCCTTTGACCGAATTGTGTCTCTCTGACCAATGTCACCCGGTCGATACTGTGTGCGAACGCCCTCCGTATCAACACATCATCAAAGGGGGGCCGGTCGACCAGAAACGAAACGTAAAACGTCGAAGGTTGGGAAATGGACACCAATTCATCACCAAACATCCGGCGCGCCTGAACAACAGTACCTGGATCAGCATTGAACATCGTTACCACATCGAACTGATCACGAGAATACTGATCCAGTGTATCCTCGTAATCCGCGATCAAAGAACAATTGATGGTTTCAGCATTGCCAGGGAAATAGCCCATGCTGTAATATGGATTTTTCTGCAGTAACATGTACTCCTTCGGTTGCCATGTCGTGAGCTGATATGGCCCATTGGTGACCAGATTCTGTGGATCCGTCCAGGATGAAGGGCTTTTTTCGACCACCCATTTTGGCAGTGGATAACTGACACTCAGGGTCATGAGATTAGGAAAGTAAGCGGCAGGAGTCGCGAGCGTTACTTCTAAAGTTAACTCGTTCAAAGCTTTTACCCCGACTGCAGCGGGGTCTTTGATCATTCCTTCTCCAAATTCCCTGGCATTTCGAATGGGATAGAGCAGGTGGGCTGCTGGAGATTGTGTGTCTGGATGCAAGTTTCGAAGCCAGCCAAAAACGAAATCATGCGCCGTCAGGCGTGTTCCATCACTCCAGTAGATCTCTTCGTTGAGATAAAACGTATATCTCTTTCCATGGTCATCGACCTGCCAGCGATCTGCTATCCCCGGCAAGATGTTGTGGTCTTTTCCCAGTGTGAGCAGCCCATCGAATAATTGGGCAATCAGGAATGTGGACACGTCATCCACAGCCATGCCAGGATCCAATGTTGTTGGTTGTTCGACTGCGAGTCTCATCGTTTCCGGAGACACTCGGCGGTCTTTCTCCCTGCTGTACCCGATTAACTCCCAATGAGCAGATTCGATATTGAAGATCTTGCCGGCTTCTTCAAAATTGCCTGCAACCAGGTGAACCAATCCCATTGCCTGTTTGGTTTCGGCGATTAATTGCTGATCACCAGCAGCCTCCAGTATGGTCAGGGCTCTCTGATAAAACTTGATCGCATCTTCGTGGGCGTACCGGTTGCGGGCGTGATGGCCTGCCCGCAGTAAATATTCTTTCGCTTTATCGGGCATATCTGCTTCCTGGAAATGCCTGGCTAATTGAATGACGATCTCCTGGTTCTGTTCCTGGTAAACATCCTCTAAGATCTTGCCAATTTCCCCATGAATGATCTGCCGTTCACGTTTGACTAGATTTGTATATAAAAAATGCTGAATCATCGTGTGTGTAAATCGATATCTGGATAAGAAATGTCGACCCACTTTGGCTGTCCCACTCTGACGGACGAGCATGTGCCGATCCTCCAGCTCGTTTGATAGTGAGGACAATAATTTTCGTTCATCAATATTGAGAATTCTTCCCATGATTAAAGTTGTAAATTCTTCCCCTTCAACACTCGCAATCTTGAGTATTTCGATTAAATCCTTATCTAAATGAGAAACTCGCTCCTCGATTACTGCCTCGACCTGGGTTGGGAGAGTATCCCAATCCAGTTTCGTACCTTCGATCCAATATCCTTGGGCATCCTTCTTCAAATCTCCACGCTCCATCATGGCACGGAGTAATTCAATCGTGAATAACGGGTGACCATCCGTATGATGATACAGCGATGTTTGAAAATCTACTCCCAGGTGGTTGGGTTCTGTGTCCAGAAACTCTCTCACAAATCGCTGATCTTCCTGTTCATCCGGTAGATTGAGATCAACAAATATATCTCCATAAAGCAGCTTGAGTTCATTAATGATTTTTCCTAATGGGTGTCGACGATCAGAATGGTCCGGGATGATTTCTTCCGGTCGGTAGGAACCGATGATCAGTATACGTTTATCCTGCAGATGCCTTCCAAGATAGAATAACAACCCGATGGATGACTCGTCCATCCACTGCATATCATCCAGAATCAACAGCAGGGGTTTTTTCTTTGATAGCTCCCCCAGCATATTTATATATTCTTCGTATAAAGAACTTTGTTCAATCTCCTTCGAGTAATATCTCTGTTGGTTGACCAGATCGACCAACTGATAATACCAACCAGGATCATCTTCTGCTCTCCATTGTGCGCGCGAGAGCAGGTCTGCACCCCGCAATATCCTTTCGACCAGGTGAGGTGCATATTGAATAAGGGTCATCAGTGTATCCGGTAATGTATCCCAAATTCGTTGTGCATGGTCTGTTGACAGCAGCCCAGCAGTCCATCGAGCTTCCACATCACCGGTGAGCATCCCCATGATTTCTCGAAATGGCAAATAGGGGTCACTGATCCCTGTAAAAGAATTACAAACTCCTACACCAACTAATAAATCGGGGTGAGTTTCCATAGCTTGCCTGGAAAATTCATTCAGCAAAGCTGTTTTTCCTCCCCCTGCACTTCCGATCAAAAATACCATTCCTCCATGGTTGTCGATCGCACTATCAAGATTTGTATTCAATGAATTTAGTTGCGTCTCACGGGCGACGAAAACAGGCTTCCGCGGTTCCGGCAGCGAGGAATTCAGAAATCCTGGAATTTGTAAATCTGGGAGTACCACATCTTTGATTGAATCGATCGGTGGAAAATGATCGGGTAGATTGGGATGCAGAAGTTGATAAATATGTTCTTTGCGCGTCATCCCTTCGAGTAAATGCATACCAAGGTCACGCAGCTCAATCTCACCCTGGAGGGAATCTTGGACCAAGTCATAGGTGGTTTGTGAGAGCACAACCTGTCCCCCATGGATAATGCTGCGCAACCGAGCGCAGCGGTTGACAGCAGGTCCGTAATAGTCGCCTTCTCTGAACTCCCCCTCTCCGGTGTGTAAACTGATCCGAACGAGCAAATCAATTTCCCCCGGCCAATCTTCTTGATACAGCAATTGCTGTATCTCTGCAGCGGCTAGCACCCCATCGATGGCGCGCTCGAAGACCACGAAGCGGCTATCTCCCTCACCGCGCGGCCGTACCAGGTAGCCGTTATGCTTTTCCGAAATGTTGTCGATGATTTCATCGTGTCGCTCGAGTACCTGTCCCATCCCAGCTGGAGCTTTGTCCCACAACCGCGTGCTGTCCTGCACGTCGGTGAAGAGAAATGTGATAGTACCACTGGGCGGCTTTTTCATGAGATACTCCCTTTCAGATCTCAAAGAAATGATTCCAGTTTATAACAACAGCTAATTAAAGTGCCGGTCAGGTTATTTTGTAGTGAGGAATTGTTTGCACTTCATCAAAAATTTTCCAGACATATGGGTACCCCCGTTGTTTTTGGACAAAAAATTGCAGAATAAAAGATTGCTGCAACCTCAAATCCATAATTTTTCGATACTAAGGTTCATTATGTCTGGTACTCTGATACAAATAGTATAGCATAGTCTTTTTAATGGATATCAGCTAGCCCCTTGAGATATGTGAGTCAAGAATACGCAATGCGTTACCCTTGATCCTTTTTCCGGGTTTGTATCTCAATCAACTATATTTGACCGATATTAAAGTTAATTAGTGTGAAAGAGCAATTGAATTTATCAGACCAGTAGGTTTGAATCTAAATATTGATCAGAATTAATTCCCTTTGGAAATCTGATTAATGAAGATTGGATTTTCTTCTAATTGTTTCCTGTTATCAAAATACAACACTTCAAATAACTTCTCCAACGAATATTTTGGAAAAGTTTTGTCCACTACCTCCCCCAAGTGGATTTAAACCTGTCATTTTGAATTGATCCTATGACAAAATGTTGGACTCGAACCAACGACCTCTTCTGTGTAAGCGAGCAAAAACAGCTATCTATATTGTATACACCGTACATATGGCGGTTGATTATCTAGATGATCACAAGATATAGGTGGTGGTCAATCTAATTTAACCATTTTATCTATAATATTGAACCCTTGTTGGTCCAAGAATAAATATAGGAAATACGAGCATCTTGCCACATAATAGAATTTTAGAAAAGGGGGATTAGTAGTATTTCGCAATTGAAATCCCTCAATATTTATCATCTAAGCTAATATTTCCATTGGATTCTTTTTCTACCTCAACTACAGATTCCATGGAATATTCTCACAAATTCCGTCTACCGGCACCCAGGTGATCTAGATCCCCATTACGATATCCTTTTCAAGGTAAAGGAACATAGCAATTACAGCTGGTGCCATAACAGTATCAATCACATACTTTTCCCCTCGACCTCACTACTTAAAGAGAAGGTTCCGGTTAGTTTTGAAAGTTTCTCAAGTAATAGGTCCAATGTTGTTAAACCAAATCAATTATTGAAAAATGGACATGAGCCAGTCAGCATCATCAAGAGAAAGCTGGAATCACCCATAATCACAGTTAGTAGCGGAGGTACCTTCGCTTGTTTGATATGTTCCGCTATATTAACGAGGAATAGACTGTTACCCCTAACGGGACTTGTGCCAGATTATCGGGAAAATTCCTCATTTCCAACTTATTAATTGGGAATTCTTTCATTTTTGTTCACTACCCAAACCGACCCTGGAGGTAATCCTGGGTTTCCTTTTTGGCAGGGTTGGTGAACATTATTTCCCCAGGAAGGAGTTCGATTAGTTTTCCCTGCAGAAAGAAAGCAGCATAATCGGCGGTACGTCCAGCTTGCTGAATGGAGTGCGGTACAAGAACGATAGTGTAGTTCGCTTTCAGATTCTGCAGAGATTCCTCAACTTTGGAGGTGGAGATCGGGTCAAGGCCAGAGGTGGGCTCGTCCAGTAAGACGACTTCTGGTTCGGTTGCCAGGGCGCGTGCCAAGCACACCCGCTGTTTCTGCCCACCGGAGATGGCGTTAGCGGAGTCATCCAACCGGTGCTTGACCTCATCCCACAAAGCCGCCTGGGTCAGGCATCGTTCAACCGCCTCATCTAAAACTGATTTCCTACGCTCCCCAGCCAGCTTCAGTCCATAGGTGATGTTTTCCCGGATACTCATTGGCAACACGACTGGGCGTGAGAAGACCATTCCGATTCTACGGCGCAGAGCAATCACGTCAGTGTCAGGAGAAAGGATATTCTCACCGTCCAACAACACCTGTCCACTGACCTTGTCCACGTCCGCAAGATCGTTTAGCCGGTTGATGCTCCTGAGTAGGGATGATTTGCCGCCTCCTGAAGGTCCCAGAAGCACATTGATGCGATTCTTATATATCGGCAGGGTGATATTGTGAAGCGGTTCAACTCCATCCGAATACTTCAGGCTGTAATCATCCACTAGTATCTTGATTACTAATTCATTTTTCATATCTACCACTGCCGTTTCGACCGCGCCCGGAAGCGAATAATAGTGGCGATCAGATTCATTGATAGGGTGAAGATTAGCAGTACCAATGCGGTCCCGAATTGGATGCGGATGGGCATCCCGGGGACCTGTGTGCTGATGACGAACAGGTGATAGGGAAGCGCCATCGTGGCATCAAAAGGTGATGAGGGCAGGCGCGGCAGGAAGAATGCAGCCACAGTGAAAAGGATCGGTGCGGTTTCACCAGCTGCCCGTTCGAGACCAAGGATGATCCCTGTCGTAATCCCCGGTAGCGCCTGAGGAAGGACCACACGCCAGATGGTCTGCCACTTTGTACCGCCAAGCGAAACGCTTATAACCCGGAAGGACAACGGTACCGCCCGTAGAGCTTCTTCTGCGGTGCTGATGATAATCGGCAGGGTCATGATCGACAGGGTTAGTGACCCCGCGATGATGCTTGTCCCGAAATTAAGGAAGAGCACGAACAATCCCAGACCGAACAATCCATATACAACAGATGGGATTCCTGCCAAGTTGATGATCGCTACCCGGATCAGACGTGTCACCTTGTTATCTGCGGCATATTCCGAGAGGTAGATCGCCGCCCCGATACCCAATGGTACCGAGAACAGAGCAGTGCCGATCGTCAGGTAAAATGTTCCGACGATTGCGGGAAGGATTCCACCTGCTTTCATACCGTCGCTGGGAAAACCAGTGATGAAATCCAAGGAGATTGCCGGCATACCTTTTATGAAAATATAGCTGATGACCAGGAAGATCGGTGTGATCGTTAAGACGGTCACTATACTCAGACCAATGATACCGACACGTTCAATGAATTTACGTTGTTCCAGTTGGTTCGAAAAAAGGTTCATGACAGTAGCTTTTCCGACCGCTTGGTATTACGATACACGTAGCTGGATGCAATGACGTTGACGATCAGTGAAATCACGAATAGGACAATCCCGATGAAGAACAGTACATGGTAGTGCATGCTGCCACTAGCGACCTCACCCATCTCGGCAGCGATGGTGGCAGTCATTGTTCGGACAGGCGAAAAGAAAACCCGGAAACTGTTCACTAAAACAGGTGCATTCCCGGTTACCATCATCACAGTCATGGTCTCGCCAATCGACCGGGCGATACCCAGCATGACCGCGGTCAGTACACCTGATTTGGCTGCCGGTAGAACCACTGTCCAGATCGTCTGCCAGTGGGTGCCGCCCAATGCCAGTGCGCCTTCACGGAATTCCTGGGGAACAGCGTCCAGGGCATCTTCCGCTACTGATACGATAGTCGGGATGGAGATTGCCCCCAGCAGAAGCGAGCCAGTGAAAGCGGATAATCCGGTTGGGATATTCAATGCCTCACGCAGGAGGGAAGACAGAACCGTTATCCCGATGAAGCCAAGTACGACCGATGGAAGCCCAGCCAGGACCTCAATGATCGGCTTCAGTATTTCTCGAATCCACCGCGGGGCAATCTCACCGATGAAAACCGCAGTCCCAATGCCAAAGGGGACCGCAATCACGGTAGCGCCAATGGTAACTACCACTGATCNNTGGCAGGATACCGAAATAATCCTCAATCGGGTACCACCGGGTGGAGAATAACGTCTTTAGGTCGACTAGACTTAATGCCGGTAACCCTTGGCTGAGCAAGAAATAGAAAATGATCCCGACAAAGAAGATCGCAGAATACCCCGAAACCCTAATAACTGTTGTGATCGCAAATTCTCCGATGTTTGTTTGATTTTTCATAGGTTATCTCTAAGGATTTATGATCGGCACAAAGCCCAGATCTGCTACGATTTTCTGTGCTTCAGTTGAAAAGATCCATTCCATGTATTTTGCTAGCGGACCAGATGGCTCTCCATTGGTATACATATATAGTTCTCGTGCAATTGGGTAAAGACCGGAGTTCACGGTTTCCACCGATGGGAAAATATATTCACCCCCGGAATCAGCAGCAATGCCCAGGACCTTGACTTCATCGGTCACATAACCAAGACCATCGTATCCGATTGCGTTGCGGTTCTGGCTAGTCTCCTTGATGATCCCTTCCGAAGAGGGCAGGAGTAGGGTATCCATAGAGAACAACAGATCGCTTTCCTTGTCTCCCAACCGTAGTACATTTTCGAGGAAATAAACGTGCGTACCGGAGTTAGTCTCGCGGGATAAACGAACAATCGGGCGATCTTCCCCACCGAGGGCACTCCAGTTATCGATCTCCCCGGAAAAGATCGCCGAGACCTGTGCCATTGTTAGGGTATCGATCGGATTATCCACATGGACGATCACCGCAATCGCATCCTGAGCGATCACATATTCCACTGGATCGACGCCGTTTTCCTGGGCATTCTCAATTTCCTCTTCCTTGATCTGCCGGGAAGCGTTAGCGATATCCACAGTATTGTTAATCAGTGCTGCGATGCCCGTTCCCGAGCCGCCGCCGGTAACTGAAATCCCGATGTGGCTGTTCATATCCTGGTAGTATTCTGCCCACGCTAGCGCCAGATTGACGATTGTGTCTGAGCCCTTGTTCTCCAAGTATACGTCCTGTTGAGCATCTTGGGACTCGCTACCAGCCGAGGACTCTCCTGTTCCACAGCCGCTGATACCAACGAGAACAGCCATGAGCAGCGGGAGTAATCTTGTAAGATACGCAGATAAACCTGATTTTCTCATCAAAGATTCAACACCCATTCATCATCTGATTCTTCGAGCTCGCTCATTTCACCGGTGGAAACAAACAATGTCCTTTCGCAGATATTCACAACCCGGTCTGCCATCCTTTCGATATTGTGCACAGCCCACTGTAAGTGATTGGCTAAACTGATACGTTTCTTCTTGGCTACCATGTCATCGATCAAGCCAAAGTAGATTCGGGTGAACAATTCGTCAACTTTATCATCATCACTGGGAATAACTCGAGCTGCAGCAGCGTCACCATCTACAAAAGCCCGTATCGCTCGCTGCAGCATGTCGATCGTGATCTCAACCATTTCTCGGATTTCCAGGATCGGTTTGGCTTTCGTACTTTTCTTGTCAATCATTAGGTTTATTTTGGCGATTCCCTTAGCATAGTCTCCCATTCGTTCAAGTTCGGTAGCGATTTCCATCATCGAGGAGAGTACCCGCAAATCGGTTGCAAGGGGCTGCTGGGTTGCAATTGTCACAAGGCACTCGTTCTCAATTTCAAACCGTTTCGCGTTAATTTCCTTATCGCCCAGGTAAACGGCTTTTGCCTTTTTATCATCATTTTCAAGCAGAGCATCTACTGCCTCCCCTGCAGCTCGTGATACCATTTCCTCAAGGAGAACCAGCTTTGCTTTCAACGATTCTAATTTTTGATTTAATGCTTGGGACATATCAGACCTCCTTGCACTAGCCGAAAATACCGGAAATATAAGCTTCGGTCATTTCGTTTTGGGGGTTAGTGAAGATCTGTTCACTTTTGCCGTACTCAACCAAGTATCCTGCCTGATCCTCATCCATATTGAGGAATGCCGTGTAATCGGAAGCACGCGCTGCCTGCTGCATATTGTGGGTGACGATGATGATGGTGTAATTTTCAGACAGCTGGTACATCAAATCTTCGATTTTTGTGGTTGCAATCGGATCCAATGCTGAAGCTGGTTCGTCCATCAGGATAATTTCAGGTTTCACCGCAATTGTCCGGGCAATGCACAACCGCTGCTGCTGTCCGTTGGAGAGAGATAACCCGTTTTCACCAAGTTTATCCTTTACATCATCCCAGAGCGCTGCCTGTTTGAGGGATTGTTCCACTAGTTGATCCATATCGCCTTTGAAGCCGTTCGCCTTGGCGCCCCAGGCAACATTGTCATAGACACTTTTTGGAAACGCGTTAGGCTTCTGGAATACCATGCCGATCTGGCTGCGAACACCGACCGGGTCAATACCCTTATCAAGGATGTTCTGTTCATTGTAAATGATCTCACCTTCCACCTTAGTGGAAGGGATCAATTCGTTCATCCGGTTGATTGATCGCAACAAGGTACTTTTCCCACACCCGGATGAACCGATAATGGCAGTGATCTGATATCGGTAAACATCCAGGTTAATGTGTTTTACAGCCCGGAAGTTGCCGTAATATACGGATAAGTCTTTGATCTGGAGAGCGAATTTACCGTTTGGGGATAATGTAGATTGGTTGTTATCCATGAAATATTAATATGAAGAAGGATTATTGAAATCTTATCACAATCTTCATAATAATGGGTTTTCATTCGAACAACTTGTGAAAAATAGTATGATTTAACATTTCTCAGCACTATCACAGTTATCTCTATGTTTTCTCACAAAATCTACCTTTATAATAGCCTCAATTAACTCAAAATCTAAAAAGTCTGGATCAACATTTTCTTCATATTAGTGAATAATTTAAATATACAAAAACTAAATTGTGGATNNCGCGCATATATTATGCTGCGGACACACTATTGTTGCTGAGGTTCTTCCTTATTGACCTATCTTCTATATCTAGGCTTTTGAACAGAAAAAACCCAATAAATATGGGGGTTTTTAGTGGGCGGAGGAGGACTCGAACCTGTGACCTCTTCTGTGCAGTAGCTTAAGTCAATCTGGGTAGACTTTCAAAGGCGATGCCGTCGTGATAGGCGCCGTGGCGGGGCAGCTTGGGGGGGTGTGAGGCGCACATATATAACGATCGCTTGTAAGACCCTCCCAGACAGCGAGGGCAAGATGTGTAGGCCTACTATGAGCCGGGGTGGGTTTCCCTTTACAGGATGCTGCGCCAGGTGGTTCCGGCGTGGTGAGGGGGATATCAGGCGCCCAGATCTATGATCAAATTGTGAGTATGCCTAGAGAGGATGAGACAGTAATTGCGGGTCCTGACCCGCCTTGGTCACTCCGGTCGAGGTGGATTTTGACTAAGTTTTGCACCAGATTGCACCCGATTTTGGATACCCAAAATTTAAACCCCCTATATCTGGGTCAAAAAAAACAATAAACCCCCGTATTGGGGGATTTATTGATGTCAAAAGTTGATCAAATTAGATATAGCCCTTTTCAGACAGGAAAGGGTTATTTTTTCTTTCTTTTCCCACCGTAGTTTCGGGTCCATGACCAGTCAGCAGTCGGGTTTCATCTGGGAGCGACAGGACCTGTGTGCGGATGCTTTCCATAAGCTGGTCATAACTTCCCCCAGGGAGGTCCGTCCTCCCTATACTGCGCTCGAAGATAACGTCTCCACAGAACATCAAGTCTTTTGTGGGGCAATAGAACATCACATGTCCAGGGGAATGTCCGGGAGCATATCTGACTTCAATTGTACACTCACCAACACTCAACTGCATGCCAGGCTCGAGCATGATCGTCGGTTCAGGACCAGGGTTATTGATCTGGAAACCAAATAATGGGGCTCCACCCTGCTGCTTCCACAAATCAAGATCTTTAGGATGAATGGCTGCCTCTGGTTTGGGCTCCATACCATCGGCAACGTCACCTCCTCCACCGATATGATCAAAATGAGCGTGGGTGTACCAGATTTGACGTATCGTCCAACCATGATTCTTTGCGGAAGAGACGATCTTATATCCATCCCAACCCGGATCGATGACGACAGCCTGATTTGTTTCTGGGTCTGCAACAAGATAGCAATTAGTATATGCTGGTCCTAACACGAATTTGATTATTTCCATAATGATTATCCCGGTTGAAGTTATAAGGTTATCTGGTTAATCCGTCAAGGGTCAGTCGAAAATAATTTTAACTGTACCGTTTAATATTCAGGTGCTGATCATGCAGAATCAAAATATATCGTTGTAATAGCAGGTGAACCTGGTGTGGTCATTTGTCACTACAAATTCCGTTTTTTTCGTGATAGACTGAAATATCTTTAACATCCGGATGTACTTATTTTTCCAGCCGTCCGGTCAAATTCATTTGTGGAGGATTGAATGCCCTACTACCCCCCTGAACCCTTTCGCATAAAAATGATTGAACCCATTCAGTTGATCGATAAAGAATCTCGAGAAAAGGCACTGCAGCGTGCTGGCTATAACGTCTTTGGATTAAAAGCCGAAGAAATCTACATCGATCTGCTGACCGACTCAGGTACCGGTGCGATGAGCCAGGACCAGTGGTCGGCGATCATGAAAGGGGACGAATCCTACTCAGGTGCTCGTTCTTATCACCGTCTGGCGGAAGTCATGCAAAAAATATTTGGCTTCCGTTTTTTTGTTCCCACCCACCAGGGTCGGGCGGCGGAAAACATTTTATGTGCAGTCCTATTGAAAGAAGGACAGCAGGTCCCATCGAATATGCATTTTGATACCACGGAGGGCAACATCCGGGCTCGAGGCGGTAAGCCGGTCAACCTGGTCATCGATGAAGCCTTCGATCCGGATTCACTGCATCCTTTCAAAGGTAATATGGACATCGGAAAATTAACTCGATTCATCGAAGAAACCGGGGCGGAGAACATTCCCTTTGGAATGATCACCATCACGAACAACGCTGGTGGTGGGCAGCCAGTCTCGATGGAAAATATCCAGCAGGTATCCGAAACGTACAAAAATCATGGAATTCCATTTTTCATCGATGCATGTCGTTACGCGGAAAATGCCTATTTCATCCAGCAGCGCGAGCCAGGGTATCATGATAAGACGGTTTTAGAAATCGCCAACCAGATCTTCTCGCTTGCGGATGGTGCCACGATGAGTGCCAAGAAGGACGCAATCGTGAATATTGGCGGATTCCTGGCGCTCAATGATCCAGAATTGATCATCGATGTAAAAAATGAACTCATCCTGCGGGAAGGTTTCCCTACATATGGTGGTCTGGCAGGACGGGATCTGGACGCGATGGCGGTTGGATTGATGGAGGGTCTTGACGCAGATTACCTGTCGTATCGAATCGGGCAAACAGCTTACTTAGCTGAAGGTTTGCGAGAAGTCGGAGCCGCTATTATCCAGCCGCCGGGCGGCCATGCTGTCTATATGAATGCTTCTAAGATTCTGCCGCACATCCCCCAGAATGAATTCCCCGGATGGGCTCTTGCGGTAGAGATGTACCGTGAAGGGGGGATCCGCTGTGTAGAGCTTGGGACGGTGGCATTTGGATATCAAGATCCACAAACCGGTGAATGCATTTACCCGAAATTGGAGCTTGTTCGCCTGGCACTGCCCAGGAGAGTTTACACGCAAAGCCATCTAGACTACCTGATTGAGGTTGTTTCGCGCATCATCCACAGGCGCGATCAAATCCAGGGATACCAGTTCACGTACGCTCCGGAGCTCTTGCGTCACTTTACGGCAAAATTCAAACCTGTAAAAGAAAAATAACAAGACAAGGAAATCATATGTCAAAGAACGAAAATCGAATCACCACGGAAGACTTATACAAACTGGAATTGATCTCTGCTCCTCAAATTTCACCCGATGGCAGGCAGATAGCTTACATAGTGCACCGGGTGGATCCAAAGACTGAGAAAAAGTTCAGCAACTTGTGGATGGTGAACACGGACAGCGGAGAGACGCAACANNCGATGCCAATCCCAGGTGGTCTCCGGATGGAAAGAAGATCGCCTTCACGTCTAACCGTCACGACGAGAATCAACCACAGATTTACTTGATCGGTGTCGACGGCGGAGAAGCTAAAAAGTTGACAGATCTTAAAGGAACAATTGCCAACTATAACTGGTCTCCGGATGGGAAATCCATCGTGATGCAGTTCCGTAAAAAAGATCAGGAAGCAATCGAGCGGGATGAGGATGAAGCAAAGAAAAAATTAGGCGTGGTTGCCCGTCATTACACACGGATATTCTATAAATTCGATGGGCAGGGATATCTGCCACACGAACAGTTCCACATTTGGACAGTTGATGCAGAGACCGGCAAAGCACAGCAATTGACCGAAGGGGATGTCCACAGTGAGTTGGATCCAGTATANNGCAGAGCACAGCAATTAACCAAAGGGGATGTCCACAGTGAGCTGGATCCAGTATTTACACCCGACGGAAATTCCATCGTCTTCCGCTCCAATCGACAGCCCGATCCGGACATGGATCATCAGAATTTCGATATATTCTTGATCCCCAGCAGCGGTGGGGAAATGCGAAAGTTGAACACTCAGGAAGGAATGAAAGTCCTGATCAGTGTTTCACCAGATGGCAAATGGGTATCTTTTATCGGCCCACGGGATAAAAAAGAGTGGTGGATGAATTACAACCTGTGGATCGTCCCGCTGGATGGGTCTGGTCCCGCTCAAAACCTGACCGGCGGTATCGATCTCAACTGCGCTCCCAGCGTGATCACTGACATCGATAACGGCGCTGGGAATCCCTCCCCACCATTATGGACTCCCGATAGTCAGAAAATTTATTTTGGCACCATGGAACATGGCAGCAATCAACTGCGAGTAATCGACCTGAATGATGGTTCGCTGGAATCGATCATCGATGAAGACAGCGCCTTGGGTATGTTCAGCTTCGATGATGACTTCCGTAAACTGGGTTATTTCAGTGCCACCATGCTGGATCCTGGGCAACTGTTCGTTAAGGATATGGGGTCTGGTCGGGTACAACAATTGACAAATTTCAATCAGGAACTTTTCGAGAACAAAGACCTGGGAAGTGTGGAAGAGATATGGTTCGAAGGAGCGGATGGAAATGAACTCCAGGGATGGATTATTCGTCCACCCGATTTTGACCCGACCGCAAAATACCCGTCCATTCTTGAAATTCATGGCGGACCACTTACTCAATACGGGAATTATTTCATGCACGAGTTCTTCTTCCTGGCTGCCCATGGGTATGTTGTATACTTCTCCAACCCGCGCGGTGGGCGGGGCTACGGTGAAGAACATTCCAAAGCTATCTGGGGTGGATGGGGTGACAAAGATTACGCAGACCTGATGGCTTTCACAGACCACATCCAGCAGGAGTCCTTTATTGACAAAGATCGTATGGGGGTGACCGGGGGGAGTTATGGCGGGTATATGTCCCTGTGGATCATTGGGCACACACATCGCTTCAAAGCCGCTGTTGCGCAGAGGGTGGTCAGCAACCTGATCAGTATGTGGGGTTCAAGCGATATGAATTATGTCTTCCAGCAGGTCTTTGGTGACAAAGCACCCTGGGAAGATGTGGATAAACTCTGGGAGCACTCACCGATGAAATACATAGGTAATGCCACCACTCCGACACTGATCATCCACAGTGAAAATGATTTCCGCTGCCCAATTGAGCAGGGAGAACAGGCATTTGTTGCTTTGAAACGTCTTGGTATCGATGCAGAAATGGTTCGCTTCCCGGATGAACCCCACGGACTTTCCCGGCAGGGGCGCACGGATCGGAGAGTCGTTCGCCTGGAACATATTCTTCGCTGGTTTGATAAATATCTTCAGTAAATTTCGGAACTTGAATTCCAGGAGCGAGCCCTTTCCATGAAGGCGGTTCGCTCCTTTTTTGAATAGAGTACAATACAGTTTATGAACCGCTGGTTTTCCCCCGAAGAGACAACGCAAATACCAGAAAGACCGCCTCGCCTGGTTGGTGTTAGCATTCTGACAATCTGGTTTGGAATCACTGCTGGACTTATGCCGGTAATCCTGATGACAATTTCTATCACTCAACAGGCTGTACCCGAAGATCAAAACATTTTTGCCTGTATTCCCCTGATCCTATCTGCAGGAGTTATTTTCACCGCAATCGGTACATGGCGAGGTCACGATCCATCCCGGTTAGGATTCATAATATTCGTACTTGTGTACTACAGCATTGCGCTTTTTAACGAGTATTCTTCGGTGAGAATGGGCATTTATACAGAGGACAGCGAGCTTCAAGCCATGGGGAGGATACTGCGGTATATCGTTTTCATCCTGGTGAATACTTGGTATTTTCTAAGACCAAAAACGATTGAATTTTATCGTCACAGTAAATCAGCATGAGCACGGGAGATTGGAGTTAGATCATGGAGTATCGATATGTAGGGAAGACCGGATTGAATGTGAGTGAACTTTGTTTAGGAACAATGACCTTTGGCCGTGAGACGAACTCCAGCGACAGTCACCGGATCATGGACGAATTCGCTGCTGCCGGCGGTAATTTTCTCGACACAGCAGATGTATATTCAAATGGCGGGTCGGAGGAAATCATCGGTAATTGGCTTAAGGATAAACGAAGAAGCGATTGGGTGATAGCCACCAAGGGTCGATTCTCGATGGGGAAAAGCCCCAACGATGCTGGCGCTACCAGGAAACATCTCTTCGACGCCCTGGACGCCAGCTTGAGCAGATTGGGACTGGAGTATGTTGACCTTTACCAGGTCCATGGCTGGGATTTTGCTACCGACCTGATGGAAACCCTGACTACCCTGGACCAACTGGTTCGTTCCGGTAGAGTCAGGTATATTGGGGTCAGCAATTACACCGGGTGGCAGCTGCAAAAAGCGATCGATCTCACACACCAGCACAACCTGGAACCACTGGTCTGTTTGCAACCGCTCTACAACCTACTGGACCGCTATACCGAATGGGACCTGCTTCCGGTCTGCCGGAATGAGGGGTTGGGAGTCATCCCCTGGAGTCCACTTCGTGGCGGATGGTTATCTGGAAAATATCGCCGCGGGGTGAGCGAGCCAATCGAAGGCACCCGGTTAGCTATCGCCGAAGAACGCGGCTGGAGTGAAAGCTGGAGCAACTACAACACGGAACGCACCTGGGCGGTGGTGGATGCGGTCCACGAAATTGCAGAAGAATTGGAAAAAACTGTTCCACAGGTCGCCCTGCGCTGGTTGATGCAGCAAACTGGAGTAACCGCCCCGATCATCGGTGTTCGAACACTCGATCATCTTGAAGATAACCTTGGAGCGATCGGGTGGGAGATCCCGCAAGATCAGATGAGCAGATTGAATGAAGTCAGCGATGTCCAGCCACCCTATCCACNNCGATGTCCAACCACCCTATCCACATTCTTTTATTGAATCGAATTGTTCTGACCGAACGCGGTAGTTTTCTTGTTGGAGGAGGGAATCTTCATAGATGACAAATTTGAAAAATAAAATAATTGAAGAATTTACTGAAATCTACAATCGGGAACCAGAGGTGCTCATCAGAGCACCAGGGCGGGTCAACATCATCGGCGAACATACCGACTATAACGATGGATTCGTTCTGCCAATGGCAATTGAACAGGCTGTCTGGTTGGCACTCTCACCTCGCGGTGACTCAACCATAGAGGTTCATTCCGCTGATTACAAACAGAAAACGGCATTCAACCTGCAGCAGTTCGAGCACTCAAAACCTCGCTGGGCTGAGTATGTCAAAGGTGTGATCTGGGCACTGCAGGAAGAAGGTCATTCCCCTGAGGGATGGCAGGGTGTGTTTTCCGGGGATATCCCTGTGGGCGCAGGATTATCCTCATCGGCTGCTCTCGAACTCGCTGTTGCGCGGGGGACGGCACACGTTTCGAATATTGAATGGAAGCCGGTTGAAATGGCTCTCCTGTGCCAGAACGCAGAGCGGAATTGGGTAGGTGTCAACTGCGGCATCATGGACCAGTTGATCTCTGCCTGTGGAGAAGAAGGAAAAGCCATGCTGATCGACTGCCGATCGCTGGAAACCAACTACGCAGCATTGCCAGATGAAATCACAGTTTTCGTCCTGGATACGAATACCCGCAGAGGTCTGGTCGATTCAGCCTACAACCAGCGTCGTGATGAATGTGAGCAGGCTGCCCGCCATTTCAAAGTACCGGCATTGAGAGACGTAAGCTATGCGCAATTGGTCAGCGCACAAAGCGAACTTTCTGAGGAACTTTTCAACCGCGCCCGTCATGTGATCACCGAAAATCGCCGAACTCAGCAGGCACTCCGGGCAATGGTCATGCGCGATCCTGTCAAACTGGGTGAACTGCTGACAGAAAGCCATGAGAGTTTGAGGGATTATTATGAAGTCTCCAGTAAAGAACTCAATACCATAGTCAGGATTGCCCTCGATGAACCGGGATGCTATGGCGCCCGGATGACCGGCGCAGGTTTCGGCGGTTGTGCAATCGCGCTTGTCCACCCGGACCAGAATGCACAATTTGAAAAACAAGTCTATGAGAATTATCAGCGGCAAACTGGCTTAGAACCGATGATCTTCCAGACCGCCGCTTCACGGGGAACAGAAGTCATCAATTAAAGCCAACTATTTGATGAAATTTACGTATTACATAGTAGAATCATTCGAAATCCAAAAAGCTATTAAAAGGAGCAACTAATGGCAGATGTAATTGATTATCAAATCTACGGTGACGATCTCCAGATGGTAGAGATCGAGCTTGATCCGGGCGAAGGTGTTCGTGCTGAAGCTGGGACAATGACTTACATGGAAGATGGGATCGAAATGTCCACCGGAACAGGTGGAGGTCTATTTAAAGGTGTTAAGCGGATGGTTACCGGTGAGAGTTTTTTCATTACCACCTTCATTAACAACGCTGCAAAAAAATCCCATGTCGCCTTTGCTGCTCCCTACCCCGGCAAGATTATCGTGCTGGATATGGAAAAACTTGGCGGTCGCTTCCTGGTGCAAAAGGATGGGTTCTTATGTGCCGCTCAAGGTACTGAAATTGAAGTTGCCTTCACCAAACGCTTAGGTGCCGGTGTTTTCGGCGGCGAAGGATTCATTCTCCAGCGGCTTGAAGGGAACGGGATGGCATTTGTTCATGCCGGGGGGACAATCGTCGAAAAAGACCTGGCAGCGGGTGAGACCTTGCGGGTTGATACGGGATGCCTGGTGGCTTTTGCTCCCACAGTTGACTACAATATCAAATTTATCGGTGGATTCACAAACGCACTTTTCGGCGGTGAAGGCATTTTCCTGGCAAACCTGACGGGTCCCGGCAAAATATTCCTGCAGTCTCTGCCGTTTTCAAGACTGGCAGACCGCATCGGTAGAGTAGCAAAAATGAATCAAAACGTCGGCGAGAGCGAAGGAGTTGCTGGACTGGGTGGTCAGATCCTGAAAAATGTGATCAGCGGAAGCTGATCAAGATATTAAATTGGTCAAACACCGGTCAGGATGATCGACCGGTGTTTTTATTTTCGTCCTTGGCTGCTTCCCAAAGCTTATCCAGTTGGACCAGGCTCATTTCAGAAAGATCTTTACCCTGTTGTTTGGCGTGTTGTTCCAGAATTCGAAATCGTTTTCGAAAACGGGCGTTGGCTGTTCTCAAGGTACTCTCGGCATCGATTTTATACCAGCGCGCCAGATTGACCACAGCAAACAGTAAATCCCCAATTTCATCACTGCGTTCTTCATCGTTTCTGGCTGAATTAACTTCACCGATCTCTTCCTGGATCTTTGCCAACACACCGTCTATTTNNTATTTCTGGCCAATCGAAGCCAACCCTGGCGACCCGCTTCTGGATAGTCTGGGATTGCTCCAGCGCCGGGAGAGCACTGGCGACACCATCCAGCAGTCCTTTTTCCTCCTGACCGTTCATCTGGCGTTCAGCGGCTTTAAGTTTCTCCCAGTTGACGATCACACCTTCAGCATCATCGAGCTCCAGTTCACCAAACACATGGGGATGTCTCCTAACGATCTTCTCCTGAATAGTGTGGATAATATCCGACATGGTGAACTCGCCATATTCTGCACCGATCTGTGCGTGCAGAACAACCTGCAGCAGTAAATCGCCGAGCTCTTCCTTCATCGATTCCGGATCATCGGCATCAATCGCCTCCAGGACTTCGTATGCTTCTTCCAGAAGATTCGGCCGCAGAGTCTGGTGGTNNCATGGACATCCATCTGGGGCGCGCAGGTGGGCAATCACCTCTTGGAATTCTTCCAGGGAAGTAGCAGGACCCAGCGCTGGAACGTAAAGCGATGTCATCGAACCCAGGTGAGGACTGCGGTCGATCTCATACAGCGGCAGGTCTTCGATTTTGAGTTCCGAAGTACCGGCATTATGAACTAATGAAACCGGGTGCTCATCCGGATATAAAGCCATTAATGTTAATTTGACATTTGAAGCGACAAATTGAGAGTAGATTTGCGCGATCAAGGCAGGATGTGATGGCGGATATGGTGGAAAATGTGAATCTGCTAGGGAGAGTGCATCCACGATCGAGGTTTGCGGTAGGGGGTCAATTCCCAGGGCAGTGAAAGTTGGTTCAACAAAACTCAAACCATCCACGACCCGAACCGGGATATTGCGGCTTTTTGCAATCTCCACAATCTGAGTGCAGGCTGCTTCAGCCATAAATGGATGACCAGGGACAGCATAAATAACCGGCGGAGATTTTTCGCTGAGAGAGATGATTTCTTCAGTAATTTTGTCGTATACCTGTTCGAATGTGTCCAGACTTTCGTATAAATCATCAAACGATTTAATTTCCACCGCATCCGGAAGTTCGCCAATCGCAGGGTGCTGCATGGTACGTACGTGGACAACGGCTGAATTTGACAGCACGTCCCAGGCTTCTCTCGTCAGGTATTTCGAACTACCGGGACCAAGCCCGACCAGGATGATTTTTTCGGATTTATCTCGTTCGACCAATTCTTACCTCACGCTTTCGTAAACGCGCAAACGCGGAGAAATCGAATTAATATCCATCTCTCCGCGCAGTTTGTTGATGGGTTGTGACTGGCAATCAACTAACGTTTTGTATAAGTTGGTGCCTTACGAGCCTTCTTAAGACCTGGTTTCTTGCGCTCTTTCTCTCGTGGGTCTCGGGTCAGGGTATCTGCACGTTTCAATGCAGGCTTCAAATCAGGGTTCATTTTCAACAAAGCTCTCGCTAATCCCAATTTGACAGCACCACTCTGTCCAGTGACTCCGCCGCCCTTAACCAGTACACTGATTTCCAGGCTTGCCTCGCTCTGGCTGGTTGCCTGCAGAGGTACCAAGATTTCATCGACATCTACCAGACGAGTGAAGTATTCCCGCATTGGTTTTTCATTGACGATGAATTCACCACGTCCAGGTGTGACGCGTACCCGGGCTGTGCTGGCTTTCCGTCGGCCTATGCCTTCAAAATATTGAGCCATTCTTACTCCTTACAAAGATTTATTACTGCTAATCAAGTTAATTTTCAACTTCCGTCAGGACCTCATCGATCGGTTTCGGGGTCTGAGCCTGGTGCGGATGATCTGGACCTGCATAAACTTTGAGGGTCTTCAGGACCTGCCTTCCCATGCGGTTATGCGGCAGCATACCCCAAACCGCAGATTGGATCACCCGTTCGGGATTTCTCTTGAGTTGTTCACGAAGATTGATCGATTTCAATCCGCCCGGGTAGCGTGAATGACGGTAGTAGTATTTGTCATCCAGTTTATTACCGGTTACCGTGATTTTTTCTGCATTAATAACGACGACATAGTCGCCCATCTGTACGCCGGGAGTGAAATTCGGTTTGTGTTTACCGAGCATCACAGCAGCAATTTTCGTAGCCAAGCGGCCCAGGTTTTGGCCCTCGGCATCAACGATCACCCATTCCCGGGTGATGTCGCCTTCTTTTGGATAGTAGGTTTTTTGCACAGTCATTACTCCATTACTTCAAATTCAATAGCTATCAAATTTATTCTTGCATCTCAATCAAACCTGTACCGGTCAGTACTGCACGGACAGCAGATTGAGTCCATGGGCAGGTGCTAATCCCTGGGCGGGGTCTCCCGCCGGGTGGTCCAGGTAACCCTGCAAATCACTGATCTGCAATCTCCCCAAACCAATCGACACCAGTACAAACACGATGTGCCGAACCATGTGGTAAAGAAATGCATTTCCGGCTATTTCGAAGATCATTCGATCATCGAAATCCTGCCATTCTGCTTCATCGATTACCCGGATCGTACTCCCTTTCGGGCTCAATGCAGATCCCAGGGCGTCAAAATCATGGATGCCTACCAGCAGTTGACTGGCGGCAATCATTTTTTCCATGTCTGGGCGGGGCCAGACATGCCACCTGTACAGACGATTCAGCGGATTTTGGACTTCGGTGATATCCAGTGTATAGCCGTAGCGCCGCTGGACAGCATCATACCGGGGATGAAAATCGCCCGAGATGGACGAAATTTCCATCACGCGGACGTCCTTCGGTAAAACCGAGTTGATCGCCCGCTGGAGTTTTCCTTCCGGGTGCTTCCAGAAATGCTCAAAAACAGCTACCTGTCCACTGGCATGTACACCAGCATCGGTTCTACCGGCGAAAATCGTCCGCTTTCCAGTCCAATCAAGCTTTTTCAGGGCTTTCTCTAACTCGTCTTGAACTGTCCGCTGATTCCGCTGCTTCTGAGAACCGTGGAAATCAGTGCCATCGTATGCAAGAATAACTTTGTAACGTGCCATTCGATCGCATCCCGTGAAATTATAAACAACACGGTAAACGATTTCTTCTTCTTACTCTTCTACCAGTTCCAATATCACCATCTCCGCGGAATCTCCATAACGGGGTCCAAGTTTGATCATACGGGTATAACCACCTGGACGATCCTGAAATCGCGGGGCAATATCATCAAATAATTTTTCGACAGCTTCATTATCACCTAACCGAGCCATCGCCAGGCGTCGATTATGTACATTTGCACCGTTCTCGTCGCTCAATCCGCGCTTGGCTAAAGTGATCAGTTTTTCTGCCTGAGGTCGGATCGCTTCTGCCTTGGCTCGCGTTGTTCGGATCCTCTCGTGTTCGAATAATTGTTTGATTAATACTCTAAAAAGAGCTCTTCGCTGGTCTTTGCTGCGTCCGAGCCTATGCCCGGCAACTTTATGTCGCATAGCTCTTACTCCAATTCTTCTTCAACTTCTTCTTCGAGATAGCCTTTTTCCTTCATCTTCTGACGAAGTTCTGTCAGGCTTTTCTCGCCAAAGTTACGGATTGACATCACCGCCTCATCCCCTTTTTCCAGCAGGTCCAGCACCTCACCGACAGTTGTTATACCTGTCCTCTTGAGAGAATTGAACACCCGGACAGAGAGATCGAGGTTCTCGATGGGGGTTTCGATCATTTCACTTGTTAATTTACTTTCCTCATCGACCTCTTCAGTGATGGCGGTTAATGATTCTTCACTCACACCAGCAAGATGTCTGAGCTGTTCGATAAGCACCTTGGCGGAGTTGCTCAATGCTTCTTCCGGGCCGAGGGTACCATCTGTCCAGACTTCCATGACCAGACGATCGTAGTTGGTGCTCTGACCCACACGGGCTGAACCGACTTCCCAATTGACTTTACTGACGGAACTGTAGATTGCATCAACAGGCAGTTCGCCAATCGGTAAACGTCCGGTGCGGTCTTCCGCAGGGGAATAACCTGACCCGCGTTCGACGGTCATTTCAATTTCCAATGGTGTATCTCGTCCATCGACTGTGAACAGGTACAATTCAGGATTCACAATTTCAACTTCAGGAGGTGCAATGATATCTGCTGCGGTAACGACGCCTTCGCCCCGCACATCCAGGTGCATTCTGGCGGTATCCACATCATGAAGTTTCATGCGCATTTTCTTAATCTGAAGCATCACACGGATGACGTCTTCTCGAACACCGGGGATGTCACTGAATTCATGCTGCACATCTGTGATCCTCATGGACGTGACTGCAGCACCTTCCATCGAGGAAAGCAATACCCTTCGGAGTGCGTTCCCCAAGGTGATACCGTAACCGCGTTCCAACGGACCGATGACAAATTTGCCATAGTTCCGAGATTCTGCTTCACGCTCGATTTTCGGCGTTACCATATTACTAATTCCCAACACGGTTCACCCTTTCACTGTTTCTTGATAATACATGCTGATAATCGATCTTTTTCAATAGATTTAATTATCTGCGGGAATAATACTCAACGATCAGCTGTTCGTTGAGATTACCATCGATCTCGACGCGTTCAGGGTAGCGTATCACCGAACCGGCAAGATTCTGATCGTCACGGCTGACCCATTCGGGTGCAACCCGATCTTCCAATTCGGAACGCAGGTTCTTGAAATACGTCCGTGTCGACGAGCCTTCTCGAACTTCGATCTGGTCGCCTGGTGAAAGCAGCATCGATGGGACATTTGTCCGGCGGCCATTCACATTGAAATGACCGTGGGTTACCAGCATCCGAGCCTGTGATCGGCTCTCTGCGAATCCCAACCGGTAGATAATATTATCTAACCGGGATTCCAGGATCTGCAGGATATTCAAACCGGTAAGTCCACGTCGCTGAATGGCAACATCATAATAGCGACGGAACTGTCGTTCCATGACACCATAAACGCGACGGGCGCGTTGTTTGGCTCGCAACTGCTTGCCGAAGTCGGATTCCCGTCTTCGTCTAAACTGAGCACTTTTTCCATGCTGACCAGGCGGATAGCTTCTTCGTTCAAAAGAACACTTCGGTGTAAAACAGCGGGTCCCTTTTAGGAACAGTTTTTCGCCTTCACGTCGGCACAATTTACATACAGGCCCACGATATTTTCCCATAAATCAATCTTCCTCTTCTTAAATTCTTATACTCGGCGCTTCTTTGGCGGCCGGCAACCATTATGCGGCACAGGGGTGATATCGGAGATCGACGTCACACGGATTCCTTGTGCTTGAACGGCACGGATAGCGGCTTCACGCCCGGGACCAGGTCCCTTGACGATCACATCTGCTTCTCTCAACCCCATACTCATCGCAGTCTTCAGTGCTTGCTCAGTCGCAAGTCTTGCTGCGAACGGGGTACTCTTGCGAGAACCTTTGAATCCAACCGATCCGCCACTTCCCCAACAAACGGTATTACCCTGTTTATCGGTGATCGTAATAATTGTGTTGTTGAATGTGGCAGCCACATGCACCTGTCCTGCGGACAAAGTGCGCTTGACCTTTTTTGCGCCTGTTCGGCGTTTTCCAGCTCTACCTTTTTGTGCCATATTACCTCGTACGTTTTCTACTTATCCGCAATTTTCTGCTGGTCCAGGTACCGTCATTCTTGCAGTTCAGCCACGCGGGAGAGGAAGGTTCCCTTTCTGCAGTTGTGACTTTTACCAAATCCAGCAAACTACTGCGGGTTTCAAATAAATTTATTTCTTGGTTGCACCACGTCGGCGTCCGCGACCGGCAACGGTTTTCTTTGGTCCCTTGCGAGTCCGAGCGTTTGTCCGGGTCCTCTGACCGCGAACAGGCAGGTTGCGGCGGTGGCGTAAACCTCGATAACTACCAATTTCAATCAGACGCTTGATGTGCATCTGTCGTTCCCGGCGAAGATCACCCTCGATCTTATAGTCTCCAGCAGCGATAGCTTCACGCAGTTCGGATACCTGAGATGTAGTCAGATCTTTTACCCGGGTGTCTGGACTGATATCTGTTTTCGATAGAATTTCTCGCGACCGGGTGGGTCCAATTCCATAAATGTACCGCAGTCCAATTTCTATTCGCTTGTTGCGTGGTAAGTCTACTCCTTCAATACGTGCCATAAGTCAATTATCCCTGTCGTTGTTTATGTTTCGGATTTTCACAAATTACGTATACGACGCCTCTGCGTTTTACAATTTTGCACTTTGCGCAGCGTTTTTTTACAGATGCAGATACTTTCATAATTTCACTCTCCCAGCATAAATGCTGTCGTTCTTATCAGCCAAAGCTTTTATTATACCGAAAAGCTCATCCAAAGTCCAGTTTATTTATAATTCAGTCAAAATCAGCGGACCATTTTCAGTCACCGCAACGCTGTGTTCGTAATGTGCGGTTAATGATCCATCTTCAGATACAACCGTCCAGCGGTCAGGCATAACCTTTGTTCGCTGCGTACCAATGAGCACCATCGGTTCAACGGCGAGTGTCAGACCAGGCCGCAGCGCAAGTCCCCGTCCCGGTCGACCATAGTTAGGCACCTGAGGTGCTTCATGCATCTCTCGTCCAACACCATGACCGGTATATTCCCTGGGGACATAATATCCGAACCGCTCCACATATTCCTGGATTGCTGAGGAAATATCACCAACCCGATTACCGGCTTTCATTTGTTTGAGACCCTCAAAAAATGACTGTCGAACTATATTAATCAGTTTTTGAGCTTCTTCAGAGATCTCGCCGACACCAGCAGTAAATGCTGAATCACCGACAAATCCTTTGTAGCTTGTTCCGCAGTCGATTGAGACGATATCACCACTTCTCAGTTTTCGTTGATTAGGGATACCGTGCACCAGCTCTTCATTGATGCTGATCGTCAGGGTTGCGGGAAATGGGTAAGGACCAGGATAGCCTTTGAAAGTCGGGATTCCCCCACTTTCGCGGATTACTTTTTCGGCTGCAGCGTCTAATTCTGCAGTCGTTATGCCCGGTTCGATCATTTTCCTGACCGTATCCAGGGCACGCGCATTGATCCGCCCGGCTTCCCGCATGATCTCTATTTCATCTTTGGTCTTGATGACCACGCTCCGTTCCCAACTCACGCCAAAAACTCCTAACTCAAAATGCTCAACAACTCGTCGGTAACTTCGGAAATTTCTTGGTCACCATCAATCTCGGTAAGGACACCTTGCTTTTCGTAATAATCGATTAGCGGTTGTGTCTGCTCCCGGTAGACAGAAATCCGGTTCTTAACGGTTTCGGGTTTATCATCTTCACGCTGGTAAAGTTCAGCACCATCATTATCACAAACCAGGTCCTCTACAGGTGGATTAAATTCTTCGTGGTACATATGACCGCATTCAGGACATGTCCATCTTCCGGTCAACCTTTTAATCAGCACCTGGTCTGGAACATTGATGTAAGGTACAGTATCCACCTGGGCATCCATTTCAGAGAGCATCTGGTCCAGGGCTTTTGCCTGTGCGGGAGTACGGGGGAAACCATCCAGGATAGCTCCATCACCGCAGTCTTCACGTGACAGACGGTCTTTGATCATGGCGATCGTTACACCATCCGGGACAAGTTCACCCCGGTTCATGTACGTTTCTGCCAGTTCACCCAGCTCGGTTTTATTCTTCAAGTTCTCCCGGAAGATATCCCCGGAGGAAACATGAGGTAAACCCAGTTCCCGGGCAATCCGTTTTGCCTGGGTGCCCTTACCTGCCCCAGGTGGACCAAGCATGACGATGAAGGTGCTCATTTACAAAACCTTTTTTATTTCCTGATTGCCACTATCGAACCAGCAGGTTCTCTTCGTACCCATGCAGTTTGAGCTCTGCCTCAAGATTGAAGAACGTATCTCTGACAACACCAACAACAATCAGCAACCCGGCGGATGATACCAACAAGGTGCCGGCATTATTTCCTAACGGGAGGATCAGGCTCACAAAATACGGCATGATTGCCACTATTCCAAGAAAGATTGCTCCAGGGAATGTGATCCGACGGAGAACTTTTGTGAGGTACCTTTGTGTTGGCGCACCGCGGCTTACACCCGGTATCTGCGCCCCAGCACGTTTCAAGTTCTCTCCATAGTTCTGCTGAGCGAACAATACATCCGTATAGAAGAAAGTAAATCCAACGACCATCAAGAAATACAGCAGGTAGTACAAACCACCTGTCCCGCCAAATGCTCTTTGTACGCTCAGGGCCAAGTTAGCCAACCACTGAGTTTCGGATTCCAGGAAGAATCCAGCCAGGATTGCAGGGAAGGCCAGGAGCGACTGGGCAAAGATGAGCGGGATCATCCCTGCCATATTCACCCGCAGCGGTAAGGTGCCTTTGACGGGCATTGACATTCTATTGCCAACTCTACGACCCGGATACATCACTGGGACATTCCGCTGACCCTGCTGCACGTAGACGATGGCGAAAATGATCAGAACGGTCAGTGCAATCATGAATATCAGGATAAACCAGCGGTTTGCCTGATCACTCATCAGTCTGGCGAAGTTGGTCGGAATGCTGGATACGATACCAGCGAAGATCAGCAACGAAAGTCCCTGGTTCCGGATACCATACTCCGAGATCAACTCGCCAAGCCAGATGGCAAACATCGTACCAGCCGTCATACTGATGACGATTGCCAGCGATGGGATCAGGTTTGCACCTGCAAATTCAAAATCGGTGATAATCTGTCCACCACCCAGGCTGCTGAAGATGCGGATTTGACCGACCGCTTGCAGTGCAGCCATCGGGACGGCCAGGATATACGTCCATTTTTCCATCCATTTTTGGCCTTCGCGCGGGTCATCTTCCATACGGCGTTGGAGCGCTGGAATGACGGGGACTAGCAGCTGTAAGATAATTTGGGCAGTAATGTACGGATACACTCCCATCGCAAGGATGGAGAAATTCGCCACTGTACCGCCAGAAAGCATATCCATGATGCCAACAAGAGTCCCTGCCGCCCCACCACCTGCCATGAGCTGGGTCAGGATCTCCCGGTCAACACCGGGAACGGGGACTTGAGCTGCTAATCGATAAATGACAAGAATGCCAAGTGTGATCAACAACTTCCTGCGGACATCTCTTGCTGTCCAAAGGTAACGCCATGCAGACCGCTTCATATTTGAGGCTCCTTAAAACCCAATCTATAACTCAATGATTTCTACACTACCGCCAGCTGCCTCAATTTTTTCTTGAGCACCTTTGGTAACGCGATGAGCTTTAACCTTAAGGGCAACTTCCACTTCACCACGGCCTAAGATCACAACTGGTTTCATAGGATCACGCAGCAGTCTGGCAGATTCCAAAGTTTCCGGAGAAACCTCGCTATCTGCCGGGAAGTCTGTCAGCTGATCCAGGTTAATTTCATTGTATTCCACGCGATTGATGTTTGTGAATCCGCGCTTGAAAGGCAGTTTTCGGAAGAAAGGCAGGTTGCCACCTTGGTGATACAGAGGGGTTCCCCCGCCTGCGCGGGCGCCTTGACCTTTCATACCGCGTCCAGCTGTCTTTCCCTGGCCGGCGGAATAACCACGTCCAACTCGCTTGCGGGATTTTTTCTTTCCTTCGTTTGGTTTCAATTCATGCAACTTCATGATAATACCTATTCTTCTACTTGAACCAAATGACTAATTTTAGAGATCATCCCACGGATCACCGGGCTGTCCTCACGCTCGACAGTGTGGTTGATCCGGCGCAGTCCAAGTGCTTTGACTGTGTTCTTTTGTCTGATGTTATAGCCAATTGGGCTCTTCACTAGTGTTATCCGAAGCATGTTCTTCTTTTTCTTAGCCATAGTTCTTCTTTCTTTCCCAGAATGGAAGCATTTCTTCTACGCTTTTGCCTCTCTGATTAGCTTCTTCCTTGGGGTTTTTCAGCTGATCGAGGGCATTTACAGTGGCAGAAACGATATTCAAAGCATTATCACTACCCAGTGACTTCGTCAGGATATCAGAAATTCCTGCTGCTTCACATACCGCACGCACACCACCCGCTGCGATCACACCGGTTCCCTTGGATGCCGGCTTGAGCAAAACCTGCGCACCGGCAACTTCACCGATCACCTGGTGAGGGATTGTCGAGCCGTAAATGTTGACGCGGTGCATATTTTTACGGGCGCGGTCAGCGGCTTTTCGCATGGCATCCGGTACGGAATTGGCTTTCCCAATGCCCATACCGACGCTGCCAGCATTATCACCCACGACCACTGTCACCCGGAATGCAAAACGGCGTCCACCTTTCACAACTTTGGCTACGCGGTTGATCTCAATAACGCGCTCGTCCAGTTCTCGTTCAAAATCTGTTGATTTGTAATTGCTCATCATTTTCTCCTACTCAGGTACCTAGAACTTCAGTCCGCCTTCACGAGCGCCTTCGGCCAGGGACTTCACCCTGCCGCTGAACCGGTAACCGCCGCGGTCAAATACAACTGTATCGATCCCGTTAGACTTTGCCCGCTCTGCGATGGTTTTTCCAATCAGTTTTGCCTGTTCAGTCTTGTTTAAATCGCCGAATTCTTCGCGCAGCGTTTTATCAATTGTTGAAGCAGAGACCAGTGTTGTACCGGATTCGTCATCGATTACCTGAGCGTAGATTTCTGTCAGACTTCGAAATACATTCAAGCGGGGACGTTCTGGCGTCCCGGCAACATGTTTTCGCACACGGCGATGCCGTATTTTTCTAGCTTCAGCACGAGTTTTCTTAGCCATTGATTACACCTTACCAGCTTTTCCAGCCTTGCGGCGGATTCTTTCGTCGATATACTTAATGCCTTTACCTTTGTAAGGTTCGGGTGGTCGGACCTCGCGAATATTCGCGGCTGTTTGACCAACCTGCGCTTTATCGTATCCCATTACCTTAATTTGACGGGTACGGGTATCCACCTCGAAACTGATGCCCTCAGGCGGGTCAAATTCAACCGGGTGGGAATACCCCACGTTTAATACAAGTTTCTCGCCTTGAAGTTCAGCACGATAACCGACGCCATTTACTTCCAATATTTTCTCAAAACCGGTGCTGACACCGGTGACCATATTATTGATCAGGGCACGTGTCATGCCGTGCAAGGCGCGAATTTCCTGCAGGTCATTGGGACGTTCAACGATGACATTTCCTTCATCAGTCTTGATCGTCAATGAAGCGGGGAATGTATGCTCCATCTGACCCTTGGGTCCTTTAACGGTCACATGGGTCCCTTTGACCTGAACTTCAACACCTTTTGGTATTTCCACAGGCATTCGTCCAATTCGTGACACTTTTACTACCTCCTGGAGATCACAATGCTACAGCCGGATCAGTGCCCGGTTCTCGTAACTTTGATCTCACCAAATCTTACAAATAATCTCGCCGCCAATACCCTTTTTACGAGCCTGACGACCTGTCATCACACCCTGCGGTGTGGATACAATCGATATACCCATGCCAGATAATACCCACGGGATATCACTTTTTCCAGCATAAACCCGTCTGCCAGGTTTACTGACACGTTCCAAGTTGGTGAGCACTGGTTTACGGTGACGACGCTCTCCTGTATATTTCAACCGGATGCGCAGCACCTTGTGACCGGGGCGATCACCATCGGCTACTTCGTAATCGGATATGAATCCCTCATCTTTCAAGATCTGGGCAATCGACACTTTCATTTTTGAGCTGGGCATAGCAGTTGCAGTATGTCCTGCCATTGTCGCATTGCGGATGCGGGTCAGCATATCAGAAATCGGATCGTTTACACTCATCTATTACCTCCACCCGGCTACCAGGATGATTTCACAACGCCAGGGATTTCACCCTTGAGAGCTAATTCGCGAAAGCAAATTCGGCACAATCCAAAACGACGCATATACCCGCGCGGGCGCCCGCATCTTTTGCAGCGATTCCGCACTCTTGTGCGGTATTTCCTGCGTTCTTCACGAATAATCATGGACTTCTTTGCCATTTATAAACCTTCCTTCCTGAATGGCATCCCCAGCATTGTTAATAATTGCCGGCCTTCTTCATCTGTCTCGGCGCTGGTCACGATACTTATTTCCAGCCCACGGACTTTGTCGATATTATCGTAATTAATTTCCGGAAAAACCAGTTGTTCACGCAAGCCAAGGGTGTAGTTCCCACGACCATCGAAAGAGTTCGGGGACACACCGCGAAAGTCTCGCACGCGTGGCAGGGCAATATTCATCAACCTGTCCAGGAAAGACCACATGCGTTCACCCCTCAGGGTGACTTTCACACCGATAGCGCGGCCTTCTCGCAGTTTGAAGTTGGCGATGCTCTTCCTTGCTTTCGTGATGACTGGTTTTTGACCTGTGATCAATGCCATATCTTCAACGGCAGCATCCAGTGCCTTGGTGTTATCCAATGCTTCTCCAACACCAATGTTAACTACGATCTTTACAATTTTCGGCACCTGCATGACATTTTCATAATGCAATGAATTGATCATGGCAGGTTTTATTTCGTTCGTGTAGCGTTCTTTCAGCCAACTACTCATAATTCACTCTCATCTAATTTCAATCAATTATTGCTTCGCAATTTTTACAAACCCGGTGTGCACCTTCTTCGTCTCGGGTGATCCCGACACGAACGGCCTCGTCACAACTGGGACAAACAAGCATGACATTCGAAATATCAATCGGAGCTTCGAATTCGATAATTCCAGGACTCATGCTGCGACCCTGGGTCTGGATCTGACCCTGGTGTTTCTTCCGCAGATTGACACCCTGGATTGCCAAACGTCCTTCTTCTGGAAGCACACGGATGACTTCTCCACGCTTTCCTTTGTCTTCGAAACGCCCGCTGATCACTTCTACAATATCACCTTTTTTAATCTTACGTTTCACAGTTCTTACTCCTAATTCACCAGTGCCTAAAGTGCTTCCGGTGCAAGAGAAACGATCTTCATGTAACCCTTCTCTCGCAACTCGCGTGCAACTGGTCCAAATATTCTTGTACCTCGAGGATTCTGTCCGTCGGTATCCAGTATGACAGCAGCATTATCATCGAATCGAATGTAAGAACCGTCTGTCCGGCGCCACTCTTTTGCCGTGCGCACAATCACCGCGCGGACAACGTCACTTTTCTTCACTGAACCCTGTGGGCTCGCACTTTTTACGGTGCCGACCACCACATCTCCGACCCCGGCGTATTTGCGTTTCGAACCACCTAAAATGTGGATCACAAGTATCTCCCGGGCTCCGGTATTGTCAGCGATTTTGAGGCGAGATTCCTGTTGGATCATGCTGCACCTTCACTCTCCGGTTCCAGGTCCTCATCCGCTTCAGGTTCTTCTTCCAATTCAGGTTCTTCTTCCAATTCTGGTTCTTCGTCTGTCTCGTCAATATCTTCCGGCTCCAATACCTCTTCGATATCAATGCCTGCATCAACGGGTCCGAGTTCCGAGCTTTCAGAACGTTCCAAAATCTCCTGAACGACAAAACGTTTATTACGGGATATTGGACGACTTTCAACGATCAGGACCTCATCGCCGACTTTGGCACCCAGTTCATCATGGGCCTGCAGTCTTTTATGAGATTCGATGACCTTTCCATAAAGTCGGTGACGGTAAGAGCGCGTAACCGCAACAACAACGGTTTTCTGCATCTTATCGCTAACCACTACACCTGTTAATCGTCTGCGGTTATTCATGCTTCACTTTCCATTTCTTCCATCTCACGTTCTTTCAAAATCGTGAGCATTTTTGCGATATCTCGACGGGTGGTGCGCAGGCGGTTGTAATCCACCAGTTCACCAGTTGCTTGCTGGAAGCGGAGATTCATCAATTCTTCCCGGTTTTCTTCCACGCGGACGTTGATCTCTTCAGTGGCCAGAGCTCGAATTTCTTCGACTTTCATTTACTCCTCTCCTTCCACATCGCGAACTACCATTTTGGTCTTGATAGGCAGTTTGTACGATGCACGTCGCAAAGCATCCCGGGCGATATCCTCAGATACACCACCACCAATTTCAAACAGGATCCTTCCCGGTTTGACAACCGCTACCCAAAATTCCACGGCACCTTTACCTTTACCCATACGGCTTTCAGCAGCACGTTTGGTTACAGGTTTGTCTGGGAAGATACGGATCCATACTTTACCTCTACGGCGCATAGCACGCACCATCGCACGCCGTGCAGATTCGATTTGTCGCGCTGTCACCCAACCGGGTTCCAAAGCTTGTAAACCGATATCTCCAAAATGGACTTCTGCGCCGCGGCTGGCCTTGCCTTTCATGCGACCGCGCATTTGTTTTCTGTATTTGACACGCTTTGGCATCAACATAGTAATTTATTCTCCAATCACCGGTGGTTACAGCTCCAACCAACCGTGTTATTTACTGACGTAGACACCCTCAGTGGATTCGGCTTTCTCTTCCAGTTCAGGCAGTACATCGCCTTTGTAGATCCATACTTTGACGCCAATTCGCCCGTAGGTTGTCAGCGCTTCCGCGATAGCGTAATCAATGTCCGCTCGCAAAGTCTGCCGGGGGACACGTCCTTCACGCATATGGATTGTGCGAGCCATTTCCGCACCGCTCAGACGACCAGCAACCTGTACACGGATACCTTCCGCTCCCTGGCGCATGGCCTGCTGAATGGCTCTTTTCATAGCTCTGGAAAAGCTGATCCTTCTTTCCAGCTGCCCAGCAATGTTTTCAGCCACCAGGTAAGCATCCAGATCCGGGGATTTGATCTCTTTGACTTCCAGATCAATCTTCTTCCCGACCATTTCTTCCAGATGCCTGCGCGTTGCCTTAACATTTTCACCCTTGCGTCCGATCAAAACACCAGGTTTTGCCGTGTGCACGATGATTTTTACTTTTCCAGGAAACCTTTCGATTTCCACTTTGGAAACGCCAGCCCGGGGAGCTTCTTCGTGAATCAGTTCTCGGATATCAAAATCCTGGTGCAGCTGGTCAACATAATTTTGACCTTCTGCGTACCAACGTCCGCTCCAGGTCTTGTTTACCTTCAGACGAAATCCAATTGGATGTACTTTACGTCCCATATTCTCTCCTGGTCTTCCTAAAACTCGTCTCGTTCGCGAAGGACAACCGTTACATGGGATGTCCGGCGGAGCCAGGGCTTGAATCGCCCACGTGCGCCAAACCTTCTCCATTTCCGGGTTGGGCCTTCGTCTGCAAATATTTTATAAATGAACAAGTCATTTCTGCTCACACCAAAATTTTCTTCAGCGTTTGCCATCGCAGATGCGATCACTTTAGAAACCGGGTGAGCCGCTTTGTTTTCAACAAACTTGAGTGTGTCCAAAGCTTCGATAACATCTTTACCGCGCACAAGGTCGATAACCAATCGGACTTTCTGTGCAGGTAAGTGGATATGGCGAGCATGCGCTCTTATATCTTGTGCCATGATGATTACCTGATTTTCCTCTCAACCATATGGCCGCGATACGTCCTGGTGGGAGCAAATTCTCCAAGCCGGTGCCCTACCATGGTTTCAGTTATATAAATAGGTACATGCCGGCGGCCATCATGGACAGCGATAGTATGTCCCACCATCTGTGGGAAAATCACGCTTGCGCGGCTCCAGGTACGAATCACCTTCTTTTCTCCACGATCGTTCATGGCTTCGACTTTCGCCAGTAATTTTGGGGATATATAAGGTCCCTTTTTTAGTGATCTAGACATTTTTCTTTCTCCAGTCCGTTATTTCACAATCGGTGATCTACCTATACCTATCGTCTCTTCTTCCGACGTCGACGAACGATATATTTGTCTGTTTGCTTGTTATGGCGGGTTTTCTTGCCCATGGTCGGCTTACCCCAGGGAGTCTTGGGACTCGGCATACCAATAGGTGAGCGACCTTCTCCACCACCATGCGGATGATCCTTTGGAGACATCGCAGATCCGCGCACGGTTGGGCGGATCCCCATGTGTCGTTTTCTACCCGCTTTACCCAATTTGATATTGCCGTGGTCCAGGTTGCCCACCTGTCCAATGGTTGCATAGCAGACCTGGCGCACCAACCGGACTTCTCCGGAAGGCAGGCGTAATTGGGCATAATCGCCTTCTTTCGCCAATAACTGCGCAGCAGTTCCCGCCGATCTGGCTAACTGTCCGCCGCGGCCTTGTTTCAATTCCACATTGTGGATCATCGTGCCGACCGGGATATTACTGATCGGCAGGCTGTTCCCTGGGCGGATTTCCGCTTGCGAACCCGCTACAACCTGATCACCAACCTGAAGACCTACTGGAGCAACGATATAGCGTTTCTCTCCATCAGCATAGTGCAGCAGGGCTAATCGAGCGGTTCGATTGGGATCATACTCAATGGCAGCGACTTTCGCTGGGATATCACGCTTATCTCGCTTGAAATCAACGATACGCAGATGGCGTTTATGTCCACCACCGCGATGTCGCACTGTGACTTTCCCGTACGAGTTTCGACCACCTCGGTTCCGCTTGGCGATCGTCAGTGATCGTTCAGGCGTTGTTTTCGTGATCTCGTCAAATGTATAGCCTGTTGTTCCACGCAAACTGGGCGTGGTTGGCTTATATTTCTTTACCGGCATTATCGTACTCCTTCGAAGGCATCGATCGTATCGTCCGGGTGCAGGGTAACAATCGCCTTTTTATAGGACGGTTTCCTGACCAGGATCCTGCGACTTTGCGCCCTTCGACTTCGCTTTGCAGGGACGATCATGATGTTTACTTTCAAGACCCTGACATCGAACAGTATTTCAACCGCATCTTTCACCATGGCTTTGGTTGCATCACTGGCAACTTCAAAAGCATACTGGTGTAATTTACCAAATTGATGGCTAGATTTTTCTGTCAAGATCGGACGGCGTAAAACTTCATAAATAGTTGTCATTTTCCTGTCCTTTCATCTAACCTAAATACCCATCGATCACGTCAATGGCCTGCACCGGGAGAATGACTTTATCGTATCCCAACAGGTCCCGGATATTCAAGAGATTGGCATACAGAGTCTTGGCATCCGGCAGGTTCCTTGCAGAACGCTCAAACAATGCATATTCATCATTTTTTTCCGGGATCAAGACCAATGCGCTGCTGTCTCCAACAAGTTTTTCCAGGGTTTCAGCGACGATTTTGGTTTTATATTCATCCAGTTTCAATCCATCAACAACGACGACATCATTGTTCGACGCTTTGACGGACAATGCAGACCGCAGTGCTGCTCTGCGCATTTTCTTCGGCATCTTGGTTTCATAAGAACGCGGTTGTGGGGTATGAATCTTTCCACCACCCACCCATTGTGCGGCCCGGATGGACCCCTGTCGAGCACGACCGGTGCCTTTTTGCCGCCATGGTTTGCGTCCACCACCTGAAACTTCGTGACGGGTCTTAGTTTTATGCGTTCCCAAGCGAGCATTCGCCAGTTGTCTGGTGAAAGCCTGATGCATGAGATCGACATTTACATTAGCCTCGAAGATCCTTGCGGGCAGCTCTACCGTGTCAACTTTTTTACCTTGTAAGTTAATGACTTCAACTTCCATGTCTATACCTCTACACTATTGCTTCCGAGCTTCCTTGATGACCACCAAGCCACCTTTTGGTCCAGGAATAGCTCCACGGACTGCCAACAAATTGCGATCTTCGTCTACGACTTCGACCTTCAGGTTCTGGGCGGTGTGTAAACGATTGCCCATATGACCAGGCATCCTCTTTCCAGGGAATACCCGGGCAGTACCGGAAGTTGCTCCAATCGATCCGGTTGCTCTTAACCGGTCAGACTGACCGTGGGTCTTTGGTCCACCTCTGAAATGGTACCTTTTGACCGCACCAGCGAAGCCCTTGCCTTTGGAAGTTCCGATCACGTCTACGTGGTCGCCCACGGTGAACATGTCCGCAACTTTCAGCTCCTGGCCTTCTTCAACGTCCGATTCCTTCGAACGGAACTCGCGAATAAAGCGCAGTGGGGGCAGATCGTATTTCTTCAAATGTCCCAGTTCACCACCAGTAAGCCGTTTTGGATGAACCTCTTCAAATCCAAGCTGCACAGAGGCATAACCTTCACGGTCCGGTTTGCGGATCTGGGTGACATAACAAGGCCCAGCTTCGATGAGAGTGACCGGTACAGCCGCACCGGTGTCGTCGAAAATCTGGGTCATGCCGATTTTCTTTCCAATGAGCCCTTTAAACATCTCGATTTTCTCCTGTATTTCTCAAAAATATTAGGGACTGTCAACTGGGCTTCGTTGCATCATCCCCGGGCACAGCAGTAAGCATGCGGTTGATGGAACACTGTATCTGGGTCCACCGCAGCGCGATGCTCTTACTGCACCTGTTGTACTGCTAATTTTTTACCGGTTGATTGCTGCGAATTTCCAGCAATCAACACCCGCTCTAAGAGCTACGAACTAAATCTTGATTTCAATATCTACGCCAGCCGGCAGGTTCAATCGCATCAGCATATCAATCGTTTTGGAGTCCGGATCCAGCACATCGATCAAACGGTTGTGGGTCCTGACTTCGAAATGTTCATGCGAATCTTTGTCGATAAAGGTCGATCTTCGGACAGCAAAACGCTCAATCTTGGTTGGTAAGGGTACGGGTCCAACAACTCTGGCGCCCGTTCGTTCTGCTGTGTCCACAATCCGTTTTGCGGATTGGTCCAGTACACGATGATCGTAAGCCTTAAGGCGTATTCTGATCTTTTGCTTGGCCATATTCAACCTACTCAATAATCTTGGTGATCACGCC